>LNAP01006335.1_pt1 | contig 10240 bp, 13 predicted proteins | sample 602601 | NCBI WGS metagenome assembly LNAP01 (sample SAMN02440304, study PRJNA202911) | soil metagenome | biome: Subtropical and temperate rainforests or woodlands; isolation source: soil samples (1 kg each in a 20% v/v slurry with milli Q water) were... ...
ACACCTTTGTGCGCAGTGCGCTCAAGTGGGGCGCTGTGGAGGATGGCTTGCCGCGGTATCTGGGTCTGCGCGACGGTTGATTTGATGCTGCTTCCGGCCAGAAGCGGACCCTCAACCTTGAAGCAGAAATCCCGACACCGACCCTTCGTGCACTTGTTCGACTGCCAATGCACGCTGCAGAATCAGGATTTTGAGGTGGACCATGACTACAGCTGGAGCGGGTTTCGTTGCGGTTTTCGTGGCAGGCGCCTTGCTCGTCGCTGGCTGCGCGCCAACTAACGCGGGCTTCGGGACCGGTGTCGTGGGCAGCAACCCGGTCCCACCTCTTCCAGACAGCCTACTCATCGTTCCGCCAAGACCAGATTTGGTGAACGCATCTTTCTCCGGCAAATGGCAAGGAGTTTGGTTTGGCTGGGCTGACCAGCTTCGACATACTCTGGTCGTCGAAACCTTGTCAGAGGATACGTTCAGTGCGGTCTATGCAGTCGGCGACTCCATGGCTCCCTGGGGAAGGGTTGACCGCCAGTGGCGTCGTCTCTACGGCACCGCCACCCCAGGAAGGCTTGCACTGCGAACGGGTCCCGCAATGAATCCACACATCATCGAGTACGTTATGAACTCAGATGGCACGGTGACAGCCACCTTGCAGCCGAATGCCGGGCCGGCACGCAAGGCGACGATGGTGAAGGCGAACTGAAATTTGGTTCCGGTTGGCTGCGTACGCCCACACCGGACATTCCCATCGTCTTCCCAATCTGATGAAAAAACGAACTGTCGATTGACCAAGACGGCTTTGTCGGTCACTGGGTTTTGTGCCGTTGGAACGCAACTGCTGGGCAGGGCGGCCCGCATCCCGCCGACGCGGACAAACTCGTATCCGCAGGCGGTTGTACCGCTCTTTGCGTCGGAATCGATGAAGGCTCGGTACTCCCTGCCCATTACAGAAGGCCGGTTCTCGCTTGAAAGGGGTGCGTTCGTTCCGTTCACCGACACCGACCGTCGCCTCATCGAGTCAGCCGTTGCAAAGAGCGATGAGGATGTCAAACTGCGAGAATTGGCCATTTGGTTCAAGCGCAGGAATCGCCTGGGTCCAAACCCGTTCGGGCAAGGAAGCTCTTGTCTGGCCTGTCGCAGGCAACGGACATTGCGATGACTCTTCGAGCTGTTGCCAGTGACGACCCGCTCCTACCGCCTCGTCCACGGCGGTATCCGTGCCGCGCAGAATCGGGAATCGTCCGCGATTTGGTGCGCTTTGTGAGTCAAGGCTGGCGACTTTGGGGCTCTCCGTTGCCCGATTCGCTAAAGTGCGCTCGGCATGTCCCAAGTACAAGGAGTTCAAAAATTTCAGTCAAGAAAGACCCCTCCAAGCCTCCGCGCGAAACGAATGGTCCTGTCGTCAAGACCGGGCCCACCGCCGGACAGAACCGCTCACGTAACCAGGATGGCACTTGGCGTCAGAAGCGCAGCGACGCCGGCCAGCCGAAGAAAAGCGGGTGCTTCCTGACGACCGCGGCGTGCGAGTACAAAGGGCTACCTGACGATTGCTACGAACTCCAGACGCTGCGCCGGTTTCGCGACCACTACCTTGCTGCGACGCCGCGGGGGCGAGCGCTCATTGAGGAGTACTACGACGTGGCTCCGGCGATTGCGCATGAGTTGTCCGGAACGGCAGCACTCGCCGAGGTCTGGGAGGTTGTGGCTTCGTGCGTCGGAAAAATCGATGCTGGTCGGAACGAAGAGGCCAAGGCCGCCTACGTCGCAATGGTTGAACGCCTCGCTAAGGCGGTGTCCGCTGACGCAATGACATCTACTCAGTGATTCCGTTGCGATGCGCCGGCTGCGGAGCCGGTCTTGAAATCGACGAGGGTATGAAGGTATTCGCATGTGCCTACTGCGGTATCAGTCAGCAGGTCGAGCGCCGGGGCGGCACGGTGTCACTCAAACGGCTTGAGACCGTCGTCAATAGTGTGAACCTGAGCACGCAGCGAATCGCGTCTGAACTGGCTCTGCCGCGGCTGGAGAGGGAGCTGCAGGATGTCGAAAGAGAGCGTTCTAGACTGCTTGAAGCAGCTCAGAAGGAAGCGAAGCCGGGGATGGGTTGGGTAGTGGTGGTATGCCTTGCCTTCGTGGCTTTGGGAGTTTATGAGCTCTTCAAGTGGAATCTCGGCTGGGTAAGTGTTTGGTTCATCCTTGCGTATTTCTCGGGTTCACTACTACATCAGGGTCCGGAGGTGGCCAAGCGAATCAATAACACCGCTGACGCCAAGGCGCGACGTATCAAAGAGCAGCTCGCCGCTCACCGCGACAACCTGGATGCCTGATTTCAGTAAGGCCGAACTACCGCTTCGGCCCGAAGGGCTGACGACTGCAACGGCCTTCAATCGGCCAGGAGCGGACCTTCGAGCCGTCCTGCCCAACTTGGTGTTCGCCTCCTTCGGTTGCGCCCCCGTACTACTACTCAGTCGGAGATTCCTGCCCAAATTTGATTAGGTTACCGTCCGGGTCGATGACGTAGAGTTCATCCATTCCCCATGCCGTGCGAGTCACGGCCTGCAGCGAGGGTAGATTCGGGCTGAGCTCCCGATGCACGGCCGCGATGTCATCGACGCGGAGGTAGCAAGAGGTGTTCTCGGCAATGTGCTTTTCATCTCAGGCCCAGAAGTGAATCTCCGTGTCGCCGCGCACCGCGATGCCGTACGAGAAACCTCCAAAGTGCTGCGTCCGGAAGCCGAGCACGTTCTCGTAAAAATCGAAGGTGCGCTTCATGTCAAGTGAAGCGAGTACGGGGATTGCCTTGCCGAAGCTCGGTTGAGTCATCGTGACTCTCGGTTGCTCGGAAGCCATATTGTGCCGCGCAGCTTGGAGTTTCCATTCTGCTTAGGCCTTGCGTATGGCATCAAGTCCGTTGCGGGCCAAAAACGGATTCGCGCCAGTAGCCCGTCTAAATCGCCACCGCTACTGCTACTACTTGCGCGACGAGCGCCATGATGGCCGCCGTTTGCGACTGCAATAGCAACTTCGACTTGCTATCGCGAGCCTTGGAACAAGGGAAAGCTCGTAGGCCAGAAGACACCGTTCAGGCTGAAGGAAATTTGGCCCATCAGGGTCCGTCTCCAACTCCAAGGTCGTATTCGCGACCTCGCGCTCTTCAACCTCGGTATAGACAGCAAGCTCAGGGCCTGTGACCTTGTCCAGCTTCGGGTACGCGATGTGTCCAACAGCGAGCGGGTAGCCGCCCGCGCCAAAGTCATGCAGCAAAAGACCGGACAGCCCGTCCAGTTCGAGATGACGAGCCCGACGCGCCAGGCCGTTGAGGCCTGGATTGCTACGGCACACTTGAGGGCCGGCGATTTCCTCTTTCCCAGTCAAGTCCACGAGTCGCCCCATCTCGGGACCAGGCAGTACGCCCGCATCGTAGACAGCTGGGTCGAGGAAATCGGCCTTGACAGCTCAACGTATGGCACGCACTGGATGCGCAGGACAAAGGCCTCGTTGATTTATCGGCGCACCAAAAACCTGCGCGCTGTGCAGCTCCCGCTTGGCTACAGCAAACTCGAGAGCACGGTACGCTATTTGGGCATCGAGGTCGAAGATGCGCTGGAGCTTGCGGAGCAGACCGACGCCTGAAGCCGCAACCCGCCCGGTCTTGTTTGGACCGGGCGGACCTCCGGCAGAATGCGGCCAAAAGCGGACGTTTGCAACTGTCCGCTCACAGGGAGACTGTCGAGCACCCGCCTCTGTAAGGCAGAGTTGCTTGTCCTGATATCCTGTCTTGATGCGCGCCATCCTCGGCCTCCTTCTGGCTCTGCTGTTTGCGGTTCATACCGCGTACGCGGCAAGCCCCCAGCAGTCTGACTGCTGTGAGGTCACGTGCGGAGATGTGCACTGCGCTCCCGCTGGCTGCGTTTGTCAGTCGGTGAGCCTCCCCACCTCCATAACCGAGCCTTTTCGACATCTTGCTGACTTGGTGACCGTGGCTCCCTCATTGGTGAACTTGGGAACAAGGATCGAAGACATCTGGCGGCCGCCCTGGGCGCGAGCTTGACCAATGTTTTCCTCTTCTCTGAACCAAACGGATCAATCATGAAAAAGCTACTTGCAATCTTTGCCCTTATGTTGGCCTCTACCGCCGTTTTCGCTGCGCAGCCTTGCTGCGATGGTGACGACTGCTGCGACGAGGTCACGATGCCCTGCTGCGAATAAGCAGCGCGGTAGCCAGCTAGCCTGGCAATCCTGAAAGGCTGGCACCGCGGTGCCAGCCTTTTTTTCGGGCCACCAGATCCCTCCCCCGACTTGCCGCAGGCATGGCAGTGCGTGGGTTTAGCGCGCATTCCTAGCTGCAGGCTTCGACGATGTCGGCGCACAGGCTGCAGACCGCTTTTGCATGCTCGCTACCGCATACCAGGGCAGCTTCGGCAAGTTCGCAAACGCCGCGCCGTCGATAAACGGCTTTTTTCAGGCAAGGGGGACGGCGGGTGCCATCCGCGGCGGGCCACAGATGTTCGCGCGTTATTTCGGTGTGCCACCCTGGCTGGATTCCCGGTGCGGGCGCGCCTCGCGGACGACGGCCTTCCGTTCGGCCTCGGCTTCAGGCCGTGTGGTCTGTTTCACCCCAGAGCCCTGACCTTCGGCGGTGCTGCCATCCTTGATCGGCTGGATGCCTTGGCGCTTCGAGTTCTTTATCGCCTCCGCTGCAACCTGGGACTTCGTGTCGGTTTGAGGAGCCGCTTCAGCCGTGTGGTGCTGCGCCACCACGGAGCCTGAAAAGAGAGCGGCGGAGCCTAGCGCGACGAGCGCCTTGTTGATGACTACGCGTTTGTGCATTGCGAGTTTCAGCTGGATGTAGTTGTGAAACATGGAGGTTCTCCTTGAATGGGATACCGCAGTCGCGGCGGATGACGCAGCACGTTGAATGCGCCGATGTGCAGCTGCACCAGCCGGAGTCATAACGCGGCCGTGGCACGGCAAAACCAAGGCACGTTCGTGGGCTTGTGGGACAGGCCGCTTCAGGTCGGTGCGCCGACCCATCAGCGACTGGCGGTCTCAGCCGACTGCAACCCCTAGCGCGTAAGGCGGCCCACCAGAGCCCCGAACTCGGAGCCGTTGCGCAGCCGTGCGTATTCGACGGCGGCCTGCCTGTACGCGGGGCGCGATACGTCGGCGCCCGCCTCGCCATTTATGGCGGCGGCCAAGCCCGACCGAATCCAGATCAACGTGTCGGCCTGAACGACGGCGCTTCTATTCGCGCCGACGCTGACAACAGTACGCGGATTGCCCTCGGGGTAGCCCTGGTCAGCCGAGCTCTGCAGCCAGCGCTGCGTATCCGAGGCAACCGCGGCGCGGTCGGTACTGGAAGTCAGCGCAACGGGACGGGGGTCGCCTTCGGCATAGTTGCCGGCCAGTGCAGGCCCAGCGATCGCACCCAGGAGCGCTGCAAGGGTTAGGGAGTTCTTGAGAGAAATCTTCATGGTCGAGCCTTTGGTAGTGGAGAGTTGCATCTGAGAAAGGAGAAACGCTGTGGCTTGTTTTCCCGATGCATCAACTCTAGGCCGCGGATCCGCGATTTTCCGCACGCGCAGATTACAGCTTTGTTATCTATATGCCGTGCTCGTCCGAATTTCGCCAAGGAACTCAGTCCAGTAAGAGACCCAGCATTCGCACGCTACCGGCAGCTCTTGCTTGGGTGAAGAAAGCAGCCAAATAGCGCACATCAGATTTCCGGCGCAATTGAAAAACTGATTTCAGTTACATCCGCGGACGATGTAGCGCGGGTTTTTCCACCATGCATTCGAGCGATGGCAGCCACGATCGCCAAGCCAAGCCCATGATGTTCCGAAGAATCGGTACGAGACCGTTCGCCACGGAAGAAGCGCTTAAACAAATTGGGTAAAATCTCAGGGTCGACCGGTTCACCGCGATTAGCGACCCTGATCCAAATTTCGTCAGGCTGGTGGTCAATTACCACCGTGATCGCAGAGCCCGGTGTTGCATAGCGGCAGGCATTGCTTAAAAGATTTGACAAAGCACGACGCACCAGGCCGGTATCAATCCCTATGCGCGCGTCCCCGCTCACATGGACTTCCAATGCCGCATCCTCCAGCGTTGCTTCGTGAAAGTCCAGCACCGTCCGCACTTGATCGGCTAAGCTAACCGGAAGGGATCGGCGAGCCACGGTGCCACGGTCTGCCTTCGACAAGAAAAGCATGTCGGTAACGATCACGGAAACCCGTCTTGCCTCTTCCAGCGCCGACAGCAAAGCGTCTCGCAACTCTTCAACCGATCGTGGCTTGGCCAACTCCACTTCAACCATCCCAATCAGGTTTGCCAATGGCGTCCGCAATTCGTGAGCCACATCGGCATTGAAGGATTCCAGCTGCTGAAATGCTTGTTCGGCACGATCAAGCACCGCGTTGAACTGTGTAACCCACGGCGTGATCTCGGAGGCGTAAGGGGCCGGGTCAATGCGCCGTCCTGGATACTCGGGCCCTGTTTCGGCTGTCTGCCGAACCAACTTCTGCAAAGGATGCATTCCGCGGCGCACCAGCAACAAGCCAGTCAGTGAAATGACTGCAGAGCCGAGGACGGCGGCACTCACCAGAGTCCAGGCCAGCCGAGCCAGGATCTTGGCGTCCTCCTGAACGTCGACGCCAAGCTGCATTTGCAACGCGGCTTCCCCGTTTGACGGCTCGTCTATGAGCATCCATACCCAGCGCCCCGAAGTCCGAATTGATGCGGACGAATAGAGGATCTCGGTGCCGCGACGCAACACAAGACTTATCTCCGCATGAGTCGAAAAGAAGTCATCCAGCTTGTGGCGCAGCCCGTCGCGCCCTGGCTCATCACGCGACTCCTGGATTAGGTGCTTGATGAGCTCCGACTGGCGCTCAAATTCACTGGCTTGTTTGACCTGAAAGCTCCAAGCAGTGACGGCGTAGATTGCCATGCACACCAAGCTGAGACCAATTAAAGCCTGAGCTGCAAACCAGCGTGAGAGCGCAGCCTGGATGGACCCCGTGCCCTTGGTATACGCCGTGTCGGTTAGCATCCGGGCCCCAAGTTGGCCCGCCGTGATGCCCGTGTTTACATCCACACCCTTCATGGCGGCCTTGGCGACGCTCATTTGATACTGCCTTGCCGACTCTCAAGAACATATCCCATGCCGCGTACCGTATGCAGCAGTTTCTCTTCAAAAGGATCGTCGATCTTGCTGCGCAGTCGCCTGATAGCCACTTCCACGATATTGGTGTCGCTGTTGAAATTGATGTCCCATACCTGCTCGGCCAACTGGGTGCGCGACAGTACGTTGCCCTGGCGGCGCATGAGCAAGGTCAGCAATGCGAATTCCTTGGCCGTGAGATCAAGCCGACGACCGCTGCGGGAGGCCTTCCGTGCGACCAGGTCGAGATGCAAATCCACAAGTGTGTAGTTGGACACCTCGTGCAGCTTGCCGCGGCGAAGCAGCGCTTGGATCCTGGCGATCAGTTCGGAAAACGCAAAAGGTTTGGCAAGGTAGTCATCCGCGCCGCTTTGAAGTCCACGCACACGGTCTGCCACTTCATCTCGAGCGGTAAGCATTAACACAGGCATCGACTTAAATTTGCGCAAGGCCTCCAGAACGGCGAAGCCATCAATTCCTGGCAGCATCACGTCCAGTATTAGCAGATCGTATTCGCCCTCCAAAGCAAGGCTGCGCCCGTCAAGGCCCGAGCGCGCAAGGTCTACTACGAAGCCGCTTTCGGTCAGGCCCTTGACAAGGTAGTCGCCCAGCTTCGGCTCGTCTTCGATGACTAATATTCTCATCATCGAATACTACGTTGCGGGTTCGGGAGTGCTGATTACTTCTTTGTAATCCAAGTGGCAGACGATTGGCATCTTGGCTTCCTAGAGTCATGACATGCCAATCAAATGCTTCGCAGCAAGAAGGTTCCGTACAGCTGCCAGTCCTCCAAGTGTTACGGATTGGTTAGCGAACGAGCGCCCTGAGGGCTGCAAGCACTGTAATTTTGTCCAGACCACCCTTGACCTTGCGTGACTTAGAATTTCCATATGCACCGGGCTCGCTTGTTTTTTCTCTGGCTCGTTATGTTGGCCGTTCCCTTCCAGGGGTACGCGGCGGCAGCAATGGTCTTTTGCGGGCCTCACGCCGGTGCAGCGGCTGACCTTTTGTTCACACAGCTCGGTGCGGATGAACACGCCCATCACCCTCGTGCGGACGGGCACCGCGATCACGAGCACATGGTGGCAGAGGCCCCCAAACCTCCCGCAAAGGACAGTACCGCCACGACAGGGAGTGCGGAGTCCGATGCGTCCCACAAGTGCGGTAACTGCGCGCCCTGCCATGCTGTGGGGCTTACCCCGAGTGTGGCGGTAATCCCTAACTTTGGCCTTCCTCAGGCCGACCTGGTAGAGCCTCTCTACGCGCTGGCGATCGTCTCGCCCGGCGTCCCTCAAAAACCTCCTCGCGCTTAACGCGTTCGCCGTCCGGCAGCTTGGCTGTCGGCGTCTGAACGCGCATGTATCGCTTGTTGTCGCTCCAGCCTTCTGGCTGGCGACCGCACTTCGTTCATGAACATCGCGAGGAACCCATGTTCAAAAAATCGCCAGCTGCTTGGCTGGCCAGCTTCACCACATTCGTGGCTTTCACAGCGGGCGCGCAGACTGCGCCCGCCGTGGACTCTCCCTCGGCCATGCCGAGTTCTCTTTCCTACAGCTCGGCGACGGAAGGCTACAAAGCCTTCGCTGACGAAAAAGCCATCCCATGGACGGCCGCCAACGACACCGTCAAAGGCCGTGGTGGATGGCGCGCCTATGCAAAAGAAGCCAGCGGCGAGCCCTCAGACCCTAAGACGCCTGCAGCGGCAGATCCACACGCCGGCCATGTCATGCCCGCGCCCAAGGAGAAGCCATGACACGCCCGCTGCGTTTAGCGCTCGGCGCTGTTGGCCTGGCGGTCCTGACAGGCTGTGCTTCCCTCGGCATCGACGACGCCGTCAAGCGGACCAACAGCTCTGCAGCACAGTTCACTGGCGGCAACCTGGAGCTGAGCCGCACCAAGGAACAGCGTGACGCGCGCCTTGCAGTCGCCGATGAGCTGCTGGGCAAGCCGCTGACCCAAGACGCTGCGGTGCGCCTTGCTTTGGCGAACAGCCCTGCGTTGCAGGCGATGGTTGCCCAGAGCTGGGCCGAGATCTCCACCGCGAACCAGGCGGGCAACATTCCCAACCCGGTTTTCAGCTTCGAGCGGCTGCGCACCGGAGATGAGTTGGAAATCGGGCGGCTTTTGTCGTTTGGTGTGGTCGACCTGATCCTCCTGCCGCGGCGAATGTCCATCGCGCGAAGCCAGGGCGTTCAGGCGCAGATCCAGCTCACGACCACCGTCGTGGACCAGGTGACCCAGGTTCGCTCGGCCTGGGTGCGCGCCGTCGCCGCGCAGCAGTCGCTGCAGTACGCTGAGCAAGTCAAACAGTCCGCCGAGGCCAGCGCTGAGCTTGCTCGGCGGATGCAGCTCGTCGGCAACTTCAGCAAGCTGCAGCGGGCGCGACAGCAGGTGTTTTATGCCGACGCGACGACCCAGCTGGCCTCGGCCCGTCATGCCGCCACCTCTGCCCGCGAGGAACTGGTCCGGGCCCTCGGCCTGGATGACAGCCAAGCCTCGAAGCTGCAGCTGCCAGAACGCCTGCCCGATCTGCCCAAGGCGCCCCGTCCAGCCCAGGACGTCGCCAGCACGGCAGGTGCACAACGCCTGGACGTGCAGCAGGCACGCGCGCAGCTGGAGGTGGCGGGTAGGTCGCAAGGCATCAACCAACTCTCCACGTTCATCGACGTGGAAGCTGGAATTCGGCGCGACACCGTCTTCGACAACCAAGAGGGGACGCGCAGCACCGGTCGAGGGTTCGAACTGGACATTCGGCTGCCTCTGTTCGACTGGGGCTCGGCCCAGCGCGACGCCCTGAACGCCCAGTCCTTGGCTGCCGCCAACCGCTATGACGCTGCCGTCCGCGGTGCGACATCTCAGCTGCGCCAGGACTACTCGGCGTACCGCACAACGTACGACATCGCACGCCACCACCGCGACGAGATCGTCCCGCTGCGCCAGTCGATGGCCGACGAGAACGTGCTTCGCTACAACGGGATGCTGATCGGCGTCTTCGAGCTGTTGGCCGAGGCACGCGATCAGATCTCGAGCGTGACCAACGCGATCAATGCCCAGCAGCAGTTCTGGTTGGCGGATGCGGCGCTC
>LNAP01009136.1_pt1 | contig 10240 bp, 11 predicted proteins | sample 602601 | NCBI WGS metagenome assembly LNAP01 (sample SAMN02440304, study PRJNA202911) | soil metagenome | biome: Subtropical and temperate rainforests or woodlands; isolation source: soil samples (1 kg each in a 20% v/v slurry with milli Q water) were... ...
ATCGACTGCTTGCTGTGCCACCAACTGCTGCAAGCAGCGACCGGCGTCATCGGTACAGCCGTCCGGTGCGATCCAGTTGGCGAGGAAGGATTGCCCGCCCGCCGATAGCGCGACCTCGACGCCCCAATACGGTACCGAAACGAAGCGGGCGATCGCGCGGTCGCGGGCTACCACCAGTGCCAGCGTCGGAGTTTGCACCCGACCGACCGAGAGCACGCCGTCGTAGCCGGCTTGACGCCCGAGCACGGTAAACAACCGGCTCAGGTTCATCCCGATCAGCCAGTCCGCCCTGGAACGAGCGAGCGCTGAGTAGTACAGCGGCAGCGTCTCGTTCGACGGCTTCAGCGCGCTCAGCGCCTTGCGGATTGACGCATCGTTGAGTGCCGACAGCCACAGCCGTTGAATCGGCCCGCGGTAGCCGCACAGGTCGATCAGCTCGCGAGCAATCATCTCGCCTTCGCGATCGGCATCGGTTGCGATCACCAGCTCGCTGGCCTGGCCGACGAGTTGCTTGACGATCTTGAATTGCGCGGCGGTTGTGGCCTTCGGCTCGACGCGCCAGCGCTCGGGAATGATGGGAAGCTGCTCGATGGACCAGCGCTTGTACTGCTCGCCGTAGGCCTCCGGTGGTGCAGACTCGATCAGATGACCAATGCACCAGGTCACGACGGTGCCGGCTCCGCTGTAGCAGCCGTTGCCGCGTTGGCCGGCACCCAGCACACGAGCGATGTCTTTGCCCTGGGAGGGCTTTTCGCAAAGAAATACGCGCACGGAATGACCTTTATGATGCAGGGCCTAGAAGAGCTGGCTGCAAGATCGCAGGATCCAAACGCGGTTGAGTGTGATAAACCGAATCCCAAGTCGCCGTATTGGGTGGAGGACGGTTATCGATAGGGCGTGCCGAAAGTCTTGCTTTGCTGAAAACGTCCTATCAGTATCGTTTGGCTTTTTGAGCGCGCCTGTATGGGCTTGAGAAAACTAGCTGGATGCAGTGCCTGCTCCGCTGATGGGTGGTTGAGTGATGATGATTTCGGATGCCACCTTGGCTGTGCTCCTGGCGGCCAAGATCCATGGTACGGACGCGGCGGTGCGTAGCACGGCAAAACGCTGCGCCAAGTTGCTGCCACGGAGTAAGCGCGACTTGATGTTCCAGATTTCCGAATCCAAGAAACCGTTGGAGTTGGTCGCTCATATTGCAGCCAATCTGGATTTGGAGCTGAATTGACCTAAGGCATGCGGCTGGGCTGTACAAGGCTGCAATGCTTTGCTCATGAGTTCGAAGAACGGTGCAGGTCTTACCCGGAAGAGTGGGGCAACTGATTCTGCAGAAAGAACTCACGGTTTTCGTTTCTGGTGTATCCGCTTCTTCATCTTGTGTGCGCTGGAACTCAATGGAATCCAGTGGACCTATCCCCAGGGTATAGGTCCACCGAGAGGCGGCTGGTCACTGGGCGGCTTGTTCGACCGGAGGTTCCGGTTCTGAGCTGCCCGGCTTGGCACTGAGCGATACAGCCTCGATGCGGTAGGGCAGCATGCTCACGCTACGGGCATTGATCCGATAGGTAGTCCGTGAGTTGTCGTTGTCGTCCTTCCAGTCGTCGCGCTCCTCGCGACCTTGGACGACGACACGCATGCCTTTCTGGAACAGCGTGGCCCAGTGTTTGGCGTCCCGATGCCACAAGTCGACGGGTGCCCAGAAGCCGCCGCGATCCTCGTAGCTGCCGTCCTTGGCAGGAACGGGATTGTCGAAGTACACGTTCAGACGCAAGACCCGACGTGGTTCTTCGTTGCCGTTGGGGTACTCGTGGAACTCCGGCGCAGATCCGATGTTGCCTTCACCGATAAAGAACGTGCTCATGGGGTAACTCCTTGGTTGGGGTGAAATGACCTGCGCCGAGAGCGGTTGGCGCAGGCGGGAGGAGGTGGGTGTGCTCAGTTGGTTTGTGGGCCGTACTCGCGTTCAGAGGTGGCACCGTCACACCGGAGCAGATAGGCGGCGTGTGCCTGGGCCACTTTGCTAGCGCATTCCTGGGCCTGGCGGCCCAGCGTGTGCAGCAGGCTGATCTGCATGTTGAGGACGATGCGCTGCAGCTCCATGGCGTAGAGCTCTTCGACCAGCGTGTCGGGCGTGGCGTTACTGGTGATCAGTTCTTGCCACAGCGCCACGCCCATTGCCGAACGGTCGGGTTTGCGCCAGCGCAAGAAGGTCGTGCCTGCGCCAGTGGTCTGCTGGGCCAGTTGCACGGGCAGCAGACGGAAGGGGTAGGCGTCCGCCTGTGCCAGGACGCGCCGCTGCGCCAGCTCGATCAAGCCGTCGCGCAGCGCGTGGCACTGGCTGGCCCACTCGGTAAGCGTCCCCTTACCTTTAAAAGGCTTCAAAAGGCCTTTTAGAGAGGCTGCGTGTTCCAAGCGCTGGAAGTCAGCCCGGGTAAAAGCGGCGAGTTGGCCCAGATGCCGGAATGGTCGTCATGCTGGCTCACCCTCGTCGGCTGCCGCAGCAACCGCGCTTTCACTGGTTTCAGTCTGGAAATCGTCGTCGCTGGCGTCCGCTGTCCCTTGGCTTGCAGGCACTGCCAGCGCCGAGCGACGGATGATGGGCGGTGCGTAGCGGGAGCGCCGGGTGCCTTCGAACACGTCCTGGGGTAGTTCACCGTATTTCTCGATGGTGGCCCTGGCTGCGGCATTCTTGGCGGCGAAGTCATCCCGGGTGCAGCCCGAGAAGCGATATTGCTGCGCAAGCGAGAACAGGCTGCGCAGCGCGTGGGCGCCTTCGTTGAGCCAGCGTTCGAGCGTGCTGCGATCAATCAGCGCCGTGTGGTGGGCCAGGATCAGCTTGCGCGCCAGGTCGTCGTAGTCGGCCAGCAAGTACACCGCGAGGAAGCCGAGCTGCGCGTTCACGAACAGCGGCAGTTTCACCGGCTGCACGTTCATGTTCTCGCCCAGCGACAGCGCTGGTGGCACGTCGGACAGGGCCTGGTCGACCTGTTCACGCAAGGCCAGCAACGTGTCCTTGGTCTGCGACAACTTTTCCTCGACCCTCAGCATCCACCAGTCCGAGTAAGGGTCGTCCTGCTCGGAGCCGCGCTTGATCTTGTTGGCGATGGCGATGAAACCGTTCAAACCGACGATGCCGGGTTTCCCGTCGCTGGCCGCTCGACCGTGCCAGATGCGTGAGGCGTGATGGGTGTGCAGCGTCAGCGACATTGCGCTGCGCAGCGATCCGAGGTTCAGTTGCAAGGCGTTGTCGGTGGCCATGGCGGCGACTCGCGGTGGAGGAACGAGTCGCCAGCTTGGACAGCGGACGGAAGGTGGTCAGTCAACAAACCGCACCCGATGCCTGCCCGGTTTGTTGATGGTGGAAGGCTGTCTGTTGCAACTATCCCCAGGGGATAGTTCCATGGAGATCCAGCCGGTTAGCCTGACGCCGCGATGGGAGATGCCTGCTTGTGCAAGCTGGGAAGGCTGCCTGTTGCAACTATCCCCTGGGGATAGCGCTAGGGTGATCCAGGGACGTTTCCCTAGCCGTCATTTCTGGTTCAGCAGGGCGTGCAGATGGGCGAGGTGTGCCTGGACGACCTCGGGGTTCGCCGGTCGGGGATTGGTTGCGGGGGACAGCTCGATGGCGACGGCGTTGCTCTGCCCCTGTCCAGCCCATGCTTTGAATTCGCCGCGGATAGCGGCCTGGATGATGCCGAACAGATAGCCGGCGGGTTTGCGCACCTCGCTACTGCGACAGCGCGCGGCCCATTCGTCGAGCACGGCTTGCCGCAGTTCGGCGTCCACCTGCTGCAGAGCCACCAGGGCACCGGCCTGTTGTTCATCCTTCAACGCCAAAAAACGCTCGGGCAGTCGAAGATCCTGGAGCTCGCGCGCGCGCAGTACTGTACTTACTGATTTACTAAGTACTTCAGTACGGTCCTGCTTCGGATTCCGAAGAAGGGCGGTTTTGCTGGGGTTTTCACCTGCTTCGGAATCCGAAGCGGGCCGTTCGCCATTCCGAAGAAGGGCATCGCCGCCTTCTTCGGATTCGTGTTCGGGCTGCTCCTGTGGATAACTTTCCAGGGGGTTCACGCCACCCTGGGCCATGCGTCGGGCCAGCACCTGCAGCCGCGTCGGCAGTGCGCGGCCGCTGAGCATGGGATCTTCGCTGAGTTCCCGGATGGCGCAGTAACCCACGCGCTGAATGGCCTTGCTGGCATGGGTGAGCGCATGGCTCACCAGGCCCAGGTATTCAGGGTCGAGCTGCATGGCCTCAAAGGGGGTGAGCGGTTCGTCGTGGAGGACGTAGAGGTTGCCTTTGATGCGTCCGGTCTTGGGGTCGCGCCGACGGCGCACAAGGCTGAGCCAGCGCGTCAGCCGCAGGAGTGTCAGCGCACGTGCCACTGTTTCATGCGAAGCCTGTTCGGCGCAGGGCGTCGAGGCCAGATAGCGGCGCAACTGATCGTAGGTGGGGAACGCCGTCACCCCATCGGCGTTGAGCAAGAGCCGGACGATCTGCCAGGCATTGCGTTCCAGCGGCGTCAAACGCCTGTCAAGAAACAGCGCGCGGGGTACGCTTTCATGGCGATTGCCGCTGTAGAGGAAGCCATCGCTGGCCGGGTCGGTGTCCTTGGCGGGTGCCAGGTGCTGCAGGGCGTTGTCGAGCAGCGTTGAAAGGGAGGCGGGGCCTGCCGGCGAGACCATGGGTCACACCAGGCCTTGGTCGATCCAGCTTCCTATCGCAGCCCAGATCACGGACATGGGCAAAGATAGGGCTTCGGCCAGATCCATTGTCAGCGCCAGCATCGCGCTGTCATCGTCCAGCGCGATGCCGCGCTCGGTAATGCCGGATTTCCAGCGTTTCCACAGGGTCGTGTCCTGTTCTTCATTCAGAACCGGATGCCGCCCCCGGCGTTTGGGCAGCCCTATGATGTCGCGGCGCAGGGCTACTTCCTGATGGGTCAGGCCGAAAAACTTGCTGACCATTTCGGTACTGGCACCGAGACGCAGCATGCGATCGACCGTGGCGATCTCCTGCTCGATGTCGTTCATCTGGCCGACCAGGCGCCAGAGGACGTCCGTATTCACCTTCACAGAGCACCACGGCACCTGGGCATTGGCCAGCAGACTGACCAGCGCGGGCTGCTTCAGTACATCCAGTTCGCGCTCGCTGAAGCCCATGGACAGGCAACGGCGCAGTTGGCCGTTGCGCAGATCGTGCAAGGCTTGGGCGACGACCGCTTGGTTCAAGGGATGAGGTGCCGACATATGGTTCCCTCCGGCCGGTTTCAGTGGTCGGTCTCATCTGGATTGGCTTCCAGATCCCAAAGCCGGCGTGCCAGCCGGACCAGACGGAACAGCTTGACCAACCCGTTATCGCTCAGGCGCGGCAGGGCGTCCCCTCTATCGGTTCCCCGCAGCAGTGCACCCAGGCTGTCATCCAGCCGGATATCGCGCTGATCGAGGCGCGAAGGCTCGGCGACGTAGTGGCTACTCAATGCACGGAGCAACGCGAGCACCGTGTGACCGAACAGAAACGGCTGAGTGCCTTGCCGGGTTGTCAGGCAGGTGAAGCCAATACCGGCTTTGACCGCTTCGATGCAGTCGGCCAGCTCGGCTTCCTCTGCGATTTCTTGCGCGAACTGCGCAATGTGGATGCGCAGACGATCCGGCGAATCCAATCCCGGCTCGATGTACCAGACGTCGCTGATCGGGAAAAGTCCACCGGCCTGCACGGGAATCGCCTGCAGCACATTGTCCGCGAAGGCCGGTAGGGGCTCGCCGCTGTGCTCGGCGACAAGTTGCTGGATGGCCTGCAGTCGCTCGGTGCTGTCGGCAGGTGAAACGATGTGAGCCTGCAGGCACGCTTCGGTACCACCCTCACCAGGCGGAGCGCCTGGTCCCGGTGAAGGCGGGGCGGTGGTGTCGTTGGATGCAACCCCCACGACCCCTGCTGCCGTGCCATGGTTGCGAGTCGAAGCCGGCTGGGGAGTGGACGCACCGTCGGTTTTGATGGTGGTGACGACGGTCGCGGCCTCGACTGGCAGCAGCGGTGGGCTGCTTACCGCCCGCTGGCGATGCTCGGTGCTGTCGACATCCAACTCCAGCACGTTGTAGTCGGTATCGAGCAGCTCCGACATTTGGCCGATCAGTTCGTCTTGGACCCGCCCGACGGAAAAGGTGTCTGGCTGCCCATCGAACGGTGCGAGGACGTCGTGGAATAGCGTCTCGAAATCGATGGCCAACGCTTTCCCGCACGCATATTTTTCCCAGGTGAGTTCGGCGGCCTTGCGCAATACCGCCAACCGCTCGACTTGATGCCGCCCCAGCCCGTTGTACAGCACGTTGGGAATGGTGGGCAGCAGGTAGCGCACGGTGTCTTGCATGCGGCTGATATGGGACTGCTGGATCGGGTAGCCGTCAGCGCTGAGGCGGCGGGCGAGTTCGGATTGCGACAGCGGCTTGTCACTTTCTTGTTCGTAGAGCTCGCGGGCCTTTTCAACGCCGAGCGCGCGCTCGACGAAGGTCAGGCCGCCGTGCAACTCGTTCTCCGCAAGGTGCCCGGTCAGTGCGATGATTTCGCCGCGTTCGGGCCACGGACGGTATAGGCAAGGTATACGGAAGAAACGTTGCGCCTTCGTCTCGGACCATAACTCGCGCAGGATGGCGAGGCGGGTATTGCCGCCGTTGCGGATGATGTAGTGATCGGCACCCGGACGCCGGGTGATCGGCGGCGGGGCATCGACGCCGCGCTCCCGGATGGAGGCTTTTATTTCGTCGTAGAGCGGGTTGCGCGTCAGGCGTGGATCAAGCTCATAGGGGCGCAACTCGTCGAGCGTGACCACCATCGGGGTGTCGGTGAGCGGATCGCTCAACGCCTGTGCGGCAGGGCCGGAACGGGAAAACCCCTCGGCCATCAGTTTGCCGGCCATTTCTTGGGGAGTGACATTGGCCATTCCAATCTCCCGGCTAGTTCCGTTCGGCTCGGCGCAGCCGTGCCCAGGCGTTTTGGCTTGCCCGGTGATCGCTCGCCGTCGAGCTGGTGAATATCGGCGATAGGCCAGGCTTCACGAACTTCATATGTCCCCCTGGCGTGCGGCTGACCTCCCAGCCTTCACTCAGGGCGAACTCAATCAGCGGTAGTAGCCGCTTGTGGCCGCGGCAGAGTTCATGAGCGCTCGACATGTGAACGTCTCCCGCCGGCTCGGCCGGTCACTCCGACAAACTGCTCCTGCCATTGCGGGCAAAGTTCGCTCGCAAGGGCGCGCATGGTCTCCAGGGCCGCCGGTGCCTGACGCCCGGTCGGGCGTCGGTATTCGATCCTATGTACGGGTTGGCTTGCCGTCGCGGCGCGCGGGAAGGCCTCGATGGCGGGCACCTCGGTGCGCAGTATCTGGACCTCGTTATGCTCACGGAAAATCAGGCGCAGCGTCTGCTGAACCAGCCTGGCGTTCGACGAGACGGCCTGCACGCGATTGAGCAGCAAGTGCAGTGGCGGAGGTTGGATACCCAAGTAGCGGTATGGGGTGATTGCATCGATAAGCTGCAGCGTGCCTCGCTGCAGTTCCCGGGCAGCCAGAATCTCGGGGGTGATCGGGGAGAGGGCCATGTCCGCAGCGAGCATGGCCATCTCCAGCATGACGCTGCGTGCGCCCTGTGTATCGATCAGCACCAGGTCGTAGTGCGGTCGGAACAGCGGCAGCAGGTTACGCAGGCGCAAGCGTCCATCCGCAGCATGCAGCAGCAGTGTTCCCAGTTGCTGGTGCTCGTCGTTGGACAGCAGCACATCCAGGCCTTGGATGGTTGTGTGCGATACCAGTTGCGCCAGGGTTTGCGCATTGAATGCCAGCAGCTCGTAGATGCCGCCGGTGGCGCGGTGGGTGAGTTCGTAGTAGGACGACAATGTGGGTTGTACGTCGAGGTCGATCAGCAGTACCCGCTGACCTGCATCAGCGATAAAGCCTCCCAGATTCGCCGCGACGGTGGTTTTACCTACCCCGCCCTTCGTCGAAATGATCGCGATCACGTGCATGGCTCGCTCCTTTTCCGTAGTGGAGCGGTGTCAAGCGCGCTCTTTGAGGCGTTCGCTGATCCAGTTGTCGATTTCGGCAGAGTCCCAGCCGACCGCACGAACGCCCAAGCGTAAGGCCTTGGGGAACTTACCTTCTTTCATCAAGTTGTAGATGTGTGCGCGCTTGAATCCAGTCTTGGCTTCAACTTCTGCGCGGCGGAGGATACGGCGCTCCGCAGTAGCAATATGCTCAGTGGACATGGTGGTCACTCCTTTACGCTTGGTAGCACTCGTAGGCGTGACCCGTAGTAGAAGAGCGTCACTCCGTTGGCGCATCAAACAATCGGATCGTGCTGACCACCGGATTCATCGGAGAGCCATGAGATTCGGCTTATCCGATTTCTACTGATTCGATGGCGTACAGCGTCTAGCCGACCCGTAGGCGTTTCACTATTGGCAGCGTCCAGAGGGCGTTCAAGATCAAAAAGGAGCAGCACTCTTTTGCGTGATTGATGAGTTGGTAGATTCGAATCTTTTCGTCAGCCAGGTGACAAAAAAAGTCATACGGAGGTGGGAGCTGTTCTCATCTGGCTATGGGGCGATGACGGCGATCATCTGGCCTGTTTCGCAGTGTGACCTGACGTGTACTCCGCAGTCAGGAGACATTTCTGGTCGGGGAACTGCCGAAAAAAGAGGGTCCTGACAACCAACGACAGGGCACACTTTCCGTTTTGAGAGCAGTCCATCAGCTGTTCGTTGCTTTGCCAATTTGCTGGGCACGAGCGACGAACCGACGCAATTCGTCCGATGGTGGTCTGTCGAGCATGGTTATGAAGGTCGCGGTACTGGGTACATCGTCAGTGATGGGACGGATGATCACATCGGAGTGCCTATACAGGGTGATCTGCGAGGCAAGCCCTACGCCAATGCCGTAGCCGGCAGCCACAAGCATCATCATTGGTTCATGGCCTGACACATACTCGGCAACATTCAATGATGGCAATGCAGGGTCGCAGAACCAACTGCGAATGACATCGTGCCCGCCCGAGCATCGTTCAGGATGGCAGAGAATCAACGGATGTCGGGCAACTTCGTGGAGCGGTATCTTGTCGAGCGCGAGAAGGGGATGGTTCCGGGGGATGGCGATGGCAGGACGATCTGTCCATACCGCCTCTTTGACGATCCCGCTGCTGAGTTCGGTATGTACGGTGAAGCCGGCATCGATCTGGTCGTGATTCAGGGCCTTGACCATCTCGTTGACCGTCATTTCGACGATCCTGACTTCGGTGAGGGGTTCTTCCTCGCGACACCGGGCCAATAATCTGGTCAGTCGAGGCTGGGCAAGGCTATCGGTTAGACCTATGCGCAACCATCCACGATACCCGCGCACCGCAGCATGTACGCGGGTTCGTGCGCCCTCCATGTGTAGAAGCATACGACGTGCTTCTTCTCGGAAGACTTCACCAGCCCAGGTCAGGCAAATGCGCCCTTGGGTGCGATGGAGCAGGCGGACCCCCAGCTCAGACTCCAGCTCCTTAATCGCACGGGAGAGGGGAGAAGGCTCGATGTGGACTCTGGTTGCGGCCCGCGAGAAGCTCAGCTCTTCGGCGACGACCAGAAAGTAACGTAGGTGACGTATCCTCATAAAACAGCCTCCTTGCTGTGTTGCAATTTGCTCCATGGGGACAGAACGCCGTCATTTCGTCTCGAGCACGGGCTGCAGAGTCCATCATTTGAAGATCGCTCATCGAATTTTCTTGGTGATTTCTGGCCCTTGCCTGATAGCGACTGAACCAGACATCGGAGTTTACTGCCGATGTCAATTCCCCCCCTCTACATGGGCCATGCTATCTGGAAAAATTGAGAAGTACGCCTCATCTCAGACTTACTGGTCATGGAGTGATCGTGTGACGGGGGAGAGCAAAGGGCTGTTGGGGAGGCAGTACTGAAGCAGCAGTCGGCGTCTTACGTCCTTGGGCCTAAGCCACCGGGGGCGGGCACTTGGATGTTGGTGGTCATCTCCAGCGCACCTTGGAAGAAAAATTGACGTGGGGGTTGCCTGGCCGTACAAACAAGTCCATAATTGCGTCCGCTGCCGAGGCAGTTGTTGCGGAAAACTCATAGTAATCAAAGAGTTAGAGGCTGGATTAAAGTCTCGTTTCCCGCTCCAAGATTCACAAAAAACGCCACTCTATGAGTGGCGTTTTTTTGTGCGTGATATTTACACGAAGCGTTGAAAATAGAGGCTTA
>LNAP01013723.1_pt1 | contig 10238 bp, 12 predicted proteins | sample 602601 | NCBI WGS metagenome assembly LNAP01 (sample SAMN02440304, study PRJNA202911) | soil metagenome | biome: Subtropical and temperate rainforests or woodlands; isolation source: soil samples (1 kg each in a 20% v/v slurry with milli Q water) were... ...
CTGCGACAGCATCATGGACAAGATGGGCTATGAGCGCGGCCTGGTGCGCTACACCTCCGAGCGCGAGCTGGCCGGCGGCAAGACCCGCTGGCTGCGCCCTCGCCTGGTCGGCTACGCCGCCGCACTGCTGCTGATGTTCGGCGCCTTCGGCTGGGCGCTGAGCGTGCGCCCGATGGTGCAACTGGACGTGACCAAGGACCGCGGCCTGTTCCGCGAGAACAGCGAGGGACAGATCGAGAACATCTATCGCCTCAAGGTGATCAACAAGACCCAGCAGCCGCACCTCTACGCCGTCTCTCTGGTCGAGCCTGGTCCCTTCGTGCTGCAGGGCGAGCGCGAACTGCAGCTGGCGCCCGGGGAAATCCTCGACGTCGCGGTGAGCGTGGCGCTGACCGCCGAGCGCGCCCCGGATAGCGCCACGCCGTTGCGCTTCGCGGTGGAGGATCTGGACCAGCCCGAGGTGCGCGTCACGGCTAAGAGCACGTTCGTTTCACCGCTCAATCGCTGATCGCCCAGGAAATATTCCCACGCCATGAACAGCCGGAACTCGATAGACTGCCATGCATCCACCCCGCTCAACCCGGACAAGATGAAGCGCTACGAGAAGTTTGCCGACGAGATCGCCGAGCTGATCCGCACCGGCGTGCTGGCCCCCGGGCAGAAGGTGCCCTCGGTGCGCCACGCCAGCCGCACCTATGGGGTCAGCCCGTCGACGGTGTTCCAGGCTTACTACCTGCTGGAAAGCCGCGGCCTGATCCTGGCGCGGGCGCGCTCGGGCTACTTCGTCCGCGAACTGGCCCAGCGCCCGCTGTCCGAACCGGGGATCAGCGCCCGCGAGGCACAGACCAGCGTGGTCGATGTCAGCGAGTTGGTGTTCTCGGTGCTCGACTCGCTGAAGGACCCGGACACCGTGCCCTTCGGTTCGGCCTTCCCCAGCACCGACCTGTTCCCCCTCGCCCGCCTGGCGCGCTCCATGGCCCACGGCGTGCGCGAGCTGTCACCCCGTGGGGTGATCGCCGACATGACCGAGGGCAACGCCGACCTGCGCCGGCAGATCGCCCTGCGCTACATGGTCAGCGGGGTGATGCTGCCGCTGGAGGAGTTGGTGATCACCACCGGCGCCATGGAGGCGCTCAACCTGTGCCTGCAGTGCGTCACCCGGCCGGGCGATCTGGTGGCCATCGAGGCGCCGGCGTTCTACGCCACCCTGCAGGTGCTGGAACGCCTGGAACTCAAGGCGGTGGAAATCCCCGTGCACCCGCGCGAGGGCATCGACCTGGCCAGCCTGGAGGCCAGTCTCCAGCAGTTGCCGATCAAGGCCTGCTGGTTCATGAGCAGCCTGCAGAACCCGCTGGGCGCGAGCATGGGCGAGGACAAGAAGCGGGCGCTGTACCAGCTGCTGCAGCGCCATCAGGTGCCGCTGATCGAGGACGACGTGTACGCCGAGCTGTACTTCGGCAGCCAGCCACCCAAGCCGGTGAAGAGCTTCGACCGCGAGGGCCTGGTGATGCACTGCGGCTCGTTCTCCAAGTGCCTGGCACCGGGCTACCGGGTCGGCTGGGTGGCTGGCGGGCGCTACGCCGAGCGGATCCGCCGGCTCAAGCTGATGACCACCATCTCGCCGTCGGTGCCGGCGCAGGCGGCCATTGCCGACTACCTGCAGCACGGCGGCTACGACCGTCATCTGCGCCGGCTGCGCCACGCCCTGGAAACCCAGCAGGCGTCGATGCTCGCCTCGGCGGCGCGGCACTTCCCGGCCAGCACGCGGGTGACCCGGCCCAGCGGCGGCTATTTCCTCTGGTTCGAGTTCCCCGAACAGGTCGACTCGCTGCAGCTGTTCCAGCTCGCCCTGGCCCAAGGCATCAGCCTGGCGCCGGGGCCGATCTTCTCGGCCACCCGGCGCTTCGGCAACTGCGCGCGGCTCAACTACGGCCATCCGTGGGACGCGCAGAGCGAGCGCGCCATGGAAGTGCTCGGGCGCATCATCGCCTCATTCTGATCCGGTCTAATTGCGCCGATCTGAGCCTGTTTTGCGCAGAACCCAAGCCTTACAGTGCCCTCGCGCACTCCTCTACGGAGCGCTCGCCATGGACACTGTCTGCAGAAAGGTTTCGATATGAGCACAACGATTTCCGAACAGGCGTACGACTACCGGGTCGTGCGCCAGTTTGCCGTGATGACCGTGGTCTGGGGCGTCGTCGGCATGGCCATGGGGGTGTTCATCGCCTCGCAACTGGTCTGGCCCGCCCTCAACTTCGACCTCGAATGGACCAGCTTCGGGCGCCTGCGCCCACTGCACACCAGCCTGGTGATCTTCGCCTTCGGCGGTTGCGGGCTGTTCGCCACCTCCTACTACACGGTACAGCGCACCTGCCATACCCGCCTGTTCGGCGGCCCGCTGATCGCCTTCACCTTCTGGGGCTGGCAGGCGGTGATCGCCATCATGCTGGTCAGCCTGCCGCTGGGCTACACCACCACCAAGGAATACGCCGAGATCGAGTTCACCGGCGCGGTGGTGCTGGCCATCGTCTGGGTCGCCTACGCCGTGGTGTTCTTCGGCACGGTAATGAAGCGCAAGACCAAGCACATCTACGTCGGCAACTGGTTCTTCGGCGCCTTCATCGTCGCCACGGCGATGCTGCACATCGTCAACCACCTGGCCATCCCGGTCAGCTGGTTCAAGTCCTATTCGATCTACTCCGGCGCCACCGACGCCATGGTGCAGTGGTGGTACGGGCACAACGCGGTGGGCTTCTTCCTGACCACCGGCTTCCTCGGCATGATGTACTACTTCGTGCCCAAGCAGGCCGACCGCCCGGTGTATTCCTATCGGCTGTCCATCGTGCACTTCTGGCCGCTGATCACCCTGTACATCTGGGCCGGCCCGCACCACCTGCACTACACCGCCCTGCCCGACTGGGCGCAGACCCTCGGCATGGTGATGTCGATCGTCCTGCTGGCGCCGAGCTGGGGCGGCATGATCAACGGCATGATGACCCTGTCCGGCTCCTGGCATAAGTTGCGCACCGACCCGATCCTGCGCTTCCTGGTGGTGTCACTGGCCTTCTACGGCATGTCCACCTTCGAGGGCCCGATGATGGCGATCAAGACCGTCAACGCCCTCTCCCACTACACCGACTGGACCATCGGCCACGTGCACGCCGGGGCGCTGGGCTGGGTGGCGATGATCACCTTCGGCTCGCTGTACCACCTGATTCCCAAGGTGTTCGGCCGCGAGCAGATGCACAGCATCGCCCTGATCAACCTGCACTTCTGGCTGGCCACCATCGGTACCGTGCTGTACATCGCCTCGATGTGGGTCAACGGCATCATGCAGGGCCTGATGTGGCGGGCTACCAACGTGGATGGCACCCTGACCTACTCCTTCGTCGAGGCGCTGGAAGCCAGCCACGCCGGCTTCCTCGTGCGTCTGATCGGCGGCCTGTTCTTCCTCACCGGCATGCTGCTGATGGCCTGGAACACCTGGCGGACCGTGCGCCTGGCCGACCCTGTCGCCTCTCAGGCTCATGCGAAGTTCGCATGACCTTTCGCCCGGTGCTCCCGCGCCGGGCTTTTTTATTCCCGGAGAAACACCATGGCCAACGAACTCTGGCTGCTGACCTGTGTGACCCTGTTCATCAGCGCCGTGCAGCTCTGCCTGTCCGGCCGAAGCCAGCGCAGTCTGGACGAGGCGACTATGCTGCCCTTTGCGGACGACCCGGAAGTGGCTGAGCAAATGGAGCAAGAGACCGGGCGCAGCCGCACGGGCTGCGCCTGCCCGGGCTCTTGCCGTGGTCGCTGTGAGGACTGGCAGAGCTTCACGGCCTGATGCCAGGCGCAGCTCGCAGAGGACGCCATACCTCCGAACTGAAACAAATGCGGCGAGCCCTGACCAGGACTCGCCCCGACCGCGCCACCAGTCAGACCACCTGCGGCAACAGACGCACGGCTCCTTTGCGCAGGCCGGTTTCGATGGGCAGGCGCTCGTCACGCGACCATTCGTTCCAGGAACCGAGATAGATGCGCAGCTTGTCGAAGCCAGCCAGCTTCATGGCAACGTAGGTATTGGCCGCCCGCGCGCCCTTGAAGCAATAGATGATGATCTCGTCATCGGGCGTCAGGCCTCGCTCGGCCGCCAAGGCACGTACGTGACTAGCCGACTTGAATGCCGCGACCGGCTTGCGGGTATCCATCAGCTCGTACCACTCCAGCCAGACCGCACCGGGGATGCGACCCTTGCGGGGTGCGAAGTCCTTGCCGTAGGGCGACGAGCTTTCCCCCAGCCATTCATCCTTGTCGCGATTGTCGAGCAGCTTGATCGCTGGATCGGCCAGTGCGGCCAGCATCTGCTCCGTGGTCACCAGCAGCTCAGCCTGCGGCAGAACGGGGAAGCACGCCGCTGCGGGGGTTACCGTCGCGTTGTCGACCGTGCCGCCGAATGCCTTCCAGGCCCGCAGACCACCATCGAGGATGCCGACCTTCGGGTAGCCGAGGTACTGCAACAGCCAGAAACCGCGGCACGATCCGCCATAGCGGGTATTCAGCGCATCCTCGTAGACGATGGCGACCTTCTCGCCATCCAGGCCGGCGTTGCCGAACAGCTCGGCGAATTGCGCCTGCAAGGCCTGCAGCCCCTCGGGGCTGGTTTGCGCCAGGTAGGAAAAGACATCCGGCACATTGACCGCGCCGACGATGTGCCCGGCCTGATAACTCTCGGTGTCGCGGATGTCGATCAGCACGGCCTTGCCTGCTTGCATCAAGGCTGCCGCTTCGTCGGGCCTGAAAAGCACTTTGTTGCTCATGGTTCCATCCTCTCCGGTTTGCTCCGGCCAGCCTGAAGCTGGCCGAGAGCATGGGCTGCAGCAGGAATCAGTAGCTCTTGTAGGGCAGGAACTTGCCGGACAGGACCACGTTGACTCGGTCGCCCTTCGGGTCGGCCTGGCGCTGGATATCCATGGAGAAGTCGATGGCGCTCATGATGCCGTCGCCGAACTCCTCGTGGATCAGCTCCTTGATGGTGGTGCCGTAGATGCTGACGATCTCGTACCAGCGGTAGATCAGCGGGTCGGTGGGCACGGCGCTCGGCAGCGAGCCCTTGTACGGCACGATCTGCAGCCAGGCCACCGCCTCGTCGGGCAGATCGAACAGCTTGCCGAGGGTTTCCGCCTGGGGCTTGTCGAAGGTCATTTGGCCCAGGCAGCCGGCCGTGGTCCACTCCTTGGACAGGCCGATGGCCTCGGCCACATGGCTCCACTTCAGGCCTTTGCTGACCTTGGCGGCCAGGATCAGTTTGGTCACTTCTTCGCGGCTGGAAATCATGATGCGTTCCTCATTGGTTCGGTGTCCGGGCAGCGCCGCACTGGCGACTGCCCGCAAAGTGGTCGCAGGGCGTTGCGTCAGTCTCAGTCGGCCAGGCCGATGCTGAACGGGACCGGGTTGCGCATGGTGTTGGCCACCGGCGAGTAGAAGTTGGCGTGCTTGACGATCTCGTCCAGCTCCTCGCGGCTCGCATCGCCCTCCACCAGTACCTTCACGCGAATCGCCTGGAAGCCCATCTGCTCAGGCTGCATCTCGGCACCACCGGCACCCCAGGCCGCCGGGTTGCCGATATCGCCCTCGAGGAAGATTTCCAGCTTGGTCAGCTTCACCTGCTTCCAGGTCGCCACCGCGGTGATGCCCACGGCCAGGCAACCGCCCAGACCGGAGAGGACGATCTCGCCTGGGGCCGGCGCGGTGTCCTCGCCGAACAGGTGCAGCGGCTCGTCGACCACCACGGCTTCGTGGTTGCCGACATAGCTCAGGCTGCGGTACATGCCCTGCGTGGACCTTGTTGGTGCCACGGGAGGCCGGGTTGTTGCGGCCCCTCTCGGCGAAGGCCATCAACCCGTCGCGATCGATCGGCTTCAGGTAGGTCTTCACGGTGGTCGGGCAAGTGGCGGTTGCTGCAGACATGGCATTCTCCATCGGGTTTTGATCGAGCAGTTGGGCTGCTCTTTTGGACTCGAATGCTCTGTTGCAGCAGGTGTGCCAAGTCACCCCATGCCGCCAGAATCTGATTTTTATTCCTTTTAAATCAAATGCTTATCCAATAAAGGCGCACCCTCCCACAACCTTGTTTTCAGCAAACCTTGGGTATAGTCGGAAGCTGACATTGTCGACATTGACGACAATGTCAGCTCGCGAATTGGCTCAGGTCGCTGGTGGGTCTACCCGGGCGGCGCCCATGTCCGCGATGGCGCGGAGGCTCACCAGAAGCGCCAGTTGCCCAAAAGCTCGGCTAGCCTTCGTGAATCACCGCTCACAAGTGGGAGACAAGCATGGTCAGCAAGAACACGATCTGCCTCTGGTACGACGGCACCGCGGCGGACGCAGCGAAGTTCTACGCCGAGACCTTTCCGGACAGCGCAGTGGGAGCCATCGTGCGCGCGCCCGGCGACTATCCCGCCGGCAAGCAGGGCGATGTCCTGGTGGTCGAGTTCACCGTGCTGGGCATTCCTTGCATGGGCCTCAACGGCGGCCCGGGGATCAAGCACAACGAGGCGTTCTCATTCCAGGTTGCCACCGACGACCAAGCCGAAACCGACCGCCTGTGGAACGCGATCGTTGGCAACGGGGGCCAGGAAAGCGAATGCGGCTGGTGCAAGGATAAGTGGGGGTTGTCGTGGCAGATCACACCACGCGTCCTCATGGACGCGCTGGCCGATCCCGATCGTGCGGCGGCCAAGCGGCAGATGAGAAAGATCGACATCACCGCGATCGAAGCGGCTCGGCGCGGCTGACGCTCGACGGGCGCCTGCTTGTGCCCTCCGCGAACTGCCGCATCGAATCGATAGCAGCCTCTCGTGAGCGGCAGCTGTCGACCCAAGGCGGACGGTGGCGACGGGCAGAAATCGGCCAAGAGCAGCCATAGGGCAGACCCTGTGCAATGACCGCTCTCGCTCGAATGGACTTGCCAACAGTGGCTGCTCGGCGCGCGACTAAACTCGGGCGCTTGAGGTGCCGCGAGCGTACTTCTTCTGCAGGATCATCGACGCTTCGTTGTAGGCAGTCTGGAAGGCGTCGCCGCCGATCCAATTCACTGCCGTGTCTTCGTCTTCATCGTGGAAGATCCCGCGATAGGCGATCAGCAGGCCCATCATAAAATCCATGGCAGCGTCTTCCGCTTCCTCAGCGACCACCAGCTCCAACACCGGGTACTGCAGGAACACCAGGCACATCGCTAGTAGGCTGATGCCTTCGCCGACTTTCATCGCCTGGAACAAGTCGTCGAAGTGCGCCGGGTCGAAACCGTTCTCTTCGATGTCTTTGAAGTCGAAGGTGCTCAGGTCTATTTCGACGTCATCAAATGGCTCGTTGACCAGCGGATTGGCCAGCAGCGGATGTACGACATTGGCCTTGGCTTTGCCCGGACGGCTCTGCTTGGCCTTGGCTTTGGCCCGCTGGGCACGTTTTTGCTGTTTATCCGGGGAGGCCATGGAGGCGAGTTCCTTGTTCGATGCAGCCATGTTCATGGCTCAGGGTAATCGGGCGCAAATTGTATTGAGTCTTGGCTAGGTTCGTCGGCCAAGGGGGCAGATTTTTGTGCTCTAAACGTTTGTATCGGCCAGAGGCAGCCCTTTGCTCAAGGCTGCTTTTGGCCGATTTTTGCCAGTCGCCACTGACCGCATCGGGTAGATGCGGATGTTCGCGGAGGGTGCAAGCTGACGCCCGTTGAGCGTCAGCCGCGCCGAGCCGCCTCGATCGCGGCGATGTCGATCTTACTCATCTGCATCATCGCATCGAATGCGCGCTTGGCCGCCGCACGATCGGGATCGGCCAGCGCGTCCGTGAGGGCGCGCGGTGTGATCTGCCACGACACCCCCCACTTGTCCTTACACCAGCCGCATTCGCTTTCCTGGCCCCCGTTGCCAATGATCGCGTTCCACAGGCGGTCGGTTTCGGCTTGGTCGTCGGTGGCAACCTGGAATGAGAACGCCTCGTTGTGCTTGATCCCCGGGCCACCGTTGAGGCCCATACAGGGAATGCCCAGCACGGTGAACTCGACCACCAGGACATCGCCCTCCTTGCCGGCGGGATAGTCGCCGGGCGCGCGAACGATTGCTCCCACTGCGCTGTCCGGAAAGGTCTCGGCGTAGAACTTCGCTGCGTCAGCCGCAGTGCCGTCGTACCACAGGCAGATCGTGCTCTTGCTGACCATGCTCGTCTCCAACTTGTGAGAGGTGGTGGAGTCACGAAGGCTAGTTGAGTTTTTGGGCAACTAGCGCTGTTGGTGTGAGCCTCCGCGGTACAAACCCTATACGCCCCGCACCAACGGCAAGGCCGAGCGCTTTATCCAGACGAGCTTGCGCGAGTGGGCCTACGCCCGCAGCTATGAAAGCTCCGAGCAACGCGCCGCCCACTTGCCTGCCTGGCTGCATCACTACAACTGGTACAGGCCGCATGCCAGCCTCTGCTACATGCCGCCGATCAGCCGCATTGCACTTTCACTGAACAACGTACTGGGTTTACACACCTAGCGCTGCCAAGCGTCGCCATGAGCATGGCGGGATTGGTCTGACGTTCATGAGCCGTTTCATCCAGGGCGGAGTGTTAGCCGAAGCGGGTGATAGACTTCGTCCTTTCAACCCTTCTTACCTATTCGGGAGAGTTCTCCATGCTGGGAGTCACCGACTACGGCGCATTCCTGATCGCCTTCATCATCCTCCTAGCCATTCCCGGCCCAGGGAACTTCGCGCTGATCACGGCCACTGGGAAGGGCGGCATCAAGGCTGGCCTGGCGGCGACCTTTGGGGTGATTCTCGGCGATCAAGTGCTGCTGTGGATGGCGGTAGCGGGGGTCGCGACTCTGTTGGCAACCTACCCCGCAGCCTTCCATGCGGTGCAATGGCTAGGCGCCGCGTACTTGGCATGGCTTGGGCTACGGATGCTGCTGAGCAAGCCGAGCAGTGAGCCCCGTTCGAGCCGAATGGATAACGGTCACTACCTGCGCCAGACGATGATGATCACCTTGTTGAATCCCAAGGCCATCGTGTTCTACATGGCTTTTCTGCCGCTTTTTGTCGATCCGGTGAAGCATCAGGGCCTGGTTACCTTTGCCTTTATGGCAGCAACCGTGGCCGTACTGACTTTCCTCTACGGCCTGATTGCCGTAGTTTTGACCCATAAACTGGCTGAGCGCATGCGTGCCAACCCGCGACTCGCCAATATGCTGGAGCGTCTGGCAGGCGCTTGCCTAGTTGGCTTCGGCATCAAGCTGGCGGCAATGCGCTAGGAGCACAACTCAAACACCTGCTATGAATGGGCCGGATCATGATGACCGGCCTTTTTGTTTCAACGATTGACGCCGACAACAAGGTCAAGGAGGGTGCGCGTCAGGGCATGATCATCAGCGGGGGTGCTGCCGGCGGGTTTCTCGCAGGCCTTGGCATTTCGCTCGTCTGCGGCCCGGGCGCGCCCTTCTGTGCCATTGCCATGGTGCTGGCAGGCAGTGCGGCTGGCGGAATTGCAGGCAGCCTGGCTGCTGACGCCTTGGATGACGAACTCAAGGAGTTCTCCAAGTGGGAAATGTTCTGACGCAGGACCAACGCCATCGGTTGTGGTCAGCTCTGTCGGATGCCTTCGTCGACAACGAGGTCGACTACCCAGCAATCGCGCGGCAGTTGGCGGGATTCGACCGTGCTGCGGTAAAGACAGCCTTTTTCGAGGAAGTGGCTCCTGTCTGCCATTCGAACCTGCAGGCCCCCATCCCACCAATATGGACGGCGTTCGACAGCACCTGGCTTGCCGTTACCATCGACAGCAACCTGCAGGCTCGTCGGACTTCCACGTTTCGCCGCATGCGCGACCATGCCCTAGTTGCCTACCTGCGCTTTCGTCTCGGTGAGGAGTGGAGTCGCATCGAGCGAGAGTTGCAACGACAAGATTCGGAAGGGGCTGGATGAGGGCAGGATGACGGCGCTGGCGTATGGCACCGCCAGCCTGCCTTGCGACTTACGTGAATGCAGAGTGGAGCTCATAGTGAGCGTTACCCGGTTTGGCCGGGTCGTGTGCTGGTGTGCTACGCATCCAGCCGGTTGGACCGTCTCGCCCCTGAGGGCTTTCATCGCTGACGCAACGCCGCGATCACGAGAGCACAGGCTGCTTTCGGCCGATTCTGTTGAAAAAGTAGGTTCAGCGGCAGCCAGCCGGTCAGGTGTGCCTGCTGTCGAAGTGGCTGCAAGCCACTTCAAGTTGCCTTT
>LNAP01006268.1_pt1 | contig 10235 bp, 12 predicted proteins | sample 602601 | NCBI WGS metagenome assembly LNAP01 (sample SAMN02440304, study PRJNA202911) | soil metagenome | biome: Subtropical and temperate rainforests or woodlands; isolation source: soil samples (1 kg each in a 20% v/v slurry with milli Q water) were... ...
TTCGCTCGCGGGCATCGCGGCGCCGAACGGCGCCGGCACCGCGGCGTCACTGGCCATGGGCCTCACCCTGATCGGAACGCCGGGCGCGACGACGATCGCCGGCACTGCGGCGCCGATCGATGGCGACACGCTGACCGTCAACGGCAAGACCATCACCTTCCGCTCGGGCACCGCCGCCGCGGCTGTGCTGCCGTCGGGATCGGGCCTCGCCGGCAACGTCATCACCGACGGCAACGGCAATTCAACCATCTACCTCGGCACCGCGACCACACCGGCCGCGACGGTCCAGAACCTGGCCGACGCCATCGATCTGGCCAGCGGCGTCAAGAAAGCTTCGATCGCCAACGGCGTTGCGACGATCACTCATTCGTCCGGCACCGACGCCGCGATTGGCGCCGGCATCCTGACCCTGACCACCGGCACCGGCTCGGACCTCAGCATCAGCGGCAAGGCCGATCTGCTCAACGGCCTCGGCCTGACCACCGGCACCGGCTCCGGCCCGGTTACGGTGACCCAGGGCCGCACCATCGATGCCAGCGCGCTCGGTACCCTGGTCGACGACGGCTCGACGCTAAACGTCAATGGCAAGACCATCACCTTCAAGAATGCCGTAGCGCCGGCCACTCCGCCGGCCGGTTCCGGCGTGCTCAACGGCGTCGTCACCGACGGCGCCGGGAACTCGACGGTCTACCTGCAGGGCGGCACCGTGGCCGACGTGCTCACGGCGATCGATATCGCCACCGGCGCACAGGGCACTACGATTTCGGCTGGCGGCGCCCTGACGCTGAAAGCCGGCACCGGCGTGCCGTCGCAGGTCGTCGCCGGTGCGCTGAAGATCAGCACCGGCACCGCCGCCGATCTCAACATTTCCGGCACCGGCAATGCCTTGGTGTCGCTGGGCCTCGCCGGCAACACCGGCACCAACACCACTTTCACCGCCACCCGCGCCGCCGGCGCCGGCGGCATCAACGGCACGACCTTGACGTTCTCGTCCTTCAAGGGCGGCACGGCCGTCAATGTGACCTTCGGCGACGGCACCAACGGCACCGTCAAGACGCTGGCGCAGCTCAACGTGGCGCTGCTCGCCAACAACATGAATGCCACCCTCGATGCCAACGGCAAGCTGACGATTTCCGCCGGCAATGACTACGCATCCTCGACGCTGGGCTCGACGCTCGACGGCGGCACGATGGGCGGCACCGTTGCGACGGCGCTCAGCTTCACCGTGCCGAACCCGCCGGTCGCCGACATCAACTCGCAGGCGACGCGCGCCAACCTCGTGAAGCAGTACAACGACATCATCGCGCAGATCACCACCACGTCGCAGGACGCCTCGTTCAACGGCGTCAACTTGCTGGCAGGCGATACGCTGAAGCTGGTGTTCAACGAGACCGGCAAGTCGACCCTCAACATCACCGGCACGGCGTTGACGCCGGCCGGGTTGGGCCTGCCGACGCTGGTCGCGGGCACCAGCTTCATCGACAACGCCGCGGCGAACTCGACGCTGACCGCGCTCAACGCCGCCAGCACCACGCTGCGCGCACAGGCTTCATCGCTCGGCTCGAACCTGTCGATCGTGCAGATCCGCCAGGAGTTCGCCAAGAACCTGATCAACGTGCTGTCGACCGGCTCGTCCAATCTGACGCTCGCCGACACCAATGAGGAAGCCGCGAACAGCCAGGCGCTGTCGACCCGCCAGTCGATCGCGGTGTCGGCGCTGGCGCTGGCCAACCAGTCGCAGCAGAGCGTGCTCAAGCTGCTGCAGTAAGCCTTCAGGCCGACTCGCGAGACCGGGCGGCGAGGGCAACCTCGCCGCTTTTTCGCGTCCGGCGCGGCTGATTCGTGCCAGACCGCGGAATTTCCGGTTCAAGGGGCATTTTTAAGCTGGATCGGTGGGGCAAGGCTGCGCATAACATAGCACCGATAATCGTTTGGCCGAATTTCTGTGGCCGGATTCGGCACGGAAGAAGGAGACCGTCATGGCATTGCGAGTTGAATTGAAGCCGTTCGAACGGATCATCATCGGCAAGAGCGTTATCACCAATTCCGATGCACGAACGGCGTTTCTGATCGACGGTGACGCACCGATCCTGCGGGAGAAAGATATCCTCACCGCGGAGACCGCGAACACGCCGGTGAAACGCATCTATCTCTGCGTCCAGATGATGTACCTCGAAAACGACATTCCCGGTTATCAGGACCTTTACCTTGGTTTCATCAAGGAGCTGATCGAGGCGGTGCCTAGCTACAGAGAGCCGATTGAATCGGTGAGTAATCTAATTTTAAGCGGCGCTCTTTACAAAGCGCTAAGGGAACTGCGCCCACTAATGAAGCGCGAAGAAGAGTTGTTGAGGTAGTAGTACATGTCCTACGGTGCTCAGGCTTATGCGCGGACTGCTCAGAAAATTGCAACCCCCCGCGATATCGAAGCGCAGGCACTGTTCAAGGCCGTACGAAAACTTCAGGACGTCATCGACCGTTGGGCAGAGACCGACGAGGGCCTGATAGACGCGCTGATGTTCAACCGCAAGCTCTGGTCGATCTTCGTCTCCGACGCGATCAGCGACCAGAATCCGGAACAGATCGAAATTCGCCAGAACATCGCCAACATCGGCATTTTCGTGCTGACGCAGTGCGCCGCGCTGCAGCTCAAGCCAGAAGTCGAAAAGCTGCAGGCGCTGATCGACATCAACCGCAACATCGCCGCCGGCCTCAGCGGCAATCCGGGAACCATCAGCCCGCCGCTGGCGCCGTAACCGATCGTTAACGCCTGAGGGCCCTAATACTGTCAGAAAAATTCTGAAACGATTCATTCAATCGTGCAGAACGGGCGGAGCGGATATGGCGGACGTCTTAGGCATTCTTTCCAGCAGCTACGCCGCGGCGACGCCGACCACATCGACGAAGTACGTTGCCGTCGATCCGGCCAAGTACCAGGGCGTCTGGGACGGCAAGTACTCCGACAATGCCAAATTCAAGATTCAGATTTCGCAGGTCTCGGGATTTCGCGCGCAGGTGAAATACGAGAGCGGTTCGACCGTCAAGTATCAGCAGGTCCTGATCAAGGACGATGCGTTCAAGATCGGCGATTCGAAGTTCACCCTGCAGAAGAACGGTCACGCGCAGATCAAGACCGTGGTGACAAATCCGGTCACCGGCGGCACGGTGCTGAATACCGCCTACGCCACAAAATCATAATTCAAATATTGCAGCTTACGCCTTGCGGTCGGTTTCCAGCCGTCGATCGGTCCTGGCCGTGTCGAGCGCGCGCAGATAGGCGCGGGTTCGCAGTCGCGATTCTTCCGGGAACTGGTTGATGATCTGGTTCGTCTTCTTGTCGACCGACACGTAGACGACCTCCGCCGCATCGCGGTCGATGATCACCTCGCGCGAGAACCGGTCGGCGTCGGCCTGCTGGTAGTTGGCAGCCGACAGCGCGGGATGCGGCACTGCTTCCGATGCGGTGACTGCCTTGTCGGGAGGTAGTTGAGTCGGTACTGCTGCGCGCGCCGCTTCCGGCTCGGGTCTGACGATCGGTGCAGCAACCGGTGCCCCCACCGGTTTAATGTTGAAATCGGCTCCCATGGCAGCCTCCTGGCCTCCACTAGATGAATCCCGACCCTTCCCGTTGCTGATTATGCATAAGCCCCGTGAATCCGTTGCTTATATCTGTCCGGCAATTTGATTCAAAAGCGCGCAGTGCCGGGATGCCTGACGGCGCCCGGTGCGCAGGCCACGATGTGTGCAGTCAGAGAGACCGGTTGATTGCGATCGGCGTCATGTTGCGCGGGCCGGGCTGCACGCGCGTTCCGCTGGCCCCGTAGGTGTGCGGGATGTTGCGGCGCTGCATCTCGGTGTTGACGCCGCGCACGATGCCCTCCGAGACCGCGTGGGCGGTGGCGAGCACGGTCAGGTTGACCTGTAGCATCGAGCGGAATACGTCGTGATGATGATGCAGCGCCGACAGCAGGTCTGGCGTTGCCTGGGCGAGATATTTCTGGCTGCCCTTCAACAGTGTGATCATCGCGATGTAGCGGCGCGACAGCTCGGTCTTGTTAGCCTCGAGCAGGATCGCTTCGCGGACCTTGCCGGCGCGGACCAGTTCGGTTTCGCGTTCCACCACCGCCAGCAGGTTGTTCATGACGTCGATCAACGCCGTGGCGAGCTTGCGGGCCTCGGCCGGCGTCGATGCCGGCTGCGGCGGAGCGGCGACGGGGACGGGAGCGGGTTGGCGCTGCTGGGCGTGGTTCATTGGGGAGGTCCTTTGCGTCAGGCGGCGCGATTGGCTTGCTGAAGAATGAGCGTGCGATAGACGTCGTTGGAGATGCCGATACCGCCGGCCTTGGCGAACGACTTGGAATATTGCTCGGTCAGCATCGAGCGCCATACGCCGGTGCCGACGGTGTCGCCGTAGGGGCCGTCGCCCTTCACGCCCGCGGTCATCTGCGAGAACATCGAATTCAGGAACACTGCCTCGAAATCTTCGGCCGACGCCTTGGCTTTCTTCTGCGCTGCGGGCGTCACCTTGGTGAGCGCGTCGGCAAGCTGGGTATCCGGCCGGCCGTTGAGCAGCGGCACGGAGGTCTTGTTTGTCGTGCTGTGGATGTTGCTTGCGATCATCACATCACCTCGATGTCGGCCTGGATCGCGCCGGCGGCCTTGATGGCCTGCAGGATCCCGATCAGGTCGCGGGGGCCGATGCCGAGGCCGTTGAGGCCGTCGACGAGTTGCTGCAGCGACACGCCGTCCTTGACCAGCGCGAATTTCTTGCCGTCCTCGGTGACGCCGACGCGGGTGTTGGGCGTGACGACAGTCCGTCCGTTGGACAGCGGGTTGGGCTGGCTGACCTGCGGACTTTCCGAGATCGTCACGGTGAGGTTGCCCTGCGATACCGCCACCGTGGCGACGCGGACGTCGCGTCCCATGACGATGATGCCAGAGCGCTCGTCGATGATGATCTTGGCGGCGAGATCGGGCTCGACCTGCAACTGCTCGATCTCGGTGAGCATCGCCACGACGTTGCCTTTGAATTCCGGCGGGATCAGCAGCTGCACGGTGGAGGGATCGATCGGCTCGGCGGTCTTGGATCCCAGGAAGTCGTTGACCGCGGCGGCGATTCGCTTGGCCGTGGTGAAATCCGGGTTGCGCAGCGCCAGCCGGACCGTGGGCAGGCGGTTGAGCGCGAATTCGATCTCGCGCTCAATGATGGCACCGTTGGCGATGCGGCCGACAGTGGGCACGCCACGGGTAATGCTGGCTGCCGCGCCCTCCGCCTGGAATCCGTTGATGGCCACCGAGCCCTGGGCGACGGCGTAGACGTTGCCGTCGGCGCCGAGCAGGGGGGTGACGAGCAGGGTGCCGCCGGTCAGATTCTTGGCGTCGCCCAGCGCCGACACGGTGACGTCCATGCGGGTGCCCTGGGTGCCGAATGGCGGCAGGTTGCCGGTGACCATCACGGCCGCGACGTTGCCGGTACGGATGGTGGCGCCGCGAATGTTGACGCCCATGCGCTCCAGCATCGCCTGCAACGATTGCTTGGTGAAAGGGATGTTGTTGAGGGTGTCGCCGGTGCCGGCAAGGCCGACGACGAGGCCGTAGCCAATCAGCTGGTTCTGCCGCACGCCTTCGATATTGGCGAGATCCTTGATCCGCGAGGTCGCCCCCGCGGAGGCGGCCGACAACGCCAGCGCCAACAGCGCCGCGCCGACCACCTGGCAGATTCTCGCACCTAAACTCGACATCCTCGCTCCCCGCTGAGGTTCTGGCCGGACCACGCGTCACTCCCATGACGATGATCCGGCATTAACTATGCGAGCGCCGTGCCACCGGCGAAGATCTTTCAAGTCATTGATTTCATGTATGAATAATTCGGGAGACGAAGATGTGCGTTGGCCGGGGGGCGGCGAAACTGCCGCTTGCGGCAGATTTTGCCGGGCTGTTTACCGTTGGTTAACCATAAAAGACGACCTTTCCTGCTGCGGGTCTCTTTACTCCTTGGTGCTCATCATCGGGACGGCGAGCCCCGGGCCGAACCGGCCATCAGACTTCGCGAGACAGGCCCATGCGCATCTACGGACCCAACGGAACCACCCTTGGCACCCCTGCGGCGGGCGCGCGGAAAACCAGCTCGAGCAGCTTTTCGCTGCCGGAGGCCACCACCACCTCGGATACCCGCCCGGCGGTGGCGCCGAAGGCAACCACCAGCCTCGACGCGCTTTTGGCCATGCAGGAGGTCGAGGACCCCACCGAGCGGCGCAAGCGCTCTGTGAAGCGCGGCCGCGGCGCGCTGGATGTACTCGACGAACTCAAGCTCGGACTGCTGTCCGGCTCGTTCAATCCCGCCACCGCAGCCCGGCTGCGGGCCGCGGCGGCCGATCTCAAAGCTTCTTCCGGCGATCCCGGTCTCGATGCGGTGCTGTCGGAGATCGAGTTGCGGGTGGAAGTCGAACTCGCCAAGGCCGGACAGACCTGATCGCCGACGCTGGCGTTGCGGCCCGCCGGCCGGTTCCGGCGGGAAACCCTGGGGCGCGGCTTGCAACCGATATTGTCTGTCACATATCCCCACTATATAAGCTGCGGCGCGGCCGGTATTTCCGGCGCCTTGCACGGACAGATGGATTGGCCTTGGACAAGTTGAAAAACTATCGCCCCTCCGACAAAGAACCCTTCATGAATGATCGGCAGCGCGACTATTTTCGCGCGAAGCTGCTGGCCTGGAAGGATGAAATCCTGCGTGAATCGAAGGTGACGCTGCAGACGCTGCAGGAAGAGAACGTCAACCACCCCGATCTGGCGGATCGCGCCTCATCGGAAACCGACCGCGCCATCGAGTTGCGCGCCCGCGACCGCCAGCGCAAGCTGATCTCCAAGATCGACGCCGCGATCCAGCGCATCGACGAAAATACCTACGGCTATTGCGAGGAGACCGGCGAGCCGATCTCGCTGAAGCGGCTCGAAGCCCGCCCGATCGCCACGCTCTCGGTGGAAGCGCAGGAGCGCCACGAGAAGCGCGAAAAGGTCTATCGCGACGAATAGGCTTCCTGAATTCAAAACGGCCGCCTCATCAGGCGGCCGTTTTTTTAAGGCTTCTTGACGCCGGCAGCGACCACTTTCGGCGTTGTGGACTACTTCACCTTCAGGCCCATTTCCGCCAGCAGGTCGCCCGCCTGGCTGCGCGAGATGGTGGCGCCCTTGAATTTCCGCGCGTCGTTGAGGCGGAGGCCGCCGAGATCGGCGCCGCGAAGATCGGCGCCTTCGAAACGCGTATCGACAAGATGCGCTTCCCGCAGGCTGGATTCCTCGAACACCGCCTCGCGAAAATCGCATTTCGACAGATCCGCCATGCTGAAATCGACGCGGTTCAGCCGATGCTTGCGGAACGAAAATCCGGGCAGGATCGCCGCCGACAGCGTGGTTTCGCTGAAGCTGACGGCGACGTTCTTGGCTCGGCTGAAATCGGCACCGGTCAGCTTGCAGCCGTTGAATGCAGCTTGCGACAACGACGCGCCGGTCAACCGCGCATTGTTGAAATCGCTGGACTCGAACACTGCCTCGCCCAGTTCGGCGGCAGTGAAATTGGCGAAGGCGCCGCGGCATCCGGCAAAGCCGGCACGCTCCAGCGTCGCTCCGGTCAGGTCGGTGCGCTTCAGCACGCAGTTCTCGAACCGCCAGTCCGTCATGTCGAGGCGGGACAGGTCGGCTCCCTCGAGATCGCAATCCACCAGCAGCGCCGGCATGCGATCAGAGGCAATCGCAGCGATTTCGGCACGCGCGAGCGAACGGTTTTCGATCCGCATGCGGGGAGTCGTATCGGAAAATATCGTGGCCATGGGAGGGCAATCGTAGTTGACGCATCAGGTGCCATCCATGTGAACGCGATGCGCCGTCAACGCAAGCCGCGCAGCCGCGTCCATACCGGCTCGACGACGTAGCTAGCCACGGGCATCAGGGCCGCGCCGAGCAGCAGGCCGACCACGCCGGATCCTGCCGCGCTTGCGATCCATGCAGCCGCGCCGGCGACGGCCGGAACTATCGTCGCGGCAAGCGCCGCGATGGCGTCGATGCCATGGGCGATCTGCGGCAGCCCGTATTCGGCGAGACCATGCACGACGATGCCACCGCCGACCCAGATCATCGCAGCCGTGCCGACCACGCCCAGCACGCGCAGGAAATACGGCATGCCGAGCACCAGCAGGCGGCCGGCCGCGGCCTTGAAGCGGCCCCATGGCGACGCGCGATCGCTCCTGGCCAGTGCCAGGCCGACGTCGTCTGCCTTCACGATCAGCGCGACGCCGCCATAGACGACGACGGTGATGGCGATGCCGACCAGCGCGAGGACGATCGCGCGCGTCAGGAACGGTCCTGCGGGGATCGCCGCCAGCGTGATCGCCATGATCTCCGCCGACAGGATGAAATCGGTCTTGATGGCGCTGGCGACCTTGTCATTTTCCATCGTTTTCGCGTCGACAGCGAGGGTGCGCACCGCGTCGGCGTGGGGTGCGTCGTGGGGCATGACCGCTTCGAAGACCTTCTCGGTGCCCTCGAAGCACAGATAGGCGCCGCCGATCATCAGCAGCGGCGTGATCGCCCACGGCGCGAACAGGCTCATCAGCAGCGCGGCCGGCAGCAGGAACAACAGCTTGTTGCGCAGCGAGCCGACGGCGATCTTCCTGACGATCGGGAGCTCGCGCGAGGCGTCGAAGCCGACGACGTAACGCGGAGTCACGGCCGCATCGTCGATCACCACGCCGGCCGCCTTGGCGCCGGCCTTGGTGGCCTGACCGGCGATGTCGTCGACCGAGGCGGCGGCCACTTTTGCCAGGCCCGCGATATCGTCGAGAAGGGCGATCAGTCCGATGCTCATGGCGGCCTCTGGCTGCGGTCATCGTCGCTGCGTTGCGAGACCGGGGGAGGGATGGCTTAGACCGCAGCCCAGGCGATGGAAACCTCGCGGGACCGTCTATCTTGTCGCAGCCCCGGCATTCTGGACGGGTTGCGCCGCACCTGCCGGGCGGCGACCCTCTTTCATAAGGGAAGAGGAAGAGTACATCATGGCACCATGTCAAAACGACGAAGGCCTTCCGCCAGGGGAGCTGACGAAAGGCCTTCGCGTAGGACACTTCACGGCGTGGGAGCGCTGGGTGAAGTGTGGGAGCTCGGAATTATTTTTAGAACGGCAGCAGGACGTCCATCACTTGCTGGCCGTAACGCGGCTGCTGCACGTCGGAGAGCTGGCCGCGGCCGCCATAGGCGATGCGGGCCTGCGCAATCTTGGCGCTGTCGATGGTGTTGTCGCTCTGGATGTCTTCCGGACGCACAATGCCGGCGACGATCAATTCGCGGATCTCGAGATTGACGCGGATTTCCTGCTTGCCTTCGACCACCAGATTGCCGTTCGGCAGCAACTGCGTGACCACGGCTGCGACACTGGTCTGCAGGTTCTCCTGGCGTGCCACCGAGCCCTTGCCGTCGCTCGACGAGGTGGAGTCCGCGGTCAGCAGCCGGCCTGGCAGCACCTGGGATGCCGTCGTACCGAGCAGCTTGCTGCCGGCGAAATCGGTGATCCCCGAATCTTCCTTGTTGGAGCGGCTGCGCTGGGTTTCGTTGGCGATATTGGCCTTGTCGGTGAAGTTCACGGTGATGGTGAGAATGTCGCCGATCTGGCGTGCGCGCTGGTCCTTGAAGAAGGCGCGCGAGCCGCTGCGCCACAGCGAATTGGCATTGTACGACGCGACTTCCGGCTTCGGCATAGGCATCTGTACCGGCTTGTAGCCGGGCTGCGCGGTCGGGTTTTCAATCGCCGTCAACTTTGGCGTTTCGCCGATCGCCGACAGGCGGTCGATCGACGAGCAGCCGCTGGCGATGCTTCCGGTCGCCAGCAACGCGGCGGTCAGGAAGGAGCGGTTGAGGGCGAACTTGAACATGAACTTTACTCAGCTTTTCGAGAAACAGACGCGGGTTCGTTGATGGCAACGGCAATCGGAGCTGCGGCCTGGGAGACCTTGTCGGGTGTGGTGGTCTCGGGCGGCAGCCGTGGCGTGGGCACCGAGACCGCAACCTGGCCGCGACCGACCACCACACCGGAGACGGTGCGCTTGGATTGCAGGTTGAGGACGTTGACGACGTCGCCTTCGGTCCCGCCCTCCAGCGCCTTGCCGCGGATGGTGAGATAGAGCCCCGACGATTCGTAGACCAGCGTCACCGCCTGGTCGCGCTGCACGAGGTCCGGCTTGACG
>LNAP01006336.1_pt1 | contig 10235 bp, 8 predicted proteins | sample 602601 | NCBI WGS metagenome assembly LNAP01 (sample SAMN02440304, study PRJNA202911) | soil metagenome | biome: Subtropical and temperate rainforests or woodlands; isolation source: soil samples (1 kg each in a 20% v/v slurry with milli Q water) were... ...
TTGATTTGAAAATGGAATACGCTCCAATCAACCGTAAGCTATATCGGCTTCACTTGCCGTACAAGAGTACTGTCTGCGCTTCGCCTTCGTGTTCACAATTGATTTGAAAATGGAATACGCTCCAATCAACCGTAAGCTATATCGGCTTCACTTGCCGTACAAGAGTACTGTCTGCGCTTCGCCTTCGCGTTCACAATTGATTTGAAAATGGAATACGCTCCAATCAACCGTAAGCTATATCGGCTTCACTTGCCGTACAAGAGTGCTGTCTGCGCTTCGCCTTCGTGCTCACAATTGATTTGAAAATGGAATACCGGACCGATGACTCGTGGCCACCGCATTACCCGCGCAGACAGAAATGCAAAGGTGCGCCAGTCTACTCATAATCGATTGTGAACCTCCGGACAGCAGGCGCGGGGGACGGGATACTGGACAGGCGAATCGTGGGCGCCGGGCTATCCGTTCAAATCGGGATGCAAGGGTGCGCCTGCTTGAGCACGACGCTTGCTGACAAGCCAGTGGCTTGTCAGCCGTGCGAGTTGCGCAACCGCCCGAATTGAACGGATAGCCCGGGAAGTCCCGACAGGGACCGCTCGCGTCTGAGCCAGTCCAGTATTCCGTCCCCCGCGCCGACTTAAGCACTTTACTGACTTAAGCACTTTACCGACTTAAATACTTTGCCGGCTTCTTCAGCCCTTCTTAACCTTAGGATGCCGCAACAAATACCGATACACAAACCCCGGATACGCAAGCACCACAAACAAGCTAAGCGTAATAGCGTAGAACTCCCAGCCCTGTGCGAACGGATTCCCGATATTAGCCTCGAATCCAAAGCCCAAGGCGCCGATCAGAACATACAAAACCAGCACTTCAAGCAAACCATCGAAGAATGACTTTGTAACCGCCCGCCCCTTATTGCGCCAACCCGGATAAGCCAGCAACAATACCGCTACGGCCACCAGCCCACCCACTTTAGCCAAAAAAAGCCCTGCGGAAGCAAAATCAGACGCCATGAAAAAGGCTTGTCCAATAATGCGGGGTGCAACAAAAATCAAGGCGCCCAATAATACAAAAAACACCAACGATTCGATCCAGCGCAACCATGGCCGACGCTCGGCTTCGCCAGCCTGCCTCCATGGCAGAGCCAGGAAAGGACGCTTAACAATAAAAGGCAGGCTGGCTGTGCCCAAGGACAGGACAATAAGTATCCATACAGCCGACGTCTGATCCATAGCTAGCCTAGAAGCCTAAAGAGCTTTCAATCGCCCGCACGCACAATGCCATTAAACCGCCAGGCAAAATTCCCAGGCCAATGATAAACAAGCCATTCAAAGACATTAAGCCATTAGGCACAACACCATTGGGCGCAGGCGGCGCCTCGCCTTCAGGCTCGTCAAAATACGCCATCTTGACCACACGCAGATAGTAAAACGCACCTACCAGGGAGAACATTACAGCGGCTACCGCAATAGCCACATGCCCCGCGCCCACAAGCGCCTGGAGCACACTGAGTTTAGCGTAGAAGCCGGCCAATGGAGGTATGCCAGCCAACGAGAACATTGACAACATTAAAACGCCCGCCAGCACCGGATTACGCTGGTTAAGTCCTTTAAGATCGGCAATCTCTTCGCACTCGAAACCCTTGCGGCTAAGCAACAGAATCAGCCCAAAAGTCGCTAGCGTCGTCAACACGTAAATAATCATGTAGAACAACGCAGCGCCATACGCCTGGCCTGTAGCCTGGGACTGGTTCTCGACCACCCCCGACAGCAAGCCCAAAAACACAAAACCCATATGCGAAATCGTTGAATAAGCCAACATGCGCTTGAAGTTGGTTTGCACGATCGCCGTGATATTGCCCACTGCCAGCGACAACACCGCCAAAATAAGCAACATAGGCTGCCAGTCGATGGCAATGCCGTGCAGGCCTTCTATAAGCAAGCGCAGCATAATGGCAAATGCGGCAAGCTTGGGCGCAGCGCCCAGAATAAGAGTAACCGACGTCGGCGCACCGGTATAAACATCGGGCACCCACATATGAAACGGAACCGCGCCCAGCTTGAAGGCCAGGCCGGCCACAATAAACACCACCCCAAACACCAGCGGCAAACGCTCGGCCTGATTGCTGCTGATAATCTGTGCAATCTGGGTCAGATCAAGGCTGCCGGTGGCACCGTAAATCATCGACAAACCGTACAACAAAATACCCGATGCCAGCGAACCCAGCACAAAGTATTTCATGGCCGCCTCGGTAGCCTTGACGTCATCCCGGCGCAATGCGATCAGCGCATACAAGGCGAACGACATGAGCTCTACGCCCAGATACACCGTTAGCATGCTGCCCGCCGAGATCATGACCATCTGGCCCAGCAAAGCCAGCAACGTCAGCGTATAAAGCTCGCCGCCATGGCGCAGCATATCGCGCTGCTCGGTGTATTCGCGACCATAGATCAGCGTGACCGCCACAGCAATGTAAGACACCACTTTCAGCAAGTGCGACAGCGAATCGACCACATACAAGCCATGAAACGTGCTGCCTGCCACGTCCGCACTCCATTGCATGGCGCTGACCGCCGTCATGATGACGAGTGTGGCAATGCTGAAAGCGAACGTTACATGGCGCCCTTCCGATTTGCTGAACGCATCGACAAGCAGAACCACAATAGCCAGGATCAGGAGCAGAATCTCAGGTAAAGCCAGAGCGAAATGAAATTGATTTTGCATAATGATGGAGGCCTACAGTTTCGAGATAGAGACGTGTTGCAACAAGGCCTGTACCGACACGTGCATGACATCTGTAAATGGTTTGGGATAGATACCCATGAACAACACCATGATCGCCATAATTCCCAATATGAAAAATTCGCGCCTGGACAGATCAGTCATAGCCCGGACGTTGTCATTCACTATGTCGCCCAAGCTAATGCGCTTGAACATCCAAAGCGAATACGCCGCGCCCCAGATCAGGGCGGAGGCCGTCAGCAGACCGATCCAGAAGTTGTACTCAACCGCACCCATAATGACGGTGAACTCGCCGACGAACCCGCTGGTGGCCGGCAAGCCGCTATTGGCCATCGAGAACAACAGGAAGAGCGTAACGAAACGCGGCATTACCTTGACCACACCGCCGTAAGCGTCGATGCGGCGCGTATGCATGCGATCGTACAAAACCCCAATACACAAGAACATGGCCGCCGACACGAAGCCGTGCGAAATCATCTGGATGATGGCGCCTTCAAGACCGGCCGTGTTGAAGATGAAGAAACCCAGCGTTACGAAACCCATGTGGGCAACCGATGAATACGCCACCAGCTTTTTCATGTCCTCTTGGACAATCGCCACCAGACCAATGTAAATAACGGCAATCAGCGACAAGGCGATCATCATGCCGGCAAGACTATGCGAAGCGTCCGGGGCGATAGGCAGCGAGAAACGCAAGAACCCATAAGCACCCAGCTTAAGCATGATGGCCGCCAAAACCACGGAACCGCCTGTAGGCGCTTCCACGTGTGCGTCAGGCAACCACGTATGCACGGGCCACATCGGCACCTTGACCGCGAACGCCGCCAAAAAAGCCACGAAAATCAATATTTGCGGCGTGTAGCCCAATTTAAGCTGATGCCAGGTCTGAATATCGAACGAACCGCCCGATGCATGCCACAGGTAAATAAAGGCAATCAGGGTCAACAGCGAACCCAGCAAGGTATACAAAAAGAACTTGAACGCGGCATATACGCGATTAGGTCCGCCCCAGGCCCCGATAATCAAATACATCGGAATCAGTGTGGCCTCGAAGAACACATAGAACAGCATGCCGTCCAGCGCCGAAAACACGCCAACCATCAGCCCCGATAAAATCAGGAAGGCGGCCATGTACTGCGGCACCCTCTTGGTAATGACCTCCCAGCCGGCCAGCACGACAATAATCGTTATGAACGCAGTAAGCAGCACAAACCACAACGAGATGCCATCGATACCCAAATGATAATTAACCGCAAACGTTTCGATCCAGGGCGCTTTTTCAACGAACTGCATATCGGCCGTTTCGTAGTTAAAGCCCAGGTATAACGGCAAAGTCACCAGAAAGCCCAATACCGAACCGATAAGCGAGAGTACCCGTGTAAACCCGGGGCGATCGTCTCGCCCAAGAAGCAGCACCAGCAAGCCCGCCACAATCGGTACAAAAATCGATAGTGTTAGCCAAGGAAAAGTAGAAGACGCCATATCGCTAGCCATCAGTGAACCGTCAGCACAAAAAAGGATAAAAAAGCCATGATGCCGATGATCATCGCAAAGGCATAGTGATAGATGTAGCCAGACTGCAGGTGCCGGCTAATTGCCGCCACCCAGCCAACCACACGAGCACTACCGTTGACCAGCAACCCGTCGATCACACCGCGATCGCCCGCCTGCCACAGGCCGTGACCCAGGCAGCGAGCGCCACGAGAAAGAACTTGCTCGTTAAACCAATCCGCGTAGTACTTGTTGTCGAGTACCGTGTTAAGTCCCGACAGTTTGCTTTTGATCGCAGCCGGCACTTTGGGATTGATGAGATAGCAATACCACGCCACCACCAGTCCGGCGATCATCAGCCAGAACGGCACTGTCATAAATCCGTGCAAGGCGTATGCCACCCAGCCGTGCCAATGCGTAGCCAGCTCGGCCATGGCCGGATGCTGTGGCAGCACATTGATAACGCCGTTAAAAAAGTTGCCGAACAGTAATGGATCGATAAACAGCACCCCGGCCACCACCGACGGAATCGCCAGCAGTACCAACGGTAGCGTGACCACCCACGGAGACTCGTGCGGCTTGCTGCTACCGTGCTCTTCAACATCGTGCTCGGCCTGCGCATCGCGAGCATGTGCATGCGCCTCGTCGGTATCGAAGCGCTCTTTGCCGTGGAAGACCAGAAAGTACACCCGGAACGAATACAGCGACGTCACGAATACGCCTGTCAGGGTTGCGTAGTAAGCAAAACTCGCGCCCCATACGTTCGCAGCACCCGCCGCTTCAATGATGTGTTCTTTAGAGTAAAAGCCTGAAAAGAACGGAGTACCGACCAGCGCAAGCGTGCCCAGCAAAAAGGTAATCCAGGTAATTGGCATGTATTTGCGCAGGCCACCCATATAACGGATGTCCTGATTGTGATGCATGCCGATAATGACCGAGCCGGCACCCAGGAACAACAGGGCTTTAAAGAATGCGTGTGTCATTAAATGGAAGATGGCCGCCGAGTAGGCCGACGCACCCAATGCCACAGTCATATACCCTAGCTGCGACAAGGTAGAGTAGGCGATAACCCGTTTAATATCGTTCTGGACGACACCTAAAATACCCAGGAACAAGGCGCCAATGGCACCAATCACAATCACGAAGGCCAGCGCCGACGACGACTGTTCGAACACGGGCGAAAAACGGGCCACCATGAAGATACCAGCGGTAACCATGGTTGCCGCGTGGATCAGCGCCGAGATAGGCGTGGGGCCTTCCATGGAATCGGGAAGCCAGGTATGCAATGGCACCTGCGCCGACTTACCCATGGCGCCCACGAATAAGGCAATAGCCGCCACCGTCAGCAATTGCCAGTCGGTACCAGGAAATGTCAGGCTGGCAAGCTTGTCGATTTGACCGAAGATTTCACCATAATGCATGCTGCCGGCATAGGCAAACAACAGACCAATGCCCAGCACGAAGCCGAAATCGCCCACGCGGTTAACCATGAACGCCTTCAAGTTGGCGAAAATGGCGCTTGGCCGCTCGTACCAGAAGCCGATCAGCAAATACGAAACCAGGCCTACCGCTTCCCAGCCAAAAAACAGCTGCAGCATGTTGTTGGACATGACCAGCATAAGCATGGAAAACGTAAACAGCGAAATATATGAGAAGAAACGCTGATAGCCCGGGTCGTCCACCATATAGCCGATAGTGTAAATATGCACCATGAGCGATACCGATGTAACCACCACCATCATCAACGCCGAAAGACTGTCGATAAGGAAACCAATTTCAAGCTTGGTGGTGCCAATAAGGCTCCAGGTGTAGACCGCTCCGTCAAAGGTCTGGCCGCCCAGCACCTGACGCAAGACCACCACCGAACCGACAAACGAAATCAAAACACCGAAAATCGTAATGCAGTGCGAGGCGCGGCGGCCAATCTGACGTCCTAAAAAGCCGGTTCCAAACAAACCGGCCAATAGTGCGCCAACCAGCGGCGCCAACGCAATAACAAGATAAAGACTGGTTGAATTCATATTATTTGTAATTCCCATCAACCTTTAAGGTGGTCAAGTTCTTCGACGTTGATCGTATTCAGGTTGCGGAACAGCAGAACCAGAATCGCCAGGCCAATAGCAGCTTCAGCAGCCGCCACGGTCAGGATGAAGAATACGAACACTTGGCCGGCGCTATCGCCAAGCCAGGTAGAAAACGCCACGAAATTGATGTTGGCCGCCAACAGAATAAGCTCGATCGACATCAACAAGATAAGCAGGTTGCGACGATTCAGGAAAAAACCAAAGACACCGATTGCGAACAAAATAGCGCCAAGTATCAGGTAATGGGCCAGCGTAATAGTCATTTGGATTTCCCTGCTGCATCGTTGGGCGCAGCCGAAGCCGCAGGGGCTTCCGTCTGCGACGGGATGCTGACCAGCCGCAGGCGATCTTGCGAACGCACGCGAACCTGATCAGCCGGATTGTTGTATTTCACGTCTTTACGGCGACGCATTGTCAGGGCAATGGCAGCAATCATGCCAACCAGCAAAATTACCGAGCCCACCTCAATGGCAAAGACGTATTCGGAATACATGACCGCGCCCAATGAGTGCGTGTTGTTGTAGTCGGCGCCCATATCGGCCGCTGGCCCCGCGTCGAACCAGGTTTTAACCAGGACGAACGCCATCTCCAGAACCATGATCAGACCGATGATAAGCCCCATGGGCACGTAGGCTTTTAACCCCGAGCGCAAGGAGTCCGTGCGCACATCCACCATCATGACCACAAACAAGAACAGCACCATGACTGCGCCGACATACACGACAACCAGCAGAAGCGCCAGGAATTCGGCCCCCAACAGCATCCACAACATGGACGCCGTGAAGAAGGTAAGAATAAGGTGCAAGACGGCCGTTACAGGATTGGGTGCTGCAATAACGCGAAAGGCAGCTACAACAAGCACCAGCGACAACAGGTAAAACAGGACAGTAGTAAAAGTCATAAAGTTCGAGTCCTGATAATCAACGATAAGGTGCGTCTTCGGAACGGCGACGCGCTATTTCGGGCTCGTAGCGATCGCCGATCGCCAGCAACATATCTTTGGTGTAGTACAAGTCGCCCCGTTTCTCACCGTGATACTCGGAAATATGAGTCTCAACGATCGAGTCGACCGGGCAGCTTTCTTCACAAAAACCACAGAATATGCATTTAGCCAGGTCGATGTCGTAGCGCGTAGTACGGCGTGTACCGTCATCACGCTCTTCGGATTCGATGGTAATGGCCAGTGCCGGACAGACTGCTTCGCACAGCTTGCAGGCAATGCAGCGCTCTTCGCCGTTAGGGTAACGACGCAGAGCATGCAGTCCTCGAAAACGCGCCGACGCCGGCGTTTTTTCTTGCGGATACCGCAAGGTTATTTTGCGCTTGAAGAAGTATTTGCCGGTTAGGCGCATACCTTTTAGCATTTCGGACAGCATAAGACTGCCGAAAAAATCTTTAATTGCTTCCATATCTAGCCTCTGACCGCCCTATTGCCAAATGTTCCATGGCGTTTGCATCCAGATCGCAACGACCACCAGCCAAACGCCGGTCAACGGGATGAACACCTTCCAACCCAAACGCATGATCTGGTCGTAGCGGTAACGTGGAAATGTCGCCCGAAACCATATAAACATCGAGACAACAACAAATGTTTTTATCCCCAGCCAAAGCCATCCAGGCACCCAGGTAAAAGGAGCCACGTCGATAGGCGGCATCCAGCCGCCCAGGAACATGATGGAGGCTACGGCGGACAACAAAATCATGTTTGCGTATTCGCCCAGGAAAAACAACGCAAAGCCTGTACCGGAATACTCGACCATGTGCCCTGCCACGATTTCGGATTCGCCTTCCACCACGTCAAATGGGTGACGGTTGGTTTCAGCAACGGCCGAAATCACATAAATGACAAACAGCGGCAACAGCGGCAACCAGTTCCATGACATGAAATTGATGCCGCGGTCGGCAAACCAGCCCGCGCCCTGGCCGTTGACGATAGTACTCATATTGAGCGACCCGGACACCAGCAGCACCGTAATGAACACAAAGCCAATGGCCAACTCGTACGACACCATTTGCGCCGCGCCGCGCATGGCGCCCAATAACGCGTACTTGGAGTTAGTTGCCCAACCCGCCACAATCACGCCATACACGCCCAGCGATGTGATCGCCATAATATAAAGCAGACCGGCATTAACGTCGGCCAGAACCAGTTCGGGACTGAACGGAATAACCGCCCAGGCCGCCAGGGCCGGCATTAGCGTAACGACGGGCGCCAGCACGAACAGGACCTTGTTCGCTTTGCTCGGAACAATGATTTCCTTGGTCAACAGCTTGAAGACGTCGGCAAACGGTTGCAGCAAACCCCGGTAGCCTACTCGGGTGGGCCCCCGGCGCACGTGCATGGCGCCGATCATTTTGCGTTCCCAGTACGTAAGGTAAGCCACGCAAAGAATTATCGGCACCGCAATGACCACGACTTTAAAAAGTGTCCAGACCAGCAGCCACGAATTGGCGCCAATCAAATCGACGCCATAAGTTTCGAGAGTATTAATCCATTCCATTTAGACACGCTCCACCGAAAGTTGCCCAAAGGAACTGCCTAAAGGCGCGGTTTCAGCAAAAGCTGCGGCAATTCGCACAGCGCCCTGGGCGACGGTATCGTCTTGCTGAGCCGTCAGGGTGACTGCACCCTGAGAAGAACGCACAGACACGGACTCACCAGACTGCACACCCAGGCTATCGAGTGTTGCAGCCGACATGCGGGCGACAGGCAGTTTTGAGGCTGCGGTGGCTTGCAACGGCTCTGCACGACGCACCATGGAATCGGTACGATAAATCGGCACATCGGCAACACGTTCAAGCCCATGGCCCTGTGCGGCAACACGAGCCGAACCATGGATCTCGTTGGATAAGCGAGCCTCTATGCCGGCCACCAGCACGCTATCGCGCACAGACTCGGATGTCTCGTCGTCAAACCCTTCCAGCTCGAACAAATTGCCCAATACGCGCAGGACTTTCCAGGCCGGACGCGTGTCGGCAAACGGTGCTGATGCACCCTTGAAACTTTGAGCCCGCCCTTCGGCGTTCACGAATGTCCCGGAAGTTTCGGTGTACGGAGAGACCGGCAGCATAATGTCGGCCCAGTCTTGTGCCGCTGACCGGTATGAAGTCAGCGCTACCGCAAAATCGGCCGACTTCAAAGCCTGTACAGCGCGCGAACCATTGTCGGCGTCAAATGCCGGCTCGGCATGCAACACTACATAAGCCTTCAAACCTGTTTCCAGCATTTGCTCGGCGCTCATGCCTTCAGCGTTGGGTATGGCACCCGCCAGATATCCGCCTACCGTATTGCCGCCAAGAGTCAGGAAACCCAGTTTAGCGCCGACACCCTGTGCCAGCGCCTGTGCATTGGCGCAAATGAGCGAAGCATGATTGGAGGTCACCACCATATTGCCCAGCATGACAGCCGCTTTTTGACCTGACGTCAGGCTGGCTGCAATGGCTTGGGCCGGCTGCGATGGTTCGATGCCGGCAAACGCCTCGGACACAGGCTGCCCGGTTGCGCGGGCTACCGCCACCAGCACTTCGATCAAGGCATTAGGCAAACCGCTGGGCGCAACGGTAATACGAGCAGTAACCGGAAACAGAGGATCATCGGCGGCACTGTCAATGAACGAAATTTGCGTGCCACGCTTAGCCGACTGACGCAGACGCTGCGCCAGTAAAGGGTGATCTTTGCGCAAGAACGAACCGACCACCAGCACGCGGTCCAGTTGACTGAACTCGGCCACCGACATACCCAGCCAGGGTACGCCAGCGGCGGCCTGATCAAAACCGCGGTCGATATAGCGCAAGCGGAAATCAACGTTGTCGGACCCAAGGCTGCGCGTGAAGCGCGCAAGCAAAGCCAGCTCTTCAGTGGTGGCGATGTGGCTGCCAATAGCGCCAATCTGACTTGCGCCGTACTGATCGCGCACC
>LNAP01006337.1_pt1 | contig 10235 bp, 9 predicted proteins | sample 602601 | NCBI WGS metagenome assembly LNAP01 (sample SAMN02440304, study PRJNA202911) | soil metagenome | biome: Subtropical and temperate rainforests or woodlands; isolation source: soil samples (1 kg each in a 20% v/v slurry with milli Q water) were... ...
TCTGGACTGGCTGGCCCAATCCGATGAAACGGTCATCAACCTCGACCTGCTCACCTACGCCGGCAACCGCGAGCCCTGCTCCGCCGACCAGCGTCCCGGCCGCCGCGCCAGCACTGAGTTGCGGTGCACCGGATACCAGTCCGGTGGCGATACCCGGCCCGAAGATGCCCAAGCCGAACAGCGCGAGCGAGGCGAGCATGATGGTGAGCGCGTGGTCGATGCTCGGCTCGGTGCCCGGCGGCGTCGTGAACTCGCCGAATAGACCTGTGCCGATGCCGACGATTACGGCCAGCACCAGCACCTTGATGCCAGACGACACCACGTTGCCCAGCACCCGTTCGGCGAGGAACGACGTCTTGTTCCACAGCGCGAAGGGCACCAGGACGAAGCCGGCGAGCGTCGTCAGCTTGAACTCGATGAGCGTCACGAAGAGCTGGACCGCGAGCACGAAGAAGCTCACGATGACCACGAGCCAGGCCAAGCCCAGCACCGCGATCAGGTCGAGATTGGCGAACACCTCGGGGAAGCCTGTCAGGTCGCCGATCTGCGTCATGATCGGCCGCGCGGCATCGATGCCGACCTGCGCGAGCCGGCCCGGCTGCAGCAGCTGTGCCTGCGTCAGCGCAGAGCCCGAGGCGGTCAGGCCCAGGCCCGCGAACGATCGGAAGACGATGCCGGCCAGCGTGTTGAAGTTGCCGATGATGTAGGCGAAGGCTCCAACGTAGAGCACCTTCTTGATGAGCTTGGCAATCACCTCGTCTCCGCCACCGCCGCCGGCGTGGCTCATCGCCCAGAACAGGCCGGCAAGCGTCATGTCGATCAGCACCAGCGTGGCCGTCAGGAATGCGATCTCGCCGCCGAGGAGGCCGAAGCCCGAATCGATGTAGCGCGAGAAGACGTCCAGGAAGCGGTCGATGACGCCCACGTCGTTCATGACGTCATTCCTTGGGCGCCGACTCGGTGGCCGGCGGCGCTGACGGCGTCACCGGATCGGCGGCATAGGGGGAGCGGCCGCCGTCAAGAAAGCGCCGCCGCGTGGCCTCGGCCACGGCATTGCACTGCGCATCGCCGACCTTGGCATGGTCCGCCTTGCAGGCCTCGCGCAATTCCCGCAGGCGCTCAGGGCTGGCGACCAGGGATTCGACGCTCTCGATGGGCAGAGGCTTCTTGTCGCAGGCGGTGAGCGCGACCGCGCACAGGCTGAGGATCAGGATTCTTCGCATGGATCTGTTCCTTTCAGTTGCCGTAGAAGTTGACGTTGGCGGGCGTGTATGGCGTGCCCTCACCCAGGAAGCGCCGGCGCACCTCGCGGGCGCGCTCTTGCACCGCGACCTGGCGCGCCTGTTCCAGCGCGGCGGCACGGTCCTGGGTGATCTGCAGTTGCTGCGCCTGTATCGCCTGGCGCGACTGCAACGCGAGCAGCTGGTTCGTCGCCTGCGCCGCCTGCAGCGCGCCCACGGCCGACTGGCTGCGGTTCACGAGATCCGTCAGCGTGCGTTCGTCGGCGGCGAAGTTCTGCACCGCCTGCGACTGGACCTTGGTGGCAGTGCGCAGCGCTTCGAGGGAGTGGGACCACCGCTTGCGCGCATCCAGCGCCATCTGCATGCCCGAGGTCGCGGCGCCGTAAGAGTCCGGGTAGAGGCTTCGGAACTCGGTCTCCATCTGCGAGACGTTGAAGGCGAGCCCCTGTGCCTGCTGGATCAATTGGTTCGTCGCCGACAGCGTGGCGCGCAGTTCGGACAGTGCGCTGAAGTCCAGGCTGGTCAGGTTCTTCGCCTGGTTCATCAGCGACTGCGCCTGGTTCTGCAGCTGCCTGATCTGGTTGTTGATCTGCTCCAGCGTGTTGGCCGCCGTCAGGATGTTCTGCGCGAGGTTGGTCGGGTCGATCACCACCCATTGCGCATGTGCGCCGGGTGCCAGCCCGGTGAGCAGGGCCGCGGCAGCGGCCAGCAAGGTCTTCTTCATGGCTGAATCTCCTGAGGTGAAGGAAACGATGGAATGAGGTCGGCGGCCCAGTCCAGACCGCAGTGGCAAAGCCAATGGACCGCGAACTCCTGTGTGCCATGCGCGGCGAGCACGGCATCGATATCGCGCTGGTGCTCGGGAGTCGAAGCGCCAGCAAAAGCCAGGGCCACCGGCCCGAGGTCCAGGTCGAACACACGGTTGCCCAGACGCGACTGGTAGTAGTAGTCCTGTTTGGGCTGCGCCTGCGCGACGATCTCAATCTGCCGTGCGTTGAGCCCGAAGCTCTCGTAGATCGTACGGATCTGAGGCTCCGCGGCCTGCGGGTTGGGCAGGAAGATGCGGCTTGCACAGCTCTCCACAATCGCCGGCGCGATGGCCGAGCCCTGGATGTCCGCCAGGCTCTGCGTGGCGAAGACGACGCTGACGTTCTTCTTGCGCAACGTCTTGAGCCACTGGCGAATGCGCGCCGCAAACGCCGGGTCATCGAGGAACAGCCACGCCTCGTCTAGGATCAGCAGCGTGGGCGCGCCATCCAGCCGCTCCTCGAAACGCGCGAACAGGTAGCGCAGCACCGCCAGTGCCGCGGCCTTGCTGTGCATCAGCTCCTCCATCTCGAAGCCCTGCACGTCCGCACCGCCCAGCCGGTCGCGGTCGGCGTCCAGCAAGCTGCCATGCGCACCACCCAGCACATAGGGCGCGAGCGCCTGCCGCAGCGCGTTGGACTGCAGCAGCACCGACAGACCGGTCAGTGTGCGCTGCTCCACCGGTGCGCTGGCCAGGCTGCCGAGCGCGGACCAGACCGCTTCGCGTTCGTCCGGCCCGACGGCCATACCCTCCTGAATCAGCCGACCCTCAATCCACTCGGCAGCCCAGGTGCGATAGCCCTGGCGGTCGATACGGGCCAGAGGCTGGAAGGCGATGGCGTTCTCGCCACTCGACTCGTCGGCCCGGCCCAGGTCGTAGTGCTCACCGCCCAGGCCCAGGACGGTCGCGCGGATCGAGCGCCCCCAGTCAAACGCGAAAATGCGCGAATCCGGGTAGCGGCGGAACTGCAGCGCCATCGTCGCCAGCAGCACCGACTTGCCCATGCCGATCGGGCCGACGACCAGCGTGTTGCCCACGTCGCCGATATGCGTCACGAGCCGGAACGGCGTCGCACCATCAGTGCGCGTCACGATCAGCGGCGGACCGTCCAAGTGCGCATTGCGCTCCTGCCCCGCCCAGACGGCGGACACCGGCATCATGTGCGCCAATCCCAACGTCGAGACGATCGGCTGCCGCACGTTGGCATAGGCGTTGCCCGGGATGGAGGACAGCCAAGCCTCGACGGCGTTCAGCGTCTCCGGGATGGTCACGAAGCCTCGGCCCTGGATCGCCCGCTCCACCTGCCGCAGCTTCTCATCGGCGGCGGCAGCATCGGCGTCCATCACCACCACCGTGGCGGTGAGATAGCCGAAGGCCACTTGGTCGCTGCCCAGTTCCTGCAAAGCCGCATCGGCGTCCGCCGCTTTGTTGCTGGCGTCGGTGTCGACCAGGACGCTCTCCTGTTGGAAGATCGTCTCGCGCAGCAGCGCCACGATGTTCTTGCGCTTGGCGAACCACTGACGGCGCAGGCGTGTCAGCTCCTTCTCCGCCTCGGCCTTGTCCATGCACAGGAAGCGCGTGGACCAGCGGTAGGCGAAGCCAAGCCGGTTCAAATCGTCCAGGATGCCCGGCCAGGTCGAGGTTGGGAAGCCGCGCACGGTCAGCACGCGCAGGTGCTGATCGCCCAGCATGGGCGCGAGGCCGCCTACGAGCGGCGCATCGGCCAGCAGCGCATCCAGATGGATGGGTACCTCCGGCACGGCCACCGGATGGCGGCGGGTGGACACCGTGGCATGGAGGTATGTCAGCGTCTGTGCGTCATCCAGCCGGGCGATCTCTGGCATCACGCCGTCGAGAAGATCGAGCACCCGGTCGGTCTCGGCGACGAAGGCGGTCAGGCGATCTCGCCAGTCCACCCCTTCGCTCGCCCGGTTCTCATAGAGCATTCCTGCCGCGCGCGCGCGGGACTCCTCGGGCGGCAGGTACTGCAGCGTCAGGTGGTAGCGGCTCTCGAAGTGGCTGGAGGATTGTTCGAACGCGGCGCGACGTTCCTCCTCCACCAGCCAGGACAGCGGCTCGGGGAAGTCGGAGCGGGAATAGCCGGCAGCCGGTAGGCGCTCCGCCTCGATGAACAGGGCCCAGCCCGAGCCCAGCCGGCGCAGCGCGTTGTTGAGGCGTGCGGTGATCGACACCAGTTCACCCTGCGTCGCGCTGTCCAGGTCGGGGCCCCGGAAGCGCGCCGTGCGCTGGAAAGAGCCGTCCTTGTTCAGCACCACACCCGGCGCGACGAGCGCGGCCCAGGGCAGCCAATCGGCCAGCAGCGCGGGACGCTTTCGGTATTCAGCGAGATTCAGCACGGCATGCCCCCTACACGTCCAGCAGCGATCGCTGCTTCATGTGCCGCGCGAAAACCTGCATGAATTGCGGATCCGCACGCGCACCCCACACCGCGAGCGAGTGGCCTACGAGCCATAGCAGGAGCCCGGGAATCCAGAGCTGCAGCCCGAGCCCGACGGCCGCAGCGAGCGTGCCATTGGCGATCGCCACGGTGCGCGGTGCTCCGCCCATCAGGATGGGCTCCGTCAACGAACGGTGCAGCGGCACCTCGAAGCCTGGTGCGTCAGTCGAGTTCATGCCAGCACCGCCCCGCCGCTGAACGAGAAGAAAGACAGGAAGAAGCTCGAGGCAGCGAATGCGATCGACAGGCCGAAGACGATCTGCACAAGTTTGCGGAAGCCACCGCTTGTGTCGCCGAACGCGAGCGTCAAGCCCGTGGCGATGATGATGATCACCGCGACGATGCGTGCCACCGGTCCCTGGACCGACTCGAGGATGGACTGCAGCGGTGCCTCCCACGGCATGTTCGAGCCGGCCGCGTGGGCGGGCAGCGCGAAGGCGAGCAGCAGCGCGGACAGCAGCACGATTTGCAGCGCCGGGCGAAAGCGTCCGGTGTGCAGAGACGGGTTTACGGAAATGCGCGAAGTCGTCATGACGGTTCTCCTGGAAGTGACGGCAGTGAGGGAAGCGAAGGCAATGGCGCGGACGCCAGTTCGTGTGTGAGCTGGTAGCCATTCGCGCCGAGGCCAACGACGCGCGCGATGGCCTCCACACGGCGCGTGCGGCCACGCCCGGAGATGAAGACGATGACGTTGATGGTCTCGGCGATCAGTGCGCGCGGCACGTTCATCGACACTTCCTGCACGAGCTGTTCGAGACGCGTGAGCGCGCCCATCGCGGAGCCCGCATGCAAGGTGGCAATGCCGCCCGGGTGGCCTGTGCCCCAGGCCTTGAGCAGGTCCAGCGCCTCGGGACCGCGGACCTCGCCGACGACGATTCGGTCAGGGCGCAGGCGCAGCGTAGAGCGCACGAGTTCGGTCATGCTGACCACGCCGGGCCGCGTGCGCAGCGGCACGTGGTCGTCTGCCGTGCACTGCAGCTCCACCGTGTCTTCCAGCACGATCACGCGATCGCCGGTGGCAGCCACCTCATCGAGCAACGCGTTGGCGAGCGTGGTCTTGCCGGTGCTGGTACCGCCGGCGATCAGGATGTTCTGGCGGTCGCGCACGGCCGCGCGCAGGAATGCCGCCTGGTCAGCGGTGAGGATGCCATCAACCACGTAGTCTTCCAGGCGTATCACCGCGACGGCGCGCTTGCGCAGCGCAAACACCGGTCCTGGTGTGACCGGCTGCAGCGCGCCCTCGAAGCGCTCGCCGGTCTCGGGCAGTTCGGCGGTCAGCAGGGGCTTGTCCGCATGCACCTCGGCGCGCACGTGCGCCGCGATCAACCGGATGATGCGTTCGCCGCCGGCAGGCGACAGCGTGACGCCCATCGGCGCACGGCCGCTGCCGAGGCGGTCCAGCCACAATGAGCCATCCGGGTTGAGCAGCACTTCGACCACATCGGGGTCGGCCAGCGCCTGCGCGATCTCCGGGCCCATCGCTGTGCGCAGCATGCGGATGCGACGGTCCAGCGCCAGCGAGGCCGGCGCGGCAGATTTGTTCGGCTCACGCGGCGCGCCGGTCATGAAGCCGCCTCCGGTTTGCTGTCGGCCGGGGTCGCTGGCCGATCATCTCCGGGGGTGTTCCCCACAGGATCACTCAATCCGAAGAACTGGCTGTCCTCGGGCTGGATCTCCTCGTACACGTCCTTGACCAGGCTGCGTCCACGTAGGAGGTGACGGCCGAGCTGTTCGATGAACTGCTCAAAGCGGAGGCGCCCCTGCGCGCGGGCCGCCTCCTGATGCGCCTCGGGCACTGGCGTGCTGACGGTCAGGAAGTAGCGCACATACAGCGCCACCGTCTCGATCAGGATGTTCTGGTCGCGTTCGAGCTTGTCGTACTGGCGCGAAAGGCGATCCAGCCGCTTTCCGATGGCGGCCTCGCGCTGGTCGCCACTGTCGGGGGAGAGGAACGAAGACAGCGCGGCGGCGATGATCGAAGACTTTGACAGGCCCTTCATTGCGGCCAGCTCGTCCAGCCGGCGCGCGTGGTCGCGCTCGAGGAAGATGTTCAGGCGAGCGCGGCTCATAGGGCGATCCCGTCGTCAGGGTCCAGCGCGGCCAGCCGCGCGCTGCGCTGCAGCCGCGGGTCGAGCTGTGTCGGCAAGGGCAGCGGAGAGTCATCGTCATCGAGCAGGCCAAGGTCGTCAGCGCTGTGCTCGGGCTGCGGAGCGAACGCCACCTCGCCCAGTTCAGGCTGGTGCTGGCGACCGCCGTCGTCGACGGCGCCAGCCTGCCCCGCCAGCGCCATGTCCAGAATGGGCGCGGCCAGCGGCGCAAGACCACTCCAGTCATCGAGGCGCGGCGCCGGGGTGTCTGCATAGCGGCCGCGGGACGTGACCGGTGGCGCGGGTTCGACGCGTACCGTGAAGTTGCGATCAAGGTAGTAGCGGAGCTTGCGCGCCTTGATCGGCGGATGGCCCGAGACCATCACCACCGCATCGTCGGGCGGCAACTGCATCACCTCGCCGGGCGTCAGCAATGGGCGCGCCGTCTCTTGGCGCGACACCATCAGGTGCCCAAGCCAAGGTGCCAACCGATGGCCGGCGTAGTTGCGCTGCGCACGCAACTCGGTGGCCGTGCCCAGCGCGTCGGAGATCCGCTTGGCGGTGCGCTCGTCGTTGGTCGCGAAGGCGATGCGAACGTGGCAGTTGTCCAAGATCGAATGGTTTTGCCCGTAGGCCTTGTCGATCTGGTTGAGCGACTGCGCGATCAGGAAGGCACGCAGGCCGTAGCCCGCCATGAAGGCCAGCGCGGACTCGAAGAAGTCCAGGCGACCCAGCGCCGGGAACTCATCTAGCATCAATAGCAACTTGTGCTTGCGCGCGATGCCATCCGATCCGTCGAGCGATTCAGTGAGACGCCGACCGACCTGGTTGAGGATCAGGCGTATCAGGGGTTTCGTCCGGCTGATGTCCGAGGGTGGCACCACAAGGTACAGCGACACCGGGTGCCTGGCCGAGATCAGGTCGGCGATGCGCCAGTCGCAGCGCGACGTGACTTCGGCTACTGTTGGATCACGGTACAGGCCGAGGAAGCTCATGGCCGTGGAGAGCACGCCCGAGCGTTCGTTCTCGCTCTTGTTGAGGACTTCGCGCGCGGCCGACGCGACCACGGGGTGCGGCGCCCCACCCTCACCGTTCTCCAGATGCTTGGTGGTCATCATCCGATGCAGCGTGACCTCAAAGGGGCAAGCCGGATCGGACAGAAAGTTGGCGACACCACGCAGCGTCTTGTCCTCACCGGCATAGAGCACGTGCAGGATGGCCCCGACCAGCAGCGCATGGCTGGTCTTCTCCCAGTGGTTGCGCCGTTCCAGCGCACCCTCGGGATCGACGAGGATGTCGGCAATGTTCTGCACGTCGCGCACCTCGTGCACGCCGCGCCGCACTTCAAGCAGCGGGTTGTAGGCCGCCGACTTGGCATCGGTCGGATTGAACAGCAGGCAGTGCGAGAAGCGTGAGCGCCAGCCGGCGGTGAGTGCCCAGTTCTCGCCCTTGATGTCGTGGATCACGGCGGAGCCGGGCCACGACAGCAGTGTCGGCACCACCAAGCCCACACCCTTGCCTGAGCGCGTAGGCGCGAAGGCCATCACATGCTCGGGCCCGGCATGGCGCAGGTAGTTATCGTCCATGCGGCCGAGGAAAACGCCGGCCCCGCTGGTCAGCTTTGCGTTGCGGACATCCTCCGCCTCGGCCCATCTTGCGGAGCCGTACGTGGTGACACGACGGGCCAGCCGTGAGCGCCAGACCGCCATTCCGACGGCGACGCCCGTGGCAAGCAGGCCGCTGGAAGCGGCGATGGCGCCCCCGCGCACGAACACGTCCGGCGCATAGACGTCGTACCAGTACCACCACTCGAACAGCTTCCAGGGCTCGTAGACCGGAAAGCCCGCGACGTCCGCCCATGCTGGCCCGAGTCGTGGCTGATACCCGAGCGCCCGCGCGGTCCACTGCGTAGCGCCCCATACGCCGCCAACGGCCACGCCCAGGACCGCCGCCACTTGCCCGAACAAGATGCCCGTCTGGACGCTGGGCCTCCCGCTTTCTCCAACTCCGGATCTAACTCCCATGCCGTACGTTCCCTTCTGCTCTCCATCGCGCCACGCGCATGCGCGCCCCATGGCGCGCATCGCACGAGTTTGGAATCGAAGGGCTGTGCAGTACACCCGCGAGGGCGTAGCTCAGCGAAGGCTGGCGCGTTTGTCGCTCGAAAGCGCAGTTGGCTGGCTGGATTCCAAGAGGCTGGAGACGCAAGATCCCCAGCGTTTCAGGTCAGGAGCATCCATTGCTCGAACTCTCGCGTCCAAGGCCGATTCGGCGATGAACCGCTCAGGCGTAATCGAGACAGCGCGGCAGGCGAATGGACAACGGCACGCCAGTTCGCCTTCGAGATCGCGGACCGCACGCGACAGCGGACTTTTATCAATGTGGATACGTTCGGCAGCGCGCCGGAAGTTCAATTCCTCCGCAATGGCAACCAAATAGCGCAAGTGCCGCACCTCTATCACTGACACCTCGCTATTGGTCTGTTGGAGATTCAGTGCGGTTTAGACTGAACAACCGGTTCCCGTCGGCTTCAGGATTCTTTCCGCTCCATTCCCGCGCCCCGAGCAGTGACAGTCCGGTGTGGCTTGCAAAGATCTCGATCGCACGCGCAGCCGCTATGCTGTTGCCGGAATCGTCGAGACCCGGTGACCACGAGCACAGGGTTCCAACCCCTGGTATGACCGCGACGATTCCGCCCCCCACGCCACTCTTCATCGGCAATCCAACTCTAGCGGCGAAGTCACCCGCAGCATCGTATGTTCCGCACGTGAGCATGAGCGCTACTACGCTGTGCCGCTGCGTTGCTTTCAGCGAATCGTGTGTGCCAGCAACCGAACGCCCATCGTCTGCTGCGAGTGGCAGCGCGCATCGCGCGACCTGACGCGCAGTCATAGCGAGTGCGCACTGCCAACAGTACGTGTCTAGCACTGATTCAACAGGGTTTCGGATAGATCCGTAGCTCTTGAGCAAATGGGCTATAGCAGCATTGCGGTGACAGCTTTCCCGTTCGGACCGCATCACACGGTGATCAATGTCGATCTTTTCGTTGCCCGCGCCTACGCGCAAGTTTTGGAGCAATGCAAGTTCAGGCTGCGCAAAGCGCGAGCAGAGGATGTCAGTGACAACAAGTGCCCCTGCGTTCACAAAAGGGTTTCGCGTCGCGCCAGCCTCGTGATCAACTTGCACAAGTTCATTGAATGGCGTGCCCGATGGCTCCCTTCCAACTCTGCTCCAGACGTCGTCACCTACACGTTCCAATGCAAGTTTCAGAGCGAAGAGTTTGGAGATGCTTTGAATTGAGAACGATACATCAGCATCACCAACAAAGGCCTCTTGACCGTTCAGCGTGATGAATGCCATGCCGAACTGCATCTGGTTGACGCGTGTCAACTGTGGAATGTACTTCGGCAAAACACCCTGCGGCAACAGCGGTTGTACCTTTGCGGCAATGTGCGTCAGCAGCGCTTGCGCGTCCTTAAGTTTCATATCGGGGGCAACTCGCCTTCACCGTCTTGTTTCACAGGCACGCTGTCAACTCAGCGGTAAGCGGCTGGCCGCCCCATCTTGACGGCCGGTTGGAAGCGCTCAGCCGGCAAGCCGCCAGTTATGCGGGAGCAGCTCGTCGATGCGGCTGTTCAATT
>LNAP01006338.1_pt1 | contig 10230 bp, 11 predicted proteins | sample 602601 | NCBI WGS metagenome assembly LNAP01 (sample SAMN02440304, study PRJNA202911) | soil metagenome | biome: Subtropical and temperate rainforests or woodlands; isolation source: soil samples (1 kg each in a 20% v/v slurry with milli Q water) were... ...
GTTGAAGGTACGCATCTGTTGTAGGGGTACTACTTATGTTAAAAAATTGTCCCGGGCTTGTTGCGAAGAGGCAATCCAAAAGATAGGATTGCGAAATAAGCTTTGATATACTCATCGATTGTCTATTCTTTTGGTTTTAACAGGTTCAAGACACTTGGCGCCGTCAGTTGAACGTGTGATGGCAATTACAGCAACTTTGTATGACTAAAAGTTTGTGAAGTCGATCTACAATATAATACCTTTGGTAATTGGCGTATGAACGTTGTGTGCCGTTAGTGTATTTATGCTACTTTTTATCCATAAGTTCTATATTTCTTGAACCTATTCATCTGAAAATTGGTCTTTTTATCTTGCAAGTCAAAATCCAACTTCAAATTATCATTCAAACTGGTCTAGATTATTTACAAAACTGGAACATGTGGTGGTAAGACGGACAAACCTTAGCTTAGAACGCCCTAGTAACTAAAATGTACATGGTTGCTGGTTCAATGGACAGAGTCACTGATGACTGGTTCTTTAATGTTCGTTTTTCCATTCTGGCGTGATCAGCGGGTGCCACTGATGCATCCACGCACATACCCTGTGCAGAATCCAGGAAAGTGTCAATGAAAGAATGAGCACATATAAGACATTCGAAACCAAGCAAGTTTGAATGTTCTTACCACAGCATCCAGGTTGCAAGGCCGCAAATGGAAACAATTACTCGTATTATCCTAAAGGAAAAAGTGTTGCCGAAAAAATATCATGATCAACTGATATCAGTCGGCGTACGTTTGAGGGAGAAATACAATGTACTTACTGGAAGCTATCCTTCGTAATCATCTTGGCTTTGGAAGCGAACCATGCAAACAGAATGATGAAGCCGAAAATTGCAATGTACACAAGTGTCCCATTTCTGACAGGATATGAATCTGTTGACATTTCTAGGTGACTTAGAATACTAATCTGAATAAGCAAGGTTGATTGGAAGGACGACTGACTCAAGAGAGATGAGCAGAAGCTGGCGAAGAGGACTAATCGCGAAAATAATGAGCAAATTTGATCCCGATGTTTTGCAGTTGGCGATATACCGCATTTAATGTACCGGTTATTTGGCAAGTGTTGCACAACTTTCGCATGCGCTTTCTAAACAATACACATCGGAGCTTAAAAAGAAAGATTCCTAAATAGTTATCATATAGATTTGTTCACTCTATCGCACAACGATTCAAACATTATCCTGAGTTTTTACTATGCATATTAGTTTTAAAAAAAATAACCCAAGATGTCACTTTCACTGAGCAGGTGGCAGATTTTTACCCTTTGCACTCGCCGCACTGTAAAACTGCATCACACTCGCCTGCATGCTATTCGGCTGCTCAAACCGCACCAGCGCCGCTAAATTCCCCGTATCCCCGCAATAATTGGGCGCGCTGAACACACTCCAACATAACCCATCATGAAAAGTTTCGAATCCATTCATCATCACTTCGTGGGAACGGACCAACACGGAGAGGTTATTATTGGCGAGGAAGTGTTCGGTCACGTCCGCCCCGAAGCACACGGTGCCTCCGCCACGACCTTTGTTCGCGCGAAATCCTTTTAGATTTTCTTTGGGATCTGTTGGTGTTGGTAGTTGAAACAATATAAAAAGAGAAATAAGTAAGGGAACGCGAAGGGTGGAGCAAACAGTAATATGTCGAGGCATATCACAAATATAGTCACACAAAATTAGTTAATTGTAAGCTACAGCGATTAAATGACAGAGGCCAATACAAAATACCAGCTCGAACACAGCACTTACCCGACCACAGCAGCTCAATCAAGGCATTCTCATAATCCGGCTCGCCCACACGATTGATCTTGTTAATCTGCTCCAAGGTCATATTTGCTACAGTGGGCCCAATGCCTCCGTGGGTCACAAAAACCTTGTTTTCTACCACAGCCGCCACGGGCAGCGCGTCAAAAAGGTCACGAAACTGGCTCAGGATTCCATGATCATACTTATGCAAGACTTCCTTCTGGAAGCCAAATGCTTGCGTCATAGAAAGTGTTTCGTGGTTTCCCCGTAGAATGTGGACGGATTCGGGGCAGAGCAACTTTGCTACCAGAAGAACCACTACGATTTCTACCGCCATAGAACCTCTATCAACCATGTCTCCATTGAATATAAACTGGTTCTTGGAAGAAGGGTAGCCTGCCAACTCGGGATTCTGAAAGATCTGTGCGAAGTCGTGGTACTGTCCGTGAACATCGCCAACAATGGTCAAGTTGCTGTCAAAGGTGGCCTCATCGTCAATGGAAAATGATCTATTCACAGCAAGGATATTGGGAAGGGTCAGCTGGTGCGCGCGAGAGTGGTTTAACAGCTTCTTTACAAACTCCTTCGGCAAAGAATGGCCATTTTTGTATAAATCCATCAAGTGTCCGAGAAATGCAGCATTGTTGCCCGTGTCGTTGATATCGAGCTTGAAGTTGATCAGTGTGGAAAGTTCAGTCTTCAACTCAGAGACGGTAACAGGTGTTTCTTTTGAAACAAAGCTATGAGTACTGCAGTATCGAGATTGTGTGAGTGCTCGGAGTGACACAGGGTAAACAGCAGGAACAGGCATAGGTCCCGGTTTAATGCTATTGAACTGGAAAGATGAGAAGCTGGCTGCACTAAGCCTACCAAACGAGGACTGCCTTGCAAATGCTGTTCTCCACAATTGTGTAGAACGGGTACTGGTGGCACTGGCAAACATAACTAAGACAAGTATGAGCAGAAACTTGAACATCCAGACATATGCATGAATGAAATAATGCCGTCACCACTCACCTCGTCAGTGCCATTAAACGTAAGTTAAGGATTTGATTTCCAGTCCTTAAAATGGTATTTTTCGGCACTATACAGTATTGCAACCAGCAGACTTCGCAGCAATTAACTCGTTGTCTGCTTGGATACAGAGTGTCAAGGAGCATGCACCGATTTTTATCTCCCACGCTGTGGTACAGCAAGGCACTGCAGTCGCGGCCAATTGCAAAATGTATCTGCACGCCATATACCATGCGCAGATTTTGTAGTGAAAGCAATCCAGTTGATTGGAAGCAGATAAGACTGGAGGCAATAACCAAGCTAGGATCCCAAATCAACTTTAAAGAAGAAGCGTATACTGATGTGCCGGTCATAGAAGGCATGATACGTCACCTTATGAGCAAGTATGCGCAAAAGAGAATGATCCCCAAGGACTTTGTGCATACGCTGCTAGACGCGTCAATCACACTGCACAAACAGTTGCCCAACATTATCGAAGTGAATCGTCTACTTGTGGAATTACCGGAGCAAGATGAGAGTGCAGAAGGTCCCAGTATGGAATATGGCAGTCGTTTGTCGATTGTCGGAGATCTGCACGGGCAGTACGATGACCTGGCCATGTTGTTTGATGAACCATTATTGGCAGATTATCCCAGTCCCTACAACCAGTTTGTGTTTAACGGAGACATGGTGAACCGCGGACCCATGTCGACGGAGACTATCGTCACGATTCTGTTTTGCAATCTTCTTTTGCCCAACGCTGTACACGTTCTTCGAGGAAATCACGAGACCAAAATGTGCATTCATCAATTCGGCTTCAAAGCGGAGATCTTACGCAAGTACGATGTGGAGATTCTCAACAAGTTTACAACTTTGTTTGACGTCTTGCCTGTGGGGGCGGTGGTGGAGAACGACTATTTTGTGGTACATGGCGGGTTAGGCAATGTGAGTGGAGAAAGCACGATTGAGGAGTTGAATCAATTGAACCGGTTTGAAGAGCTCAGAGAAGAGAGTGTGCTGATGGAGCTGCTGTGGTCAGGTATGTTTATTGTTCTTATGCTTGTTGAGATTTTCTTGAGTGTTGTTTGCGATTGGCTTGTGATATATTCTGGGAAAGATGTTGCTTTATACACAATGCGTCCAACCACCTATATCACCGTGAAGGAAACCATATATACAACGTCAATTCTAACTTTTTACCGATGTATTAGACCCACTGGATAACATTTCCGGGCACGAAAAGAATGTGGTACGAGGAGGTTCCGTCACTACTTTCGGTCCGGACATAACGGAAGCTTTTCTCGCACGAAACAATCTCCAGGTTTGTAGTATCAATGATTATGTTACGTTGTTGAACTTCTGTATAAGTTTAACATTGTGTACACCTTAAAAGTCAATTGTCGTTTGCGTTATATTCTGCTCCGTTTTCCACAACTATTGTTTTATTTCTTCTTTTCTTTTGTCCCTTCAGCGCTATGTTTTGATGATGTTTATATTTCCTAAACAGGCTATTATTCGTTCGCATGAATTTGTGGAGGAAGGAATCGAAATGTGCCACGGCGGCCAGGTGTGGACTGTGTTTAGTGCGCCTAACTATGCAGATGGAGCCAATCTAGGCGCGCTGGTTCGATTCGAAGGTATGTCCAATTTATGGTACTGAATTCTACAGGGTCTCCTGCTGATGTTTTAACTCGTCTTGACTGGACAGGTTGCATTGTATTTTATTCCGTGTGTTTATTCAACTATGTGTTTTTACAGGTAAGACGGATAACCTACCCACCATGGTGCAGTACAGCAGTGCCGCGATGAAGCGCATTGCCGATGCGGAAAAGGCTCGAAAAACTGGTACTACTATGTAAAGAATCGTAGGTTGCCGTAACTTGTACATGTTGGTAACTTAGTGGATTCTATATCCATGTACACTTTCTTTTGAAACCTTGAATCTGTAAATGAGCATCTAATTCGATAGAATGGCATTGTGTGTCTTCGGACACAAATAGTTCCGCTTTTTATTAGTAGTACAAAGCGTTTCGTGTTTAGAAGCGAAGTGCGTACGAACGAAAGAAAGTTCAATGGTCGTTAGCACAACTTTTCCATTTCATCATCATGCAGCGAGCTTTGTTCAGTAGGAATCTGGCTGAACAGGTTGCTTCTTTCAACTCTTTGGGGTTTGTGCTGATTCGACAATCACCAGGAACACATCAAAATGACATGAATGATTTAGCCGATGCGAAGAAATACATATTGCACCACTTGGACAACCAACGAGACACCTGGAAGTACAAACTGTGGAGAATGTTCAACAAAGTTGCTACTGCCGAGAGTAGGCATTCTCTGGCTCTGCCATTCAACTCAATCGTGGAGAAAGTTTTGAATAGCAAAATTGGTGCCATCCGACCGTTTCTGGATTCTCAACTTTCCAAGGAATCGTCATTGGTTGAACTAAACTCATTAATTTCTTTGCCTGGTGCGACACAACAAGATGTGCATGCGGATATACCTTACTCAGAGAACAACTTACTTATCAGTGGCTACATTGCCTTGTCCGATGTGAACCTGGTGGATGGCCCTACGTGTCTGCACGGAGGTTCCCACACACAACCGTTTCATCGACGCATCCCTACTCAATCGGTCGATACTTTCTACAGCAGTGATGGAAGTACCGACGAAAACTTCCCACAGCCAGTGCACACGGAGTCGGCCGAGGATAAGGAAGCAGTAGACATGGCACTCGCTGCGCCGGTCTCCTACGCCCAGCTCAAAGCCGGTGATGTGTTATTATTCAACACCATGGTGTTTCACTATGGCAGTGCCAATACCTCTACATTGCCACGCGCCTTGTTGAGTTTTAGTTTTCAACGCAATGGAGAATGCGGTAACATGTTACCGATTAATGGTTTCACTTATCACTGTCTTGACAGTGTTGCGGGCAAGTATACATTGGATAATTTTCCTGATACAAATGTATGTGTAGATAAGATATAAGATCAGTTTGAGACTGTACATAGTTGTCCCTGATTTGTCTGTCGTTGCCTCCTTTAAGATTTAATCATACAAAGTGGCCAACTTTCGAAAAATTTACTTTATTTACTATCTGGAAACATCAGTTCAGTACAAATTTTTATCAAAGCTCCATCCTTCTGTCTTTTTCACATATACATAACTAAATATGCCCAAAATGGATTAAAAACAAATGAATCACCCAAAATTCAGCAAACAATCGTAACTGCGTTTGTTGAGCCCAGGCATCGGATAATGCACCGCATCGAACTGCACAATCGAGGGAACACAGCTCGTCGCTTGGTCAAACTGTAACACGGCACCTTTGTTTCCCGTACAGCTGCAATAATTCGCCGCGCTGAACACCGTCCAACATAACTCATTGTGGTGTTTCTTATAGCCCTCGTGGTAGTACATGTGCGAGCGCACCACGAGCTGTAGATGGTTGAGGGCCAGGAAGGCAGCGGTGATGTCGGGACCAAAGGCCTCTCCACGAATGTGAGGATTCATGCCGTTGTCCTCGCCAGGATCTGTATTAAAAAAGTAATATGTGAGAGAATATCCCTGATTTAATTGCGTGATTGAGCAATAACAACTCTTCTTACCATTCCAGACGAGCTCATGGAGCATCGACTTCAGATTGGATCGAGAGGGGACCTTGTTGATATCGGCAATGGTCTTGGTCAAACGTCCTAGACCGCCGTGCACCACAAAGACCGAATCATCCACCACCGCTGCGATGGGTAGCGCCTGGAACAACTGTCGAAAGAGCTGTTTCATTTTCAAGTCACCGGGATATTTCAGTTTGACCTCGTCGTCAAATCCGAAGGAAGTGGTCAGATGAGGTGCAGCTTCGTGGTTTCCTTTGAGCATGTGCACAGATCCAGGCACCATCAAGGAGATCAGTGACAGAATTAAGATTATTTCGACGGACATGTCGCCTCTATCGACCATGTCGCCATTGACAATGATTTGGTTGTTATGGTTTGGAAAGCCAATTGGACCGTCGGGACTCAATAAGTAGGCAAGGTCGCGAAAATGCCCGTGCAGATCTCCAATAACTGTCACCCGACCACTGAACTGACTTTGAGTTACATATTCCTGTTGTCTATTCACGGCAATAACGTTTGACAGAGATAAGAAAAGAGGAGCCGCCTCCTCAAGTATCTTTTTCACAAACGAAGCAGGAAGATGTTTCTTCTTGTCAAAGAGTTCTTGACAAATGTACATCTGTGCTGGCACAGATTATCAGGCTTTTCGACCTCCACCGTTGCAGCATAATCTTTGTATAAAAGATGAGCAAAATCCATTGTTTTGGGTTTGAATTTATCCTCCATCCAATTTACAAATCCTGATGCCGGCGGTTTCGCTTCTCTTTTTTGGCGATAACGTTCGCTCGGTGGATAACCGGAAAGTAGTAATCTTTCCACTGTCCCGAGTCACGCAATATTGTGTACCATGTACCTGTGTGTATACGACAATTAGGCCATATCAGCTGAGCGCTCTACGAGGGGATGGTCAAGTGAAAATCGCTGCCAAATATTCCTAGACGGAGCGAATTCGCTTTATTGCAGTTAAACGAATTTCTAAATACGTTTTCATATTATTATATTAACTTGAGTTCTCTCACCTTTTGCGCTGGAAATCATTTGAATGAGTGCCACCTGTGCTTCGCTAACATGGTAGTGATTCTCTTTAGTGCCTTATGGCTTGTAGTGTTTGTTGTGGGGATAGCAAGCGGCCTTGTTTCGGACTTCTCCTTTTTCGGGCACAAATTAAACAGCGTACAATGGAATGATGTGCAATCCGCTGTTAATTGTTGGGCAACAAATGGGTCTTGGGTGTTCAACAACAAGACTATTATTGACGATATCAAGCTATATCGAAAATGTCATAAGTTTATTGGCTATGGGCCGAAGAACCCTTGTTCGTGGATTCTAGACAGAGATGCTTTGCGATATGATTGGCTTGATACTTGCCCAAAGCCAAGAACACGCATCGATCCGCACAAGATCTGTCAGATGATGCAAGGCCGGGACATTCTCTTTGTAGGAGATTCCGTGCAGAAGCTTTTGTACAGCTCGTTCTTCGAAGAGCTTCTTTTGGTCGCCAACGCAACCTGCAAGCACGTCGATCCTATCTTTGAATTTCCATGCCAGGATGCTCCCAGTTTCAAGCTCAAGTACGCCCGAAACGATGAGTTGTCCCTGGGGATTATGGGTCGCACTGAGATTGTAGCCGAGTTCTCTTCAGAAATCCTGGAGGCTTGGGAACACCTCATCGGTGAGAACGATGTGGTGGTGTTGAACCGCGGCGCGCACTATCACGTCGACAGCGAACTTCTCGACGGGGTCAACACAACACTGCATTATTTGCGTACCAACCACCCCAATGTGAGTGTGATTTACCGCAATACACTTCCCGGGGTGCAGTACAAAGAGACCATTTTTGCACCCCCACTAAAGACAAAACCCATCGCGAAAGCACATTATCATTGGGACAAATTTGAAGGCCAGAACGAACTCGTGCTGAATTTAATCAACACTCATTATCCAGAAGTGTTGCATTTGGACGTCTTTAGCCCCACAGTGCTGCGAGAAGATGCACATTATGATCACATTCATTATTGTATCCCGGGGCCGGTGAGTTTATGGGTGGATTTCCTGTACAATGCGCTGATGTTGATTGATAAGAAAGCATAGCTGAATGTGTAATTCCCTGTACTAGTTGCGGTGTTGTGCTGCACCTAGTGGTTTTTATGTGGTTATATAGAATGTAATTAAGTTGCTGCAAAATTGAATGGGCTTCTACTTTATTTATGCATGTCAACCCAAGGAGTGGCTTAAACTTGTGCATTCTAACTCTACACGTAACTTTACTTCTGTTCATTTGTGGTTTGGATTTTTACCCGACACTTTGAATCTCACTTCTTTTCCTGCCCTCCTTTTGAGGGTGTGGCGTAACGGTTTTTGAGGTTGGGCTTCACAAGTCAATAATTTCGCGCATTTCGCTCGTATCAGAAACAATACCAGCAAGATTTCTGTGACTGGCGGTGAAAAGAATGGCTGCATTAGCGTCTTATGTCTTGGCAGAGGAGGGTCGTGTGGGGAGGACGCTGAACATCAAAAGGTACGTGGCAAAGCCAATCTTTGCAAGGCGATCAAAACGCTTGCATTTTGTGATAATCTCCGCATGTTTAAAGTATCCATTGTATTACTTTCCAGTGGAATGTGTGTTACGTGTAGCTGCACGAACTGTAAAGGAAATTGCTGTGGATTCAGTTCGCTGACTTCGTTCATGTGCTATGACGCCGAGTGCATTTTCTGCAAGTTTCACACTGTAAATGGCAATAAGGACAAGTATTGCACCTTCCATGCCAGTGAGACTTTCTGTTCAAATACATGCCTTCGATTTAAGTGCTATCAGCAAGCTTGTTGTTTCGAGTTCTTCTGTACTTTGTTGATGGATGGGTTGAATGGCGATCCATTTCGACCCACAGAGAAAGTGGTATTTGAGCCCACGGTCTACTCTCGAGACGGGTTTATCAGATTGTAAGTAATTTCATGTTTTGATCTTAAGTTGCTTTCTGAAAAGATTGATGTTGGCAATGGTGGAAATTTCCACTCCAATTTTCTCCGCTCTGACTCACTTCGCTTTTCATTTTTCCCCATTCCCAGCGGCATGTGCTGCTGCATCTCTCTGCTGGACAACCGGTACCCCGAATGCTATGGCTGCCACCGCTACTCTCAGTTGTGTTCTTGTGTCGATGAGACTCTATCTTGCAAACCTTTGTGGTACAAGGAACACATGCATTACAAGCGACGGCCGGATCAGTGCTTTATGATAGGCAAGCATCGATGCAGCTGTCTCAGGGAGTCCACCGCGGTAAGTTATAAAACTTTTTGTGTCAGTAATTGTAGTCTTTTTGACTGTCTGAAGATACATGGATGAATGATCACATAATTTGTTTGCACATTGATTCGTTCTTGAACTTAATATTGGAACGTTCTTTTTTTGACAGTGCTGCAAGTGCACAGATGAATGGTGTGGCCGGGCGTGTCGCTGTGCCTTTCCCTCCGACCACGACGTGCCCTGTGTGGTCACGATCCTGCCCTACTGCACCGTGTGCGCCAAAGGGACATGTTTTGTTCGATGGTGTGCGCAGTTGCAAGACCTTCCCGGCAACGTTGTGCCAATTAATGACAGCTACCAGCAGGCCCTGATGGATCAGCAGTCACAACTGAACCACCGACCAAATCCAAATGTCCCAATGTCCTTCGGGGAAGTTGCCGCACAAGAGAGTAACCGCCAGACAGGGTTACAGGAGGTCAACAACAACATACATTCAGACGAAGTCGTTTATGCAGGTGTGGCTGTGTATGCTGAGCCGGCGGTGATAAACTTAGCTACATCTGATACGCGTTATAATGAGAAAGCGCAGGCAATGAGGCGATAAG
>LNAP01006339.1_pt1 | contig 10230 bp, 7 predicted proteins | sample 602601 | NCBI WGS metagenome assembly LNAP01 (sample SAMN02440304, study PRJNA202911) | soil metagenome | biome: Subtropical and temperate rainforests or woodlands; isolation source: soil samples (1 kg each in a 20% v/v slurry with milli Q water) were... ...
AGGGCCGACTTGATCTTCGACTTGATCGCCTCCGTCTTCTCCATGTAGGTGGCCAGGCGGTCGAGCAACTCTTCCAGAATACCGGCCGCCTCGCCGGCCTCGACCAGGTTGCAGTAGAGGTTGTCGAAGCACTTCGGGACCTTGCGGAAGGCCGCCGCACGGCTACGTTGGACAACGAGAACGCCGGGGCTCTCCGGACTATTTTTGCGCCACATCCGAAGTCTTTCATCGGAGCACCCAGCCTGGCCAGTGGGCCCGCGTACTTATACTCTTTACCTGAGGGTAAAGTACTCGCGAAGATCGGCGACTATGACAAGCAGTCTTATATAACCAGTCCCAACGGCCAGTACTTATTCACTCATCCAGATGAAGTCCCCTTGGGCAAGAACACTCCCTCCTTCTGGAACTGGACCACCGGAGCGCGGCTCTGGTCGATGGCCGATAACGACTTGATTCAATGGGCGCACTACACACCGGACGGGAAGCGCGTAATCGCGATTACTCTCCGTGACCTCATTTATGTGTTCGAGCTGTCCTCAGATGGACGATCCGCCAAACGCCTGACATACACTCCTTCGCAATTCGACTACTCACTCCTCGCCGGCATTCCCGTGGAGAGCTTCCGCCTGGCAAAGACCTTGGGCGTTCGACTCAAGGAAGCTCATCCCGAGACACTGCGAGACGCCATCTTCGAGTTCGGCGGCATCGCTTCGGATCCAAAGAGCAAAGTTGCAGTGGTCCTCGTGACGCGGCCAGATCCTACACTGTATTCCGTCGCTACGCAACGCCTTCTCGGAACGCTCAAGCAGACCCGTTCCTCAGGAGGCGCCGCCGCCTTCAGCCCCGCGAATCGCCGCGCACCAGCCGTATTTGGCGAAGGCTTCGGTGATGCGCTGCGACAAGGCCCAGGCGGCGTTGCCCCACAGGTATTTGCCGTGGTCGCTGCCGTTGACGTCCTCGATGTAATTGATGCCTTCCACCGGCGAGGTGTCAGGGCCATAAGGCAAACGCAGCAGGAAATGCGGCAGCACCAGCGATACGTAGCGCGAGTCTTCGCTTTCGCGGAAGGCGCGCCACTTGATCAGTTCCTGGCTCTCGAACACTTTCGACAGGTCACGGGGCACGGCCAGTTCGGTGAAGCTGTTCATGTCGAACAACCGGGGGCTGGCGGCGGCAATGAACGGGGCGTGGGCAGCGGCGGCGACGTTCGACAGTTTTTCCAGCAGGCCGATGTCCTGCGGGTGCCGGCCGAAGGTGTAGTCGCCAACGAGCAGGCTGAACGGGTGGCCACCGAAGGTGCCGTATTCCTCTTCGTAGATCTTTTTGAACAGCGCGCTCTGGTCGAACTCGACGGCTTTTTCCAGATCGTTCTGCAGCTCTTTCTGGGTGACGTTGAGCAGGCGCAATTTCAACCGGGAACTGGTTTCGGTGTTTTGCACCAGCAGGTGCAGGCCGCGCCAGGAGGCTTCGATTTTCTGCAGCTCGGGGTGGTGCAATACCTCGTTGAGTTGCGCGCTGATCAACTGATCGATCTGGCTGATGCGGTCGTTGATCATTGCCACGGTGTCCTTGTCGATGGCCATGCCTTCGTCGAGGACCTGGGTGGCGAACTCCGCGAGCATGTCGCGGGCATAGTCCTGCTGGCTATCGTCATGGGCCATGCGGCCTTCGGCGATGATGCGGTCAAGCAGGGACAGGCTTTGCGTGGTGCTTTCACTGGTGTTGGCGCTGGCTGAAGCGGGCATGGCGACATCTCCCTAAGTGAATGAGTGATCAGGCTTGCGGTTCGGCCGGTGCTTCGCTATCGCCTGCGGGGGCGGCGGTGTCCGGACGGGCAGACTTGATCTCTTGCAGGCCTTCGGTATTGGCGATGACGTCGCGCAGGAGTTTGTCCAGGTCATCGTTACCGTCGAGCTTGGTCAGCAGGTCGCGCAGACGCTGACGGGCTTCGAACAGGCGCCGCAGCGGGATCACCTGTTCGACGACCTTCACCGGGTCGAAGTCGTCGATGTGTTTGAAGTTGAGTTCGATGTTGAGCTTGCTGTCGTCGCCAGTGAGGGTGTTGGTGACTTGCAAGGTGGCGCGGGGGGCAATCGAGGCGAGCACTTCGTTGAAGTTGTCGCGGTCGATCTCGGTGAAGCGTCGTTCATTGAGTTTGGGAAGGGGCTCGAGCGGCTTGCCGGAAAGGTCGGCCAGAATGCCGACGACCAGCGGCAATTCTTTTTTCTCGATGGCGTTGCCGATTTCGACGTCGTAGGTGATTTGCACCCGGGGTGGGCGGACCCTGTCGAGCTTGTGCTGAGTACTTTCTGCCATGTTGGCTGACTCCGATGCATGAGCGGGCGCAATGCATCGGGAGGCCCGTTCATCGCTTTCCCTTGCTGGACCGTAGGTTAGAAAGGGTGGCAGATGGACCTGTCGTTCCTTTGACAAACCTTCCACATTCGGCATGGGGGGCCGAACTATCCAAGACGCTAGAACAGGTCTATAAAAATGCAAGCGAAAAACAATTTTGGACCGATCCGAGAAAAGGACAATTCATTTTGATTGCACGTTTTTTTGCTTTCGCCTTGTTCCTGACCCTCGCCGGGTGCTCGTTTTTCGGGCCTCGGGTGGACCTTGACAACCTGACCCTGGACGTCGCGCCGAAGGCAAACGACGACACTCCGATTGCCGTGGATTTCATCGCCGTCAATGATCCGGATCTGCTCAAGCAGTTGTCGGGCATCACGGCGCGGCAGTGGTTCGCCGAACGCGATCAATACCAGCGCGACTACCGGCAACTGATGACGGTTTGGGGGCTGGAGCTGGTGCCCGGCCAGTTCATCGACAAACAACCCTTCCCGCTGGGGGGCAAGCGGGCAACTGGACTTTTGGTCTTCGCCAGCTATAACACTCCCGGAGCACACCGGTTACGGCTCGATGACCAGAGCGATGCCTGGCTCAAGTTCGACAGTCGCGAGATGACGCTGGTCAGCAATACTCCGCAGTGAACACATTGCCAGGCCGCTGGTTTGCGCGGCGACGTAGACGTCGAAGGGAGTCGTATGAGCCTGTTACCTGACGCGGTTTGCTGGCACGAGGGCATGCAATTGCTGCCCCAGCATTTTCAGTTGCAAGGGTTGCGAGCCGAGGCGTTGGTGGCGCATTTTGCCCAGGCCTGCAATCCCTGGTTCTGGGGCGTGAGCCGGGTCGAGTTCGACCCCGGCGCATTGAGTGCCGGGCTGGTGCGGTTGCTCGATCTGCAAGCGACGCTGCCGGACGGTTTGCCCATCAATCTGCAAGTGGGTGTCGGGCCGGCGCTGGAGCTCGATGTCAGCGAAGCGGTCAACGCTTCGGAAAACGCCACGGTCACGGTGTACCTGGCCGTCAGCCCGTTATGGCGTGCCGGGCAATTGCTGCCGCTCAAGGGCCGGTTGCAATCGGTGATCGGCGATGCGCTGCCGGATTTGACCAGCGGTGAGTACCCTGAGTCGATCACGGTGTGGCGTCCGAATCCGCGGTTGTGCACGCAATTGAACAAAGCCGATTCCATCTGTTTGCCATTGCTGAAAATCCGCAAGGAGGGCGGTGGTTTCCTTTCGCTGCCCTACACACCGCCCACGCCATGCCTGCTGCCCGAGTCGCTGCTGGGTCGCCGGGTGGCCGGGCTGTGTGCCAGGACGCGGGAGAAATGCATGTTCCTGGCTGGCCGTTTGCGTCAGGCGCAACAGGCCGGCAATCAAGACGATGCGCTGGAAATCCGTCGACAACTGACGGCGCTCTGGGCGCGCCTGCCGGAGGTCGAGGGTACGCTCAACAGTCGATCGGCCACCCCGCAGGCATTGCACGGTTTGTTGCTTGGGCTGGCCGGTGCCTGGTCTGCGCTGGACCCTTTGGCCGGGGTTCCACCGTTCGCCCCCCTGGATTTTCTCGAGCTGCAGCGCGGCTATGAACAAGTCCTGGACTGGCTCGAAAATACCCTCGAATTGATCCGCGCCGGCTATCGCAGCCTGCCGTTTGAACGCAGCGAGCAACTCTTTTCGATTCAACTGCCGGACGATCAACCGAGCCAGCGACTGGTCATTGGCTTGCGTATGCCCAACGGCAGCAGCGAACAGGCTGCCAGCGAATGGCTGAGCGGCGCGATCATCGCCTCGGCACCGCATGTGCCCTTGCTCAGTCGCCAGCGCATGAGCGGTTTGCCCCATGAGGCGATGAGCCGAAACGAGCAAGTGGCCTACAGCGTCGGCGACGACACGCGGTTGTTTGTGGTGACGGCCGAGGGTCAATGGTTCGACGGGCAATTGCCGTTGCTGATTGTCGCGCCGGCCGCCAAGCCGGCGAGCAGCCCATGGCAAGTGGTGTTGTTTGTGGCACAGGCCAGTGAAAGTGCCTGATCAGGGAAGGGGCGTCGTATGTTCGAGGGGCATGCCGGGGCGGGTACAAGGGGCTTGCGCGAAGCACCGTTGAGCAGCGCATTTCGCGAAGCCTGGTTGCAATGGTCCCGGGAATGGAATCAGTTGCCCGGGGACAGCGATGACGATGCGCTGGTGGAGGCGGTGGTCGACCTGTCGACGCAAATATCCCAGCGTCTGTGGCGCACGGCTTTCGCCCGGGTTGGCGAAGCGGCGACCGATCAGGTCAAGGCACTGGTCTATGCCTTTGTCGCCTTGATCGATGAAACGCTAGTGTTCACGCCGTGGCCGGGCCAGACCGCCTGGCAAGAAAAACCGCTGGAGTCGCGGATGTACGCCAGCCGTCAGGCCGGTGAAAAACTGCCGGCGGCGATCAAGACGTTGCTGGACGAGCAGATTCCCGCCACCCGCGACCTGGCCAATGTCTATTTGCAATGCCTGGTGTTGGGGTTTGAAGGACGGCTGCGCGGCGAACAGAGCCAGGCCCAGCATGAAAAATTGCGCCTGGCGCTGTTCACGTTTGCCTGGCAGCACGACGCGGAATATGCCGATGTCAGCATCCGGCTCGAGCAGCCTTCGGCGGTGCCCGCGGTGCAGTTGCCGGTGCGGCAGTCGTTGCCCGATGGCTTGCGCCTTGGCCTGGTCATTCTCGCCATGGTCATGATTCTGACCGGGCTGGGGCAGTTCTTCTGGCGTGACATTCACCAGGAGCTCGACCCGGTGTTGCAGAGCACCGACCCGGTGGCCACCTCGGAGCAAGACGCATGAGCACACTGGGGATCGTGGGGCTGGTCTTCGTCCTGTTGGTGGTGTTGGCGGTCATCGCGGTGGCGGTATGGTGGTTGCGCACCCAGAGCGGGGCGGCGATCCGCAGTTTTTATAACGCGGTGCGCCATATGGAACAGGAGCAGGGCGCTCAGGACCGTTACCAGATTCCATGGCTGCTGATGCTCGGCGATGAAACCCAGGGAAGCCAGTTGTGCAGCCAGTGGCGCTTGCAACCGACGGATAAACCGGCCTGGTTCGGGCGCTGGTGGTCGGACCCCGAAGGTGCGGTGCTGGTGGTGCCTCAGGCGCTGTTTTTGCCCGATGAAGGCATGAGTCTTCAACGTGGAGGCTGGTGGCGCTTGTTGGGGTTGATACTGCGCCTGCGCAGCAAACGGCCACTGGACGGGGTGATCTGGACCGTGCCGGTCAGCCGCCTGGGCAATGCCGAGCAGGTCGCGAACCTCGGCCTGGCGGCGCGCCGGCGCTTCATCGATCTGTTGCAGCGGTTCGGCCTGAGCCTGCCGGTGTACGTGGTGATTACCGGCATGGAAGAACTGCCGGGTTTTCAGGAGCTGATCTCGGCGCTCCCCGCCGAATCCCGCGAACGCACATTGGGCTGGTCTTCACCCTTTGGCCCCGAGGCGGTCTGGCAGGCGCAATGGAGTGATCAGGCGCTGGACCAGGTGAATCGGGCCCTGTCGGAATCGATCATTGAAATCGGCGCGTTGTCCGGCCATCTCAAGGGCGAACTGTTTGGGTTGCCGGAACAATTCGAGGCCTTGAGGCACCACCTGCAAACCGTGCTCGAACCGGTATTTCAGGGCAATGCCCAAGGCGAGGCGCCACGTTTTCGTGGGGTGTACTTCACCGCCAACCAGCCTTCGCAAGAGGCTGCCGACGGATTCTCAGCCCATGACAACGGGTTGCAGCAGAGTGCCTTTGCCCGGCAATTGTGGCAGCGCCGGGTGGTTGCCGAACGCGGTCTGGCTCAGGTGGTGCCACGTTTGCTGCGCCTGCGTCAGCGTTGGCAGCGACTGACCGGCGCGGTGGCCCTGGTGGTCGGCGTGGTGTGGGCTGCAAGCATGCTCTGGGTCTGGCAGGACTCGGTCAAGGATGCCCATGAGCTGTCGCGTCTGCTACAAGGTGCACAGAAGAATTACGTTGCAGTCACCGATGAGTCCCATCGGCTGGAGTAGACCCGACGCCAAGTCCAGGGGTTCTGGCGGGTCCTGGAAAAGGCTCCGCGCTGGAGCTTCACCTCGGTGGTGTTTCCCACCTCCTGGTTCTCGTCGCTGGACAGGCAACTGGAGGATCAACTGCGCCTGACTGCCCAGAGCCATATGCTGGAACCGCTGCATGACTTGCTGAAGGCCGAACTGGTGCAACTCAAGGCCATTCGCAACACCGAGCGACGTGGCAACGTCGAAAGCGAAGACCCGGCCCAATGGCAAAATTACGTCAAGGCCAAGGACCTGGTGGAGCGCGCAGTACGTCTTGAACAACAGAATCAATGGTTCAATCAAGCGCTGAACAACCCCAAGGCGCCGCTCGAAGATCTGGCGTTGCTGAGCAACAACTCGCTGTCCCTGAACCTCAATGCCGGGACATTGCACCGTGCAGGTTTTTACAACCGGGTGTTGCTCGATGCCAATAGCGGTGACTTGAAGCCCCAGGACCTGGCCATGGAACGTGCGGTCATCGAGGAGAACTTTTCCGGCCTCATGGAACGTTGGCTTGACCAGTACTTTCTGGCCGACAACTTCGTCCGTCAGGCCGGTTATCTCAAGCTGCACCTTGAACGGCTGGAGGCCGGCAGCGGCAACTCCCTGGTGGAACTCGAAGACTTGCGTGCACTGATCGACGACCTGCAAGCGCTGGTAGGCCTGACCAATTCGGCCTGGAGTCGCGGCAAGGGCCAGGACCTGGTGCCGGGTTATCGCGAGATGATGGACAAGGTGCGCCAGAGCAGCCTGCTCGGCCCGCAGGTCGAGCAACAGCTGGATCAGCAAGCGTCCAGGTTGCAGCAAAGCTTTCGTGATCAGTGGATCGCCCAGGCGGGGGCGCGGGGCAATTTGCTGGTTCAGCAAGGCAGCGGGCAGCTGAGCCTGCAAGTGCACGTCAACCAGTTGAACAACGCGGTAGCGGCCCTGTTCAAACGGGATTTCGTGGCCATCGCCTTGCGCGCGGATCAGGCCGCCACTGCCGTTCAGGGGCAGAACGTCGACGGCGATGATCTCGGTACGGCGCTGAACTATTTTGCCAGCTACAAGAGTTATGCCGCCGAGGAGCTGCCGCGCATTCCACCGGCGTATCGCGATGCGGTGCTTCAGGCGGCAGAGGGGGCGGCGGCCAAGGCCATGTGGTTGAGTCTCAAGGATCAGAATGACCAACCCCGTGGCGATGATGTATTCAACGTGCTGGCGCCACAGGCCGTGGCCTTGCAAAAAGCCTTCGCCGAGGTCCATCGCAACGATCTGGCCATGCGAGTGCAAAACGCGCTGAATCGCCGCGCCATGGCCCAGGTGGTCAGCGGTCTGGAGGAGATTACCGCGCAGCCGTTGTTCAGCGGGCGCAGTGAGATCAACCAGTGGGACGGCTCGAAAAACCTTGGCCTGCAACTGTTTGGCGCCCTTGATGTGCAGGATTTGAAGCTGAGCCTCAAGCAGCAATTCAACACGATGCTTGGCATCACCGAACGGCGCACCTCGGCGCTGGAGTGGTTGAAGACTCAGCAACAGAATCTCTCGGCGCTGGATTACGAGCGCGTCATGCAATTCAGCGCGCTCAACGATGAACTGCTCAAGTACAAGGATCAGAACCCCGCCAGTTCTCCTGCCCAGATCGAGCAGTTGGTGAGTCGCGATTTCATTGAAATGGACGCCACGTCCTGCGGCCAGATTCTGCAGACAGCCAACTTGTCCGGCGGGCGCGGAACCTTGGCCCTGCGGGCCCTGGATCTGCAACAAAGCGCGATGCAACGCTGTCAGTTCTTGCAGCAGCAACAAGCAGCGGCAGCCTGGAACGACCTGGCCAGCTACTTCAATCAATACCTGGCCGAGCGCTTCCCGTTCGCCAACGGCGTGCAGGCCAGCGACGCCGACCCGGCCCGGGTTCAGCACTTCCTCGATCTGATCGACAAACGACTGCCCGTGGCGCAGGCCGGGTTGCAACTGAGCCAGACGCCGGAGCGTCTGGCTGCCGAGGATTTCCTCAACCGCTTGAAGCTGGCCAGCACGTGGCTGGGTCCGCTGTTCGTGCGGGACAAGAGCGGCATCCTCGGCGTTGAAATGGATGTGCGCTGGCGCACCGATCGCAATGAGGAACGTGGCGCCGATCAAGTGATTGCCTGGGGTTTGAATGCCGGTAATCAGCAAATCAATTACCCCGGCGAGCCACAGCCGAACCTGCGCTGGATGGTCGGCCAACCGGTCCGGTTGACCTTGCGCTGGGCCAGGAACGGCTCGCAACGTCCGGGCAATGATCCGTTGCAGCCCAACCTGATGGTGCGTGATTTCGAAGCCGGTTGGGAGTACGGCGGCCCGTGGTCGTTGCTGCGCCTGATCGGTTCGCACCAGTCGGTGCAGCGCCAGCCGAACATGGATTTCACCGATTTTCCGTTGACATTGCGTTTGCCGGTGACTGCACAGACCAGCACGGCCGGGCAGACACAAATGTTTATGCGCCTGTCGTTAATGAGCCAGGGCTCGAAATTGCCGCTGTCCATTCCACCGCTGCCCACCCGGGCCCCGCGTTCACCGTTCATGCAAACCAGGGCGACTGCGTCTGCGACGGTCATGACTGAGGAGGAGGGCTTGTGAACCTGACTTCACCACCGTTGCCGGAGCTGATTGCCCGACTGCTCGAACCCATCAGCGAACAGGCACCCTGCGGCGAGGACTTGCGTTACGAGCGTGAGTTCGACCAGGCCCGTGAATTGCGCCGGGAGGACGACACCAGCCTGCCAACGGGGGTCTGGCAGTCTTCGATCAAGCGGGCGCAATGGCCCGAGCTGGAGAAGCTGACCACCACCTTGCTGCTTGAGCGCAGCAAGGATTTGATGGTGTGCGCCTGGCTCGGCGAGGCCTGGTTGCATCGGGACGGCCTGGACGGCTTGCCGGGCAGCCTCGCACTGGTCGCGGGCCTATGCGAGCGCTACCCCGAGCAGCTTCATCCCCGGGCCGAAGACGGTGACCAGTCATGGCGGGTCATACCCCTGGAATGGCTGGTGCGGCGCTACAGCGAAGTGTTGCTGACGCGGGTGCCGTTGCTCGATCCGCGTCACGGTGAGTTCGAAGGATACTGCCTGGACGCCTGGCGGCGATTGCAGCTGCAACAGGTACTGGTCAATGACAGCAAGGCGGCAAAAACAGCGGCGGAAACAGCACGGGGCGAACAGCAAAAACTGACCGAGCTGATCCGGTCCACACCTCTGTCCCACTGGCTACGCCGCCAGGACAATCTGCTGGCGAGTTTGCAACATCTGCAACGGCTGCAAGCCTGGAGCGATGCTTACCTCGGCGCCCAGGCACCGGGCTTCAAGGGCTTGCAGGATGTGATCGAAGCGTTATTGACACTGGTCCAGGAGTTCATCGCCATGCAGCCAGGATCATTGACCGCGGTGCCGGTCGAGCCGCCATCCCTGGCGGCGTCAGAATCGGCCGGGCCGGCGTCGGTGCCATCCACACCGCAGGTGTTTCGCGAGCCGGTGAGTCGCGACGAGGCCTATCGGCAATTACTGTTGATTGCTGAGTACCTGACACGCACCGAACCCCACAGCCCCGTCCCTTATTTGATTCGCAGGGGGGTGGAGTGGGGCAACAAACCGCTGAGTGAACTGTTGGGTGAGCTGATCTCGGCCGATGCCGAATCCCGTCGTCTCTGGACGCTGTTGGGCGTCCTTTAATCGGTGACCAAGTACGGCGTGATCGGCGCGGGCAAGTCAATCGGCGTGAACACCGGTTTGCCGGAAAAAAACGCCCCGAGGTTCTTGCCCACCATTTCGACGGTGCCCTGGGTGGCTTCCGGGGACAGCCCGGCGACATGGGGGGTGAGGATCACGTTGCTC
>LNAP01006340.1_pt1 | contig 10230 bp, 7 predicted proteins | sample 602601 | NCBI WGS metagenome assembly LNAP01 (sample SAMN02440304, study PRJNA202911) | soil metagenome | biome: Subtropical and temperate rainforests or woodlands; isolation source: soil samples (1 kg each in a 20% v/v slurry with milli Q water) were... ...
AACAGCCGGCTGTACTCGCGGCTGAACTGCGACGGGCTTTCATAGCCGACCTTGAAGGCGGCGCTCGATACGTCCAGGTGTTCGTTCATCATCAGGCGTTTGGCTTCGGTCAGTCGTAGCCATTTCTGGTATTGCAGCGGGCTCATGGCGGTGAGTTGGCGGAAGTGGTGGTGGAAGGTGGGTGTGCTCATCTGCACGCGGGACGCGAGTTCGTCGACGCGCAGTTGCGCGGTGTAGTTCAGTTTCAGCCAGTCGATGGCCCTGGCGATGCGGTGGCCCTGGCCGTCGACGGAGGCGATCTGCCGCAGCCGCGCCGACTGGTCGCTCATCAGCAGGCGGTAGTGGATCTCGCGCTGGATCAGCGGGGCCAGCACCGGAATGGCTTCGGGCTCGTCCAGTAACTCGAGCAGGCGCACGAACGAGGTGAGCATGGCCGGTGTCGCGGTGCCGATGCCCACGCCCTTGCCTGTGCTTCGATCGCGAGGTTGCAGCAGCCCGCCCTGGGCGGCCAGTTCCGCCAGCATCCGTGGATCGAGCTTGAAGCCCAGCCCCAGGCAGGGTTGGTCCAGGCTGGCCGCCGTCACCTCGGAATTGGCCGGCAGGTCAAGCGAGGTGACGAGAAAACGCGAGGTGTCGTACGGGTAGGCTTCGCCGCCGACCCACAGCTGTTTCGCCCCTTGGGCGACGAGGATGATGCTCGGCTCGACCATGCACACAGAGGGCGGCGAAGGGATGTCGCGGCGAAAGAAACCCAGGCCGGGGATCGCTGTCGAGTAGTCTCCCGAGTGTTTGATCCGGGCGCCAATGAGGCGCGCGAGGGTTTCCTGGGGCGTCTGGGCGTGAGTGTCGTGTTGGCGTGTCATGTCGGTGTGTACCCTCCTCGCCAAACGTTAACCCGGCCCTTGCGGCTGTCCTACCGAAAAAAACAAAGTCCAGAGAATCGGGCAAGAATTCCAGCGGAATGCACTACAGGCCGCTTGGGCCTGCCCGGGAAAATGACCATCCAACGTAACGCTGGATGGAGTGTGCAATGTTAGTCAACGCCTATGGCGCCCATGCGGGCGACCAACCTCTTCAACCCCTGCAGATCACCCGCCGCGCCCCCGGCGCCCATGACGTGCAGATCGACATCGCCTTCTGCGGCATCTGCCACTCGGACCTGCACCAGGTACGCGCCGAGTGGCAAGGCACGCAATTTCCCTGCGTGCCCGGCCACGAGATCGTCGGCCGGGTCGCGGCGGTCGGCGTCCATGTGCACGGTTTCCGCCCGGGCGACCTGGTCGGCATCGGCTGCATCGTCGACAGCTGCAAGCACTGCGCCGACTGCGAGGACGGCCTGGAGAACTACTGCGACGGCATGATCGGCACCTATAACTTCCCGACCCCGGACGCCCCGGGCTGGACCCTGGGCGGCTACTCGCAACAGATCGTGGTTCACGAGCGCTATGTGCTGCGCATCCGCCACCCCGAGGAGCAACTGGCCGCCGTCGCGCCGCTGCTGTGCGCCGGCATCACCACCTATTCGCCGCTGCGCCACTGGAACGTCGGCCCCGGCAAGAAGGTCGGCGTGGTCGGCATCGGTGGCCTCGGCCATATGGGCATCAAGCTGGCCCATGCGCTGGGCGCGCATGTGGTGGCCTTCACCACCTCCGACGCCAAGCGCGAGGCCGCCCTGCAACTGGGCGCCGACGAAGTGGTGGTGTCGCGTAATGCCGAAGAAATGGCCGCCCACGCCAAGAGCTTCGACCTGATCCTCAACACCGTAGCCGCGCCCCACAATCTCGACGCGTTCCTGGTGCTGCTCAAGCGCGACGGCACCATGACCCTGGTGGGCGCCCCGGCGACTCCGCATGACTCGCCCAATGTGTTCAACCTGATCATGAAGCGCCGGACCCTCGCCGGCTCGATGATCGGCGGCATTGCCGAGACCCAGGAGATGCTCGACTTCTGCGCCGAGCACGGCATCGTCGCCGACATCGAACTGGTTCGCGCGGACCAGATCAACGAGTCCTACGAACGCATGCTCAAGGGCGACGTCAAGTACCGCTTCGTCATCGACAACGCCACCCTGGCGGGCTGAGCGCAGCAATCGCCTGATCCCGAGCCACCTTAAGCGGTCCGGCGGGTGCCCAGCTTGGGCACCCTTTTGCTTCGCGGTACCGGTTCCGGTGCCGCGTTTTTCCCCGGTCGCGCCTGGACCTGCTCCAGCGCCGGGGCGGCTGACAGGCAAGGCTGTCAGTCGTCATTCACGCACCTGCCGTGCGCCCACTTATAAACAGAAGCGCCCGCAAAGACCCGGCCCGCAAAAGCGTGTCGATCAACACGGGCGTTTCCAGCCATACAGGAAACCTGTCTCCATGACCGCTACCTTCCACGCCGAATCGCCCGAGGGCCGGCACACCTGGGGCGCCGTGCTGGCCATGGCCCTCGCCGCCTTTGCCCTGGTGGCCTCCGAGTTCATGCCGGTCAGCCTGCTGACGCCTATCGCCGCGGACCTGCAGGTCAGCGAGGGGCAAGCCGGCCAGGGCATTGCCGTCTCCGGCCTGTTTGCCCTGTTCACCAGCCTGCTGATCGCCTCGGTGGCGGCCCGGGTCGACCGCAAGCGGCTGCTATTGTCCCTGACCCTGCTGATGATCGTCTCCGGAACCCTGGTGGCATTCGCCCCGGACTACCTGAGTTTCATGGCCGGTCGCGCGCTGATCGGCGTGGCAATCGGCGGCTTCTGGTCGCTGTCGGCGGCCACCACCCTGCGCCTGGTGCCGCAGAACCAGGTGCCGCGCGCCCTGGCCATCGTTAACGGCGGCAATGCCCTGGCGACCGTGATCGCCGCGCCCCTGGGCAGCTTCCTCGGCTCGCTGATCGGCTGGCGCGGGGCGTTCTTCTGCGTGGTGCCAGTGGCCGCCCTCGCCGCCGTCTGGCTGCTGGTCAGCCTGCCACCGCTGAAAGCGCAGCCTGCCGCCGGCACCGGCAATGTCTTCAGCCTGATGAAAAGAATCCCGGTGGCCCTGGGCATGCTGGCGGTCAGCCTGTTTTTCATGGGCCAGTTCATGCTGTTCACCTACCTGCGGCCCTTCCTGGAAACGGTCACCCAGGTCCAGGTGTCGACGCTGTCGCTGATGCTGCTGGTAATCGGCGTCGCCGGCCTGGCCGGCACCTTCCTGATCGAAGCCTTCCTGAAAAACGCGCTGTATCGCACGCTGATCATCATCCCGCTGATGATGGCGGCGATCGCCATGGCCCTGGTGACGTTTGGCGCTTCGGTGTCGGTCACCAGCGTCCTGCTGGGTCTCTGGGGATTGGTGGCGACTGCCGCTCCGGTCGCCTGGTGGACCTGGCTGACCCGCGCGCTGCCGGACAATGCGGAAGCCGGCGGCGGCTTGATGGTGGCGATCATCCAGCTGGCGATAACCGCGGGCGCCACGGTGGGCGGCCTGGCCTTCGACCTGAGCGGTTATCAGGCGACCTTCGAACTGAGCGCGGCAGTGCTGGTGGTGGCCGCCGGGCTGGCGGTACTGGCGGCCCGCGCCGCCACGCGCGCGCCTTTCCGGGCATCGAACGTGGCGACGTGAGCGCTGGTGGGCGTTAAACAAACCGACAGGACAGGGCTGGGTATGCGCCGGGCATTCGCCCTGCTCTCAGGCAAGTGGAAGCTGGAAATCATGTGGTTGCTCAATCAGCGGGTCTACCGCTTCGGCGAGCTGCGAAAAGCCATTAGCGGCATCACCCAGCACATGCTGACCGCGCAACTTCGCGAGCTGGAAAAAGACGGGTTGGTGTCGCGCACGGTCTTCGCCGAAGTGCCGCCACGGGTCGAATACGAGATCACCGCCAAGGCCCGCGCGCTGGGCCCGACGATGGAGGCGCTGGCCATCTGGTGGAGCGAATATGGCGACAGCGTGCCGGCAAAACCCAAGCCGCACGGACGCCAGGCCAAGCAGGTTTAAACCCGGCCGACCGGGCCATGCAGCGCTTGCCGGAAGGCGATAACGATTGAATCCATGTCATTTACAGGCGCCAAAAAGCAATATGATCGCCCCTCAAGAAATCGAAGACACTGAGTCTCTTGAGTCACAATTGCCGAGCGCTTGAGATGGGCAGGCTTTGCTTCGCTTCAAATGTTATCGAGAGCATTGAGTGTTGCAGTGACACCGCCGGGGTTTGCCCTCGATTCAGACTAATTCATACAACAAGGCCACATGGAAAGTGAAAGTACTATTCATCGCTTCGCTAGGAATTCTAGCGCTCGCTCAAACACCACTGTCCTTCGCGGACAATGCCAACGGGAAAAAACTCTACTCGCAGAGATGTGCCGTGTGCCACGGAGCCGAGATCAAGGGAACCGGCCCCTTGGCCAATAAAAGCACCCCGCCAACACCCGACCTTACGACATCCGCTTTCAAGAAACGGCTCAATGATTACCCGGGCGTTATTGTGTCATCGATCATACTTCGCCCGAATGGAGACCTGATTCCAAGAACCCTGCAAGAGAACGGTGTAAAGATACCGCCGCACGCTTGGAGCATTAAGGATCTGCGCGACCTGCATCAGTACATGAGCGGCGTGATTTCAAAAAATCGATGATCCTCAGCCAGTCGACCTATCGCGGGCACATCGCTAATGAATAATCTCGGCTTAAAATCCCCCGTTACAAAACAGCAGGCTTATGCCATCACTCAAAAATTCGTAGACACTATCAATCTGCGAAACACCAAGGCCTTATGGCTTGAATTCGGTATTTCCAACGCCGTGGCCGAGGAAATTCACGAGTCTGTCGATGAGTATTTCGAACAAGGCACGAAGCTATCCCTTGCTCCAGAAGAGCATGCCTTTGATATCAAAGAACACCAAAGGCCGTTCATTGACATGTATGAAACAAATGACAAGAGCCTAGGGCTGGAATGCATTCTCTTTGCTAATGGCAGCCCCGGAGAAGCCATACTTCACATAGAACTATCTGCGAGCGAAGGCCATATTCAACTCCACTACCAATATATTGGTTCCTAGAACCACCAACCCTGATGCCAGAAGCCTACCAACATGGATGCGTGCATTGAGCAGAACAGCTACGGAGCCGTATATGATCGATAAAGAAGCAGCCGTCCTGATTCAAGTTTATGTAGCAGATGATGACGGCCCTTTTTTTGAAGAGCTGCCTGCTCGCAAGATCGATCAGGATATTTACGAGTTGCTCTCCTCTCCAGGTATCGCGCTGAACCTGGCACGGGGAGATATTGTTTCAATCAAAGACAGAGAAGCACCTGCCGTCGTCTTGAAACGAGGTGGGAACTTCTGCATCCAGATCTATGCGGACGCTATTCCTCAAGAAGAAATAACCTGGCTGGAAAACACTGTGGTTTGTGAGCTGGGTGGAACACTGGACGGTGTATTTGAGGGAAACCTGTCATTGGCGATTCCGGCGCGCAATGGGATGGAGAAGATCAACGATGTCTTTAACAGGTTTCGAGATAGGACAGCGATTCAGTGGTACTACTCCAACATCTATAAAAACCTGGATGATGACGAGGATGAGACACTTTTATATTGGTGGCTCGAACGCTGATGGACGCTGACGTCCGCGGTCATTTCACCAGGCGCTTTTCCTTCGAAGGCCGGTAACCGAAATACGAGCTGTAGCACTTGCTGAAATGGCTCGGCGACACGAAGCCGCAGGCCACTAGCACCTCGACCTGGGACAGCTCGGTGTGCTGCAGCAATCGGCGCGCTTCGGTAATGCGCAGCTCCAGGTAATAGCGCTGTGGCGTGGTGCCCAACTGCTCCTTGAACAGACGCTCGATCTGCCGCCGGGAACGCCCGGCATACTCCGCCAGTTGCTCCATTTGCAGCGGCTCTTCGAGGTTGGCGTCCATCAGATTGACCACCTCGCGCAAGGGCGCGCTCAACGAGATGTGCAGGGTCGGTTTGATGCGCCGGTAGCGGGATTCCTCGAACGACAGAATGTCCTCGATACCCTCGACCAGCGCCTTGCCGTGCAACCCCTTGATCCACTCCAGGGCCATATGGAAGGCCCCGGCGGGACTGGAGGCGGTGAGCCGGTCGCGGTCCACCACAAAGGCTTCGCTGGTGACATGGGTGACCTTGGAAATCTCCGCCAGCGCGGGGCGGTGTTCCGGGTGGATCGCGCAGCGATAGCCCTCCAGCAGCCCCGCGACGCCAAGGAACCACGCCCCGTTCCACAGCCCGGCCAGGGTGATGCCCAGCTCGGCGGCGGCCTTCAGCAGGCTGACCAGCTCGGGATCGGCCTTGAGCTCCGTGCGGTAGCCACCGCAGATCACCAGCAGGTCGAGATCCTTGAGCGCTGGAGCGCTCAGGCGCGCATCGGGGCGGATCACCAGCCCGAGGTCGCTGGTGACTTCACCGTCCTGCAAGCCAAAGGTGCGCGGCGAGAACAAGGCAGGACGCAGCAGGTTGGCGGTGACGATGGTATCCAGGGCCTGGGTGAAGGCCGGCAACGAGAAGTGTTCGAGCAGCAGGAAACCCGCCCGGGTAGTGGCCGCGGGGGCTACCCGCGTTTCTTCCAGGTAACGCAGGTTCTTGCCCTTCATGCCGCCACTGAAATCCCGTCGCTCAACCGCCATACGCCCTCGCCTTCTTTACCCTACCGAACGTAGATCCAGTGTATGTCGAATCCTGGCATCCACCGAAAACCCTGCTCCCGCCACCCCTCGGGCGAACCGGTGCCGTAGGCTATAGAAAAAACTCGCGGGCCAGAAGCCGGTTCAGTTGAATGCAAGGGGCGTGGATTGCAACCAGGGAAAACACACATTCAGCGCAGCGGTCCGCTGTGGCGTCACCTGGATGCTCAGGTCATAGGTGAAGGTGGTCCGAATGACCATGCGCCAAAGGACTCTTGCGCAAGATGGCGACCTCGGCGGCGCTGGCGAAGCACTTCCGGGGGATGTCCAGTGCCGTGGCCACGGCACTGGCGACATTGCGGCCCTCAGGGGGCCGCGACTCTCACAAGCCAGGCTCGGCGCGCAGGATCGAAGGCTCCTCGCCGCGATACAGCGCCTCGACCTTGTCAGCCCGCCACTGCAACACCGCGCGCTGGTTGATCGAGCCCTTGTCGGTGATTTCCCCACGATCGATGGAGGCCGGTTCGTCGAGCAGCGCGATCCACTCCAGGCGGCTGGCGTTGCCGCTGGCCTCGCGGTTGAGGCGTTGCAGCCAATCGCCGAACCAACGCCGCACCGGCGCGCTGGCCAGGACCTCGGCATCGCTGGCATTCGCGGGCAAGCCGGCCAGCCGCCGGCATTCGTACAGCCGCGGAAACACCAGCGCCCCCAGGCATTCGCGGTCCGGCGCGGTCACCACCAGGTCCTGCACATAGGGCGAGCCTTCGAGCACCGCGCGATTGCGCAACGGGCCGACGCTGACGAACACCCCGGAGCCGAGCTTGAAGTCCTCGGCGATGCGCCCGTCGAACATCAGGCCCAGTTGCGGATCGGCGGCGTCGACCAGTTTCAGCGCATCGCCGGAGCAGTAGAAACCCTGCTCGTCGAAGGCTTCGGCGGTCTGCTGCGGCGCGCGCCAGTAACCCGGCATGATGTGCGGCCCGCGAAAACGCCCCTCCAGCTTGCCGTCCACCGGCACCAGGCGCACCTCGCAACCCGGGGCCGGCAGGCCGATATAACCAGCCATGGACAAGGGCCCGGTGGTGAAGGTGCAGGACGGCGACGCCTCGGTCATGCCGAGCCCGGCCATCATGCGGATGCGTTCGCCGCAATGGGCTTCGGCTACCTGGTCGAGGCGGTCCCAGACCCTCTGGGACAGGCCGGCCGCGGCGAAAAAGAACAGCTTCATGCGTGAGAAGAAACGCTCGCGCAACTCGCCGTCCTGCTCCAGGGCGTTGACCAGTTCTTCCCAGCCCTTGGGCACCGTCAGGTAGGCGGTGGGGGCGATTTCCTTGAGGTTGCGCAGGGTTTCGGCAAAGCCCTGGGCCGTCGGCTTGCCGTCGTCCAGGTAAAAGGTGCCGCCGTTGTAGAGCACGATGCCGAGGTTGTGGCTGCCGCCGAAGGTGTGGTTCCACGGCAACCAGTCCACCAGCACCGGGGGTTCCTCGCCGAACACCGGGAAGGTCTGCAACAGCATCTGCTGGTTGGCGCAGAGCATGCGCTGGGTGGTGACCACCGCCTTGGGCAGCTTGGTCGAACCCGAGGTGAAGAGAAACTTGGCGATGCTGTCCGGGCCGGTGGCGGCGAACGCCGTTTCGGCCTCGGCGTCGCCGGGGTGTTGCAACAGGCTGGCAAAATCGCGCTGCGGCCGGCCCGCCACGGTGCCACGCACCACGATCAGCGGCGTGTCGTTCGGCAGCACGGCATCGATCGCCCGCTGGAAAGCCGCGCCATCGCTGACGAACACCAGCCCGGGCCGCATCAGGTCGCAGACATGCCGCAGCTTGGCGAAATCCTGGGACAACAGCGAATAGGCCGGCGACACCGGGCAATAGGGAATGCCGGCGTACATCGCCCCCAGGGCCAGTTGCAGGTGCTCGATATCGTTGCCGGAAAGCAGCACCAGCGGCCTCTCGGCCGACAGGCCGTAACCCAGCAGGCTCTGGGCGATGGCGCGCACGCTGGCCAGCATCTCGGCGTAGCTCACCCGGCGCCAGTCGCCACCGTCCTGGCGCGCGGCGACAAAGGTCTGCTGCGGGCGCACCCAGGCCCAATGCACCAGGCGGTCCAGCAGGCGCCTCGGCAACTCGGCCAGGGGCTCCAGGGAACGCATGTGCAGGATGCCCTGCTCTTCGCTGACCTCGACCGCGGGATGGGCGATGGCCACCTGGCGATAAGGCGGCGTGTCGGTCGCGTTCGGCGCTGGCGATCTGAATTCGGAATTCACGTGTTTGTCCTCCATCAAGGCCCATCGCCGGCACGTTCGGCCGGGGACCTGGCAGCCGGGGCTGCGGCCTTGTGATTGTTGGGTCCGGGGGCCGGAGTTCAGATCGGGTAGTGCCGGGGACCGTTCTGCAGGGTAATCCAGCGCAACTGGGTGAACTGCTCGATGGCCGCCTTGCCGCCAAAGCTGCCGTAGCCGCTGGCCTTGACCCCGCCAAACGGCATCTGCGCCTCGTCGTGCACGGTCGGGCCATTGATATGGCAGATACCCGATTCGAGCCGTTGCGCCAGGGCCAGGGCGCGCCCGGTGTCGCGGCTGAAGATCGCCGCCGACAGGCCGAACTCGGAATCGTTGGCCAGCCGCAGCAGTGCTTCGTCGCCCTCGCCGCGCAGCACCACCGCCACCGGCCCGAAGGACTCCTCGCGGTACAGGCGCATGCCCGCGGTGACGCCGTCGAGCAAGGTCGGCTGCAGAATGCTGCCGGCTAATTGGCCACCGGCGACCAGGGTCGCGCCCTGCTCCAGGGCATCGTCGATCAGCCCCTGGATGCGCGTGCCGGCACTGGCGTCCACCAGCGAACCAAGCACCGAGTCCGCGGCCTCCGGGTTGCCCGCCGGCAAGCTGGCGATCTTCGCCGCCAGCCTGGCGACAAAGTCCTCGGCCACCCGGGCATCGACAATCAGGCGCTCGGTGGACATGCAGATCTGCCCCTGGTTGAAGTAGGCGCCGAAGGCCGCGGCCTGCACCGCGGCATCCAGGTCGGCATCCTCCAGCACCAGCAGCGGCGCCTTGCCGCCCAGCTCCAGCAGAGCCGGCTTGAGGTGCCGCGCCGAGAGCTCGCCGACGATGCGCCCGACCCGGGTCGAGCCGGTGAAGTTGACCCGGCGCACCGCCGGATTGGCGATCAACCGCTCGACAATGGCCGGGGCATCCTCGGGGGCGTTGCTGATGACGTTGACCACCCCGTCACCGAGGCCGGCCTCCTGCAACACCTGGCCGATCAGCCGATGCACCGCCGGGCTCAGCTCGGACGCCTTGAGCACCACGGTGTTGCCGCAGGCCAGCGGCATGGCGATGGCGCGGGTGGCGAGGATCACCGGGGCGTTCCACGGCGCGATGCCCAGCACCACGCCGCACGGCTGGCGCAGGGCCATGGCGAAGCTGCCGGGCACGTCGGAGGGGATGACCTCGCCATTGATCTGGGTGGTCATGGACGCGGCTTCGCGCAGGATATTCGCCGCCAGTTGCACGTTGAAGCCGTACCAGTTGGCCATGGCCCCGGTCTCGCCGGCCGCGGCGATGAACTCCGCGCTACGGGCCTGCAATTGCCCGGCTGCGCGCAGCAGGCGGCTGCGTCGCTCATTGGGCGCCAGC
>LNAP01006341.1_pt1 | contig 10230 bp, 7 predicted proteins | sample 602601 | NCBI WGS metagenome assembly LNAP01 (sample SAMN02440304, study PRJNA202911) | soil metagenome | biome: Subtropical and temperate rainforests or woodlands; isolation source: soil samples (1 kg each in a 20% v/v slurry with milli Q water) were... ...
GACGCGGGCCGCCGGGCTTGCCGCCATAGGGCTTCTTCGGGCCGCCGGGACCGGCATTGCGGTGGCCGGTCGGGCCGGTGTCCACGCCCTCGGGCACGTACCAGCTGCGGAACGCGGCCGGGTTGCCATCGGGCAGGGGCTTGGGACCCTTGGCCGCGCGCGTCTTGAAGGGCTTCTGCGACTGGTTGGCCGCCGCTTCACCGGTGACCGTCAGGCCGCCCTTGAAGCCGGGCTTGCCGCGGCCGCCGCGGCCACGGTCCTCGCGCACGTGGTCGAAGCGACGCAGTTCACGCGCCTCGTCGGCCGCGGTGGTGTGGCCGTTGACGTAGGCATTGCCGGCGCCGCGGGCATTGACCACGGTCCTGGACGCCCTGCGCTGGCCGATCACCGGCTGCAGGGTCAATGCGGCCGGCGCGCCATCCTCGAGCTTGAGTGACTTGCGCAGCGCCTGGACCTGGGCGTCGGACAGTTCCTGCGACTGGCCGCGCAGCAGCGGCTGCGGCAGTTCGATGGTCCCGTAGCGGGTGCGCTTGAGCCGGCTGACCTGGCAGCCCTGCGACTCCCACAGGCGGCGCACTTCGCGATTGCGGCCTTCCTTGAGGGCGACCCGGTACCAGTCGTGCGAATCGGTCCCGCCGATGCGCTCGATCTCGTCGAACTTGGCCGGGCCGTCTTCCAGCTCCACGCCGTTGCGCAGGCGCTCGACCAGCGCGTCGGACACCGTGTCCTGGCCTTCCGGGGCGCGCACGCGCACCACGTACTCGCGGCTGACCTCGTGGGACGGATGCATCATCGCGTTGGCCAGCTCGCCGTCGGTGGTGAGCAGCAGCAGGCCGGTGGTGTTGATGTCCAGACGGCCGATGGCGATCCAGCGTGCGCCCTTGATGGCCGGCAGCGACTCGAACACGGTCGGGCGGCCTTCGGGATCCTCGCGGGTGGTCACCTCGCCTTCGGGCTTGTTGTAGATCAACACCCGCGCCGGCTCGGTCAGTGCGCTGGCGACGAAGGTGCGGCCATCCAGCTCGACCCGGTCGCCGCTGCCGATGGACATGCCGGTCTGTGCGACCTCGCCGTTGACCTTGATCAGGCCGTCGGCGATGCGCTGCTCCAGCGCACGGCGCGAGCCCAGCCCGGCCTGCGCCAGTACCTTGTGCAGGCGCTCCTGCAGGCGGACTTCGGGGGTTGCGGCGGCGTCGCGCTTCAGCGACAGCTTGCTGCGGGGGGTGTCACTCATGGTTTCTGCTCCGACGAGACCGGTGCGGCGTCGTCTTCTTGGGGTTGTCGGGAAGTGGAGGGGTCGTGCGCGTGGCGGCCGTCATCGGCGGTGGGCGCGGCGTTTTCGACGGCGTCGGCCGGGGCCGGGACGTCATCGGGGTGTGGGCCTGCGTCGTCGAGCGCGGCCTGCTGCAGGTCCTGGGCCGGCCACTCGGACCCAGCTTCGGGATCGGCGCCCGCTGCATCCTGCGGTGCTGCCCCCACCGCGGCGTCGTGCGCATCAGCCCGGTCGGCCTGTGCGGTCCCTGCGCCGTGCTCAGGCGGCTGGCCCTGGGCATCGGCCCTGGCCGCGATCGGCGCCCTGGCGAACGGCAGCTGCGGGTCCAGCTCGCCGATCTCCTTGAGCTCGGACAGTGGTGGCAATTCGTCCAGGCGCTTGAGGCCGAAGTAGTCCAGGAACGTGCGGGTGGTGCCGAACAGGGCCGGCCGACCGGGCACGTCGCGGTGGCCGACCACACGGATCCATTCGCGCTCTTCCAGGGCCTGGATGATGTTGCTGCTGACCGCCACGCCGCGGACCTGTTCGATCTCGCCGCGGGTGATGGGCTGGCGGTAGGCGATCAGGGCCAGGGTCTCCAGGGTGGCGCGGGTGTAGCGGGTCTTGCGCTCGGTCCACATGCGCGAGACCCAGCCATGGACCTCGGCCTTGACCTGGTAGCGCCAGCCGCTGGCCACTTCGACCAGCTCCACCCCGCGCCCGGCGCAGGCGGCCGACAGCTGCTCCAGCGCGGCCCTGACGCTGGCCTCGGCGTCGGGATGGTCCTCGGGCAGCAGGCTGGCCAGCTGCGGCACGGCCATCGGCTGGGCCGAGGCCAGCAGTGCCGCTTCGATGATGCGGCCGACCAGCGCCGGCTCCAGCTGGGCTGGCGTGGCGGTGTCGGTCCGGGGTTGGTGGTCGAAGGCGTCGTCTTGCATGCAGTGTCGTTTCAGGCCGGGCATCGGCCCGGGCGTGACAGGTCAGTCGCGGCGGCCGGGTTCAGGCGTCATTGGCCGCATCGGAATCATCGAACGTGCTGGAGAACTGCAGCGGCTCGTTGGTGTTGCCAAGCGCCAGGGACTTGACGTAGATCGGCGCCAGCGCGGCTTCCTGGACGATGTCCAGCAGCTGTTCCTTGGCCAGTTCCAGCACCGCCAGGAAGGTCACCAGCACGCCCAGGCGTCCTTCCTCGACGGTGAACATCGTCTCGAACCGGTGGAACCTGCCGTCCTCCAGGCGCGAGAGCACCTCGCCCATGCGCTGGCGCACGCTCAGGGCCTCGCGCTTGATCGCGTGGCCGGTGAACAGCTCGGCGCGCCTGAGCACTTCGTGCAACGCCAGCAGCATTTCCTTCAGTTCGACATCCGGCAGGACCTTGATCGCCGCCCGATCCGGCACGTGGGCATGGGCCGGCGCGGTGTCGCGGTCCTGGCGGGGCAGGGCGTCGATGTCCTCGGCGGCCTGCTTGAAGCGCTCGTACTCCTGCAGGCGGCGCACCAGCTCGGCGCGCGGATCGCCTTCCTCGGCTTCCACCGCGGGCGGGCGCGGCAGCAGCATGCGCGACTTGATCTCGGCCAGGATCGCGGCCATGACCAGGTATTCGGCCGCCAGTTCGAAGCGCAGCTCCTGCATGACGTTGATGTAATCCACGTACTGGCGGGTGATCTCCAGCACCGGGATGTCCAGGATGTCCAGGTTCTGCCTGCGGATCAGGTACAGCAGCAGGTCCAGCGGGCCCTCGAACGCATCCAGGATCACTTCCAGCGCATCCGGCGGGATGTACAGGTCCTGCGGGATCTGCAGCACCGGCTGGCCATGCACCAGCGCCAGCGGCATCTGGTGCTGCTGCCGATTGTGCGTGGTCTCGGTGGAAGCGGTCGCGCCGGGCGCGGGTTGCGATGTCATCAGGGGCCGTGTCGCGTCAACACTACGGTTGGGGCCGTCCACCGCGTGCTGGCGCCGGTGGAGCATGCAATTGCGAAAAACACGCGGGCCTGGCGGGCTGCGCGCGGGTGACTGCAGCGATGAAACCTTGCGTGGCCAAGGCGCTTGGCACGTAAGCCCAATGCGGCGCACGCCCACGGGGGATGGCGGCGGGGAACGTTGGGAGAAGGTGATCTGGCTGCGAAACGCGCGTGGCAGCGGTAAAAGGGTCGTCCACGGACCCCACTGGGATCTGGACGAGCGCCGCTGCAGGTCGTGCCGTGCCGAATTGTGCCAAAGAGTACGGGCTGGCAAGGCGCGTGTCCAGCGGACAGGGCCAGTACAATGCGCCGGTGTTCAAGCTGCGGACCTGATATTGCCATGTGGTATGCCATCGAAGGCCATGACGTGGCCGACTCCCAGCCCCTGCGCCAGCAGGCGCGTGCGGCCCACCTGGCCCGGCTGCAGGCCCTGCAGGACGCTGGCCGACTGCTTGTGGCCGGGCCGTGCCCGCGGATCGATTCGCCCGACCCGGGACCGGCCGGCTTCAGCGGCAGCATCGTGATCGCCGAGTTCGAATCGCTCCAGGCCGCGCGCGCCTGGGCCGAGGCCGATCCCTACGCGCTGGCCGGTGTCTACGCGCGGGTGGAGGTGCGCCCGTTCCTGAAGGTGCTGCCGTGAGTCAACCGCGCCTGGCCCGGATCCGCGCCGCGCTGGAGTCGGGGCTGCAGCCCTGTGCGCTGGAACTTGAGGATGAAAGCCACCGCCATGCGGGCCACGCCGGCGCGCGTGATGGGCGCGGTCACTTCCGGGTGCGGGTGGTCAGCGAGGCCTTCGCCGGCAAGCTGCCGCTGGCCCGGCACCGGATCGTGTATGCCGCGCTGGGCGAGCTGATGCAGACCGATATCCATGCCCTGAGCATCCAGGCCCTGACCCCGGCCGAGTCCGACCAGGCCGGTTGAGCGGCCCACCCGGGCCAGCATTTGCGCCGACCCGGGCATGGAACCGCGGCCGGTTTTCGCAAGGCCTTGATCACACGCCTGTAACCTCCTGCGAACGTCGGGTTTACGCGGCTGCGTGGAAGCGTTTACAGTGCGCGCCGACCAACGACAGTCATGACCGCGGAGGGCGGACGTGCGGCGAAGCGGCACCATCACCATCAGGGACGTGGCACGTGAGGCTTCGGTCTCGGTGGCTACCGTGTCGCGCGCGTTGAACGGCCAGGCCAATGTTGCCGCCGGGGTCCGCAAGCTGGTGCTGGAAACTGCCCAGCGCCTGCGTTACCAGCCCCATGCCGCTGCCCGCAGCCTGAGCAGCCGCACCACCCAGACCATTGGCGTGGTCCTGCCGGACCTGTACGGCGAATTCTTTTCCGAACTGATCCGCGGCATCGACGGGGTCGCGCGCGCGCGCGGCAAGCACCTGCTGGTGTCCAGTTACCACGGTGCCCAGGAGGCACAGGGCGCGGCGCTGCGGGCGATGCGCGGGCGCGTGGATGGATTGGTGGTGCTGTCGCCGTACGCCGACCAACCCGGATTTTTGACCGACAACCTGCCGGCAGGCCTGCCGGTGGTGATGATCAACACGCGCGTGCCCGACGGCGCTTATCCGGTGCTCAACATCGACAACCACGGCGGGGCGGTGACGATGATGCGGCACCTGGTCGCGGCCGGACACCGGCGCATCGCCTTCATCGCCGGGCCACAAGGCAACTTCGATGCGGCCGAGCGCCTGCGCGGCTACCGCGACGCGCTGGCCGAGCTGCTGCCCGGCAGCCAGGCCTGGGTGGTGCCGGGCAACTTCGACGAGGCCTCCGGCATGGAGGCCGGCACCGCGCTGCTGGCGGCGGCGCAGCGACCCGATGCGGTGTTCGCCGCCAACGACATGATGGCCCTGGGGTGCCTGTTCGCCTTCAACCAGGCCGGCGTGCAGGTGCCCGGCGACATTGCCCTGGCGGGTTTTGACGACGTGCCGGTGGCGCGCTTCGTCCACCCCACGCTCACCACCATGCGGATCAGTATTGCCGAGCTGGGCGCCAATGCCCTGCAGCGCCTGCTGCAGGACATCGACGCCAAGGACCAGCTGATGCCCGCGCCGGAACCGCTGATCCCGGAACTGGTCGTACGCCATTCGGCGCCGGCAGTGAAGCAATGAACGCCCGTGCCTGACCGGCGCGGTTTTCCCCCCTTGCAGCACGCCTGCTGCACTGACGATCCCCCGAGTCATTGATTGGGCAAGCCCTGGGAGGGGCCAACGCATGAAGCACTGCACGCACATTTCCGCCCGGCCTGCGCGCCGCCTGCTGAGCTGCGCCCTGGCCAGCTGGCTGTTGATCGGCGCCGCGCCGCTGGCCCATGCCCAGTCGACCTCGGCCACCCTGCGCGGCCAGGTCAGCGGTGCCGGCCAGGGCGCCACGGTGACGGCAACCAACACGGCCACCGGTCTGTCCCGCACCGCGCGCGTTGGCGCAGACGGCAGCTACATCGTCGGCGGATTGCCGCCCGGGCCCTACAGGGTCGAGGTCGTTGCCGATGGCCAGGCCAGCAGCCAGGCCTTGACCCTGCAGGTGGGCCAGACCGCGACGCTCAACGTGGACGCCGCGCCATCGGCGGCGGTTACCCAGGACCGCGGGGCGACCGACCTGAGCACGGTCAAGGTCACTGCGCCGCCGGTCATTGCAGAAACCAGGACGTCCGAGGTGGCGACCTACGTCAGCCAGCAGCAGATCCAGTCGCTGCCGCAGAGCTCGCGCAACTTCCTGGCCTTTGCCGATATCGTGCCGGGCATGATCTTCGAACAGTCCGCCGATGGCTCGGCCAGACTGCGTAGCGGTGCCCAGAACGGCAATGGCATCAACGTCTTCATCGATGGGGTCGGGCAGAAGAACTACGTGCTTCAAGGCGGCGTCAGTGGCCAGGACTCTTCCAGCGGCAATCCGTTCCCGCAGCTGGCAATTGGCGAATACAAGGTCATCACGTCCAATTACAAGGCCGAATACGACCAGATTTCCGGGGCAGCGGTGACCGCCCTGACCAAGTCGGGGACCAACGCGTTCAAGGGTCAGTTCTTCTGGGACTACACCACCGAAAAGTGGCGCGATCGCACCTACGCCGAGGAGCAGCCCGGCGGGGTCAAGGTGCCTTCCAGTGAGGAGCAGTTCGGCGCGTCCTTCGGCGGTCCGATCATCCAGGACCGCCTGTTCTTCTTTGCAACCTACGAGGCCAAGCGCATCGACCGGCCCCGCACGGTGCGTGTGGGGGATACCGCGTTCGATCCGGCCGACCTGACGCCCGAGCTGGCCAACTACCTCGGCCCGGTGACGGTGCCGTTCGAGCAGGACAGCTACTTCGGCAAGCTGACCTTGCAGGCCAACGAGAACAACCTGATCGAGCTGTCGGCCAAGATTCGTGATGAGACAGAGCTGACCAACGTGGGGGATGGTCCCAACGTTCCTTCCTACGGCAGCGACAAGTCCAACGACTCCAAGCGCTTCGACCTGCGTTGGCAGTTCAGCAACGAGAACTGGCTCAACGACCTGCACCTGACCCACGAGGATGACGCGTGGAGTCCTCGCCCGATCAGTTTTGGTCCCGGCTATCAGATCCGCAACAACCTGGTCAATACCGAGGACGGCAACGCCATCCTCAACGTCGGTGGCGGCGCGGACTACCAGGACAAGGCGCAGAAGGGCGACGGTCTGCAGAACGACCTCACGTTCTACGGGTTGCAGGGCCACACCATCAAGGTGGGCGTCAAGTACAAGGACGTTGAAGTCAGCTCCCTGCAGCGCAATCCGGCCAGTCCGCAGTATTCGGTGGATTACTACGAGAACCTGGACGCCGGCAACACCACCCTGGACAGCTTCATTCCGTATCGCGTGCGTTTCCAGTCGGTGCTGCCAGGGGCTGAAGAAGGCGCGGTGAAATCCAAGAACAAGCAGTTCGGCCTTTATGTGCAGGATGACTGGCAGGTCAACGACAGGCTGGAGCTGAATCTCGGGGTGCGCTATGACTATGAAAAGACGCCGGCCTACGAGGACTTCGTGACGCCGCAAGGCCTGGTCACGGCCCTGCAAGGCTGGAGCAATATCCAGAACACCGACTACAACATCAACGACTACATTTCCACCGGTTCAAACCGCGAGGCCGACAAGGACAACTGGGCGCCGCGCCTTGGCTTTTCCTATGACCTGGCCGGCGACCAGCGTCACGTGATCTTTGGTGGCGCAGGTCGCTCATACGATCGCAACCTGTTCGACTACCTGGCGCTGGAGCAGATTTCCACCAGCTTTGCGCCCTATACCTATAACTTCGACAGCGCCAATCATCCCTGCGACGTCGGCACGACAACCTGCCTTGCATGGGACACAAGCTATTTCGATCCAGCCAATCTCGATGCGCTGGCGGCGGCCAACCCGAACCTGGGTTCGGAAGTCCAGTTGCTCAACAACGACCTCAAGACCCCGTACTCGGACCAGTTCAGCGTGGGCATGCGCAACATCGTCGAGCTGGCCGGCGCGCAGTGGAACACCTCGGCCGCCATCGCACACGTGCGCAGTTACGATGGCTTGCTGTTCACGCTGGGCAACCGCAATCCGGATGGCTCCTTCCACGGCTGCGACAACGGCGCGCAGTGGAGCTGCGCACCATTCGATCAGCCGATCCCCGGCTACGGCAATCTGCTTCTGGTGGACAACGCCATCGACACCAAGCTCAACCAGCTGCTGCTGTCGGCGGACAAGGCCTATACCGAGCAATCACCCTGGGGCGTGACCATCGCCTACACCTTCAGCGATGCCAAGGAAAACAGGCTCAGCACGGCCGCTACAAACGAGCATTACCTCTTTGATTTGCCCAGTCTGGACGGACAGTCGTTCCTGCGTTCGGCGGGCGTCCCGCGCCAACGCCTGGTGATGACCGCAATGGCCGGGGTTTGGGGTTTCACGCTCTCCAGCAAGCTGACCCTGGCCACGCCCGAACCGATTGCGGCGGTCGATTGCCGCGCCGGGGATGGCAACTGCAAGTTCGCCTCGTATACCCCCGATCACACGATCGGATACAAGCAGTTGGACATGGCCCTGGAAAAGGTGTTCGACACCGGCACCAGCGTGAAGATGCGAGTCCGTGGCGACGTGTTCAACGTCTTCAACTGGAACAACTTCACCCAGTACAACACCGACTACGCCAGCGCGCTGCTCGGTACCCGCAGTGGTCCCGATACCCGCTGGCCGCCGCGCATGTTCAAGCTGTCCTTCGGCCTGGACTGGTAACCTTCAGGCACCGCTGCCGGGCCGGTCCCGGCAGCGGTTGCAGTCCGCGCCGCTTCGGCTGTCCCGGTGCGGACGTGCATCTGCCTTTGTAAACGTTTACATGGAATTCCGAACTTGAAGATTCGCCGTTTCCTTCCTCCGCTGGTGCCGGTCGCGACGGGCATGCTGGTGGTCCTGCTGGCCGCCTGCGACAGCAGGCCCGCGCCTACCCCGATCAAACCGATCAAGGTCACTGGTCGTCCGCCCGTGGAGTTGCCCGTGGAAGACAAGAAGCCCGATCTGTCGCCGCTGTTCCGCGACATCGAGCGCCGCACCTTCCAGTTCTTCTGGGACACCACCAACGAAGTCAATGGCCTGACGCCCGACCGTTATCCGTCGCGCCCGTTCGCCTCGGTGGCATCGGTGGGCTTTGCCCTGACCGCCTATCCGATCGGCATCGAGAACGGCTGGGTCAGTCGCAACCAGGCGGTGGACCGCACCCTGACCACGCTGAAGTTCCTGCAAGGGCTCAAGCAGGGCAAGCAGCCGACCGGCACGGCCGGCTACAAGGGGTTCTACTACCACTTCCTGGACATGCAGACCGGCGAGCGCTTCAGCAGCTGGGTCGAGCTGTCCACGGTGGATACCTCGCTGCTGTTGATGGGCGTGCTGTTTGCCCAGTCCTACTACGACAAGGACGATCCGCGCGAGAAGCAGATCCGCGAGCTGGCCGAGCAGATCTACCGGCGCGTGGACTGGACCTGGATCCAGCCACGCTCGCCGTTGATCTCGATGGGCTGGTTCCCCGAAAGCGAGTTCATCAACCATGACTGGACCGGTTACAGCGAAGGCATGATGGTCTACATCCTGGCGCTGGGCTCGCCCACGCATGCGGTCGAACCCGATGCCTGGCAGGTGTGGACGCGCACCTACAACGAGATCTGGGGCGTCTACCAGGGCCAGGAATACCTGTCCTACGGTCCGTTGTTCACTCATCAGTACACCCATGTGTGGGTGGACTTCCGCGGCATCCAGGACGATTTCATGCGCGAACACGGCATGGACTACTTCGAAAACAGCCGCCGCGCCGCCTATGCCCATCGCCAGTACGCCATCGCCAATCCGATGAAGTGGAAGGACTACGGCGAGAACGTGTGGGGCCTGACCGCCGGCGATGGCCCGCAGCAGACCCTGCAGGAATACCGCGGCGAACAGCGCGAGTTCCGCCACTATTCTGCACGCGGCGCCGGCCTGCGCGACAACTTCGATGACGGCACCATCGCCCCGACCGCAGCGATCGCCTCGCTGCCGTTCGCGCCGGAGATCGTGATCCCGGCCACCGAGGAAATGCACAGGCGCTTTGGCGACTACCTGTATTCCAGCTACGGCTTCCTGGACTCGTTCAACCGCAGCTTCACCTACGACATCCCGCTCAAGACCGGACGCATCGTGCCGGGCAACGGCTGGGTGGCCAGTGACTACATCGGCATCGACCAGGGCCCGATCCTGGCCATGATCGCCAACTACCGCAACGACTTCGTCTGGGAGGTGATGAAGAAGAACCCGCACATCCGCAGGGGACTGGAGCGGGCCGGTTTCAAGGGCGGTTGGCTGGCGGCCGAAGAGGGCGAAAAGCCCAACCCCGCCGCGAAGGCGCCGGCCGCCGAAGGCCCGGGCCAGATGGACGCGGCCACCGCGCGCGCTTTGGGCACGGCCGAATCGCGCGCCAACCGGCAGCCGACCCAGACGCCGCAGCGTCCGCAGCAGCCCGAGTAAGGCCGGCATGCCGTTCGCGCGATTTCCCTTT
>LNAP01006342.1_pt1 | contig 10230 bp, 14 predicted proteins | sample 602601 | NCBI WGS metagenome assembly LNAP01 (sample SAMN02440304, study PRJNA202911) | soil metagenome | biome: Subtropical and temperate rainforests or woodlands; isolation source: soil samples (1 kg each in a 20% v/v slurry with milli Q water) were... ...
CCCGCAGTTCGAATACTGGAAGCACACCCAGCTGATCATCGACGTGGTGCCGGGGCGGGGCGGGATGTTCTCGCTGGAAAACGGCGAAGGCGTGCGCTTTCTGGTGCGCTCGCGGCTGTTTACCGACGAGGAGTTCGCGGCCCTGAAGGCGCAGGGAAAGGTCTAGCCGCGCCCTGAGCCGGGGGCCTGTTGCGCCAGGCAGGTGCCTGCGGCGCCGGCAGCGTCAGCCGGCAACCTCGAAAGCGGAGCAACGACGGCGCTGCCATCAGCACCATGCCGAGACCCTCAAACCAACCGCGCCGCATCTGTGTTGCCCAGCGCTCTAGTTCAGCCGCGTTGTGGAGCTCAACGGAACAACGTCGGCTGCAGCCTGTTGTTGGACATTTCCCTGTCGATCATGATGCGATCACCATTTCGGCTTCGACCGCATCTGCGTCGTTTCCAACGTCCACACCCTCTTCTGACACATCTCCAGTGTAGGCAGCCTTGCCGGTCGCTTGTCCGATGGAGGCAAAAGCGTGGCAGGCTTTTTGGCCACGCTTTTCCTGTAACGAAGCAATCGGAAATGGACAGGGCGATTACTCGCCCGTGTAGCTGCCATTGGGCTGCAACACGCAACGTGTCCCGCCTACGTACGTACCGTCAGGACACAAGGTTGACCTGCCGCCGCCCACATACTGGCCGTTCGGCGCGAGGGTCGACTCACTGCCGCCGACATACCTCCCGTTTGGCGCCAGCGTTGCGCGATCTCCACTGACGTAGGTGCCGTCGGGCGCGAGAGTGCAGTTATCCCCCCACATAGGTTCCGTCAGGGCATAAAGCGGCCATTGCGCTGGTAGAGAGCAGCATGCAAGCGGTAAAGGCAATTGAGCAACGATAGTTCATGAGATTCCCCTGTTTATTCGCCATGAGATTAGCGGAAGGCTTGGCGAAGGGCCTAACGCCTGAGTTAAGCCGACCCGCAAAGCGGGTTCCTTGAATGAACGTTAGGTGCCGGCCCTTGACACCCGCGCTAACAGATGTACAATTACCTGTACAACAGGAGATCCCCTATGGATGCGATTACCTATAGCACGGCCCGCGCCAAGCTGGCCGACACCATGGATCGTGTGTGCAACGACCACGAGCCTATCATCATCACCCGCAATGGCCAGCAGGCCGTCGTAATGATGGCGCTGGATGATTTCAAGGCCCTGGAAGAGACCTCTTACTTGTTGCGCAGCCCGAAGAACGCGCAGCGTCTGCTTGAGAGCATTGCAGCCCTTGAGTCTGGAAAGGGCAAGGTCCGGAGCTTGGCCGAGTGAAAGTAGTCTTCTCCGAGCAAGCATGGGAGGACTACTTGTATTGGCAGAAGATCGATAAGAAGCTGGTGCAACGGATCAATGGGCTGATCAAAGAGATCATCCGGACGCCGCACTCAGGAACCGGGAAGCCGGAGCCGCTGAAGCATGCGTTGGCTGGCTACTGGTCGCGACGCATCAATGATGAGCACCGGATCGTCTACAAGGTAACTGATGGTTCTCTGCTCATCGCTCAGCTGCGATATCACTACTGAGGCACCTAACGCCTGAGTTAAGCCGAACCGCAAAGCGGTTTCGGCTTGAACGATTTGTTGGCGCTCAGCCGTCAGAACATTGACGCTTGACGCTCTTTGTCTGAGTGGGGCTGCTCAATGGAGTCAGGAAGAAGTACCTGCATGAATCGCGCTGAAGATCTGGCGCATTGATCCAGAAGTCCTAACCGATCAAGTGCGACAAAGGTTGCGCATGAGCGAGCTTGACAGTTGATAGACTTGGCTGGATTGAATTCAATATCGGTAAACCCGGCGTAGCTATGTAGGCGCTGGAGAAAATCTCTATGCCGATAAAGTGAATTAATGTACAGCCAGTCGTAGAAAGCCGTCTTTGGTGTAAGCGGGAAATCCTGCCCCTCGAACCGAAACCCAACCAGCTTTCCTGAGCTTGATAGCCTCTCGTCACGCTTTGCGCTGCGGCTATCCACACAAAAGAGGTCGGTGTAGGGGCCGCCATCCTCAAAGACCTTGCTCCCCTGAAAAGCGCACTCAAGCGGTACGAACCCTCCCTCGTCAAGCTCTACCGGAAGGTTGAACGCACTAAGCCTTTGTCCCAACTTCTCCTCAGACTTTGAAGACACTTCAAGAAGAGGTTCGAGTGCGCGCCTCGCTGCAGCTGTGTGCAGCTCTACGACGTTCTTCTTCTTCTGGGAAGGCCCCATTCCTTTATGCCAAGGAAATGAAATGCTAATCTCCTCCACCAGCCGTCCGGATTTGCGCGAGGGGATAAATACTGGACGCTCGGCCACGTCAAATGCCTGAAATGAGCGATAGAGGTACCTTACAAGGCACGAGCAACTCGTACCTGCAAGCAGCTTTCTTGCGCTCAAACAGTGGGGGGCCAAGCCATCGATTGTGTGCAGGCGCAATGATCTCAAAATCCATCTGCGAGATCGCATCGGTGAGGCCGAGCATTGGGACTCCTGCTTTGTTCCCAACGTCAGGGCAAAACAGGACGCCGGGCGTATGAATGATATTTGGGTCAATACGCAGGAATCGAGATTCACGAATCCGACCGTCGCGTTTTGCTACGAACTCCATTGGGTGCTCTGGAAGGAAGCATAGATGGACGAATTGATCCTGTCCTTTTATTGCATCCGCGTCGTGACTCCAATCATTTCCGCCTGGTGCCGGCACCTTGCCCTTTACGTGAGACCACGGGAGTAACCCGCCATGCGCTTGAATTGAGGCCAGATTGCGGGTGTCTGTGAAGTGGTAGAAGCAGGTAATGCCAAATTTATGCAAGAACTCGGCAGGCGTGATGCCTACTGACTCCAAGGATGAATTGCAAACAGCCGTCCGGTTGACCGGCGTCGGTTCTATGGCTCTCCTGGACTTATCAGAAGCTTCCGCTTGTGGGTCTATCGGCTTACGGGCCGTTGGGTTTTCTCGCTGTCCGACAGCCAACGTGGCTGTATCTGCGTTAGTGCGAGGTGCCCGGCTCGTAGATTTGAACTGGGCGGATTGGCGCCCGGTAACAGGCTCTGGGTGATTCGTGGATGGTGCCTTTTGGTCTTCGAAGACGCTCCAGAGAATCAGCCCAGCGGGAATAAAAAGAAGCGGGAACGCAAAACCCAATAGGCCCAAGACGATGCCAATAAGTACACGCACCCCTGTTGGTAGAACTTTGGGCTGACTCACAAGACTTCCTTTGGCTTCATGGGCGCTAACACCTGGGCTACTAAGCCGCACCGCGAGCCGGCGTCGGCTTAGACGATTTATTAGGCCCGCCACCCGTGCCACCCGTAGCGGTGCCGCAGAACAGAAGCCCGGCAGTCACCCGCGCACTTGTAGCAAGTAGCTGTTCATCCGCTTTCCAGTCGCAGGATCAACCCCTGACTCGCAATTTCCCAGGACCTTCGCGGCGATCTTGTTAGATGGAATATTGTCTTGATCAACCGCGGCTTCAAGACAGAGTCCACCTTTGAGCTTCCCCGCCATGCCACGCTTAAACTCCTCGATCGATTTTACAGCTATTGAGGTGCCGAACCCGTCATTCCGATACTTTTCAGCCACTGCCCAGTCGACCTGCCAGATGCTAATTCCCCCTTGGACACGGTCGAGAACAATCGCGCACCGAGCGACGACTTCGTTGCGAACGGTGGGGCTGAACATGACATAGGAGACTCGCGCTTTTCCTTCAGGGCTATCAGCGTGAACATAAACGTCGTCGAATACTCTGCCTTGCTCGAGCGTGATCAATCGTTGTGCGATGGCAGTCGAGATGTTCTCCAGCCCTTTCATCGCTAGCGCTTCTCCGGAGAGCGGAGCCCGTGGTTTATTCTTGAAAATACCGAACATAAGTATCCTATTGGTTCGTCTAAACGGTTACGCCTGCAGGGGCCGACTCCCCATGGTATGAGGCGCGATTTTGTCGCATGTGGAAGCCTATCGCCTAAGTTAATCCGGACCGCAGCCGGCGAGTGAATCACGTGCGAAACCTGGAAGCAGTCTCGGCTTGAACGAATTGTTAGCGCCCATTCGTGATCTATATAGACAGATCAAAATCAGGATTCATTGAGAGCCGTGTCAAAACCGAGCGGCTAGCTTCGTCGAGTGGCACGCTGTTACCGTGCTTCTGGTGACGAAGGCGCACCTTTCTAAGGTTGCGAAGATTTAGGAGCGAGCGGGGGAAATAGCTAACGTTGTTTTCGTCTAGGTCGATAAGGGTAAGACTTGCCATGTTTCCGATCGATTCTGGGAGTCGCTCGATGCGGTTGTTCTCTAGATGCAGCATCAATACCGTCTGCATCTGACATATAGACTCAGGCAGCTCACTGATCTCGTTGTCATTGAGGAAAATACCTTGAACGATCGGCAGTACGGCGAGCTCAGCAGGAATGTCTCGTATGCCAGAGTTGGGCAGATGGATAAAGCTCAGAGACATCAGCTTTTTCTTGTCCCGCGGTATTCCTGTGGTTTTGTAGAATCCTGCATTATGAGGCTTTAGTTCGGGCAGACTATTCCTCTCGGCCCATTGAATGATTGCCTCAAGCTCAGAGTCGGCTCTATCTCCAGCGTCTTCGAGTGCCGATTGAAAGGCGAGCAGCCGCCGTTCCACAGCTTGCCACTGACCAGTGCGAGCAACACCAAAAAGCACGTCCGAGGCGATACCAGCGCGTGACGTGAGTGTGTTGGAGAGATGTACGCACTCTTGGACTTGTGGCCCAATGTACGGAGCTACAGACGTAACGCCAAGATTGTAGCGCTCAAGAGCATCGATCACGCCGGGAATCGCTGTTAGCTGTTTGAACCTCTCCAGCTCTTCGGATCTCAGTGAGCCTCTACGAAACCATCCAAAACGATTGAACATTTGCTCTCCCTTGTTAGTGACAGACGAAATCGCTGACGTGGGCGCTGACACTTGAGTTAAGCCGCGCCGCGAAGCGGTGTCGGCTTGGACGAATTGTTAGGCCTGCGGGCTAGATGCTTGTTGGCGACCTTTCCGGTTGACGCGAAGGTTCGGGTTCAGATTCCTGAGAAACCGATTTCGAGTTAATTACGCTGCCATCAGCGAACGCTAAGCTAGTAAACAACCATTCCGGGAAAATAGTTTGCGTGCCTAACATCTCTACCTGCCCTGCGTCGTTAGGGTCATACCGCATGGTCACACGGAAGTCGATTGTTTTCCCGGTCGGGACGCGCGGTTCAATTTGAAACGGATACGTTCCAAGGCGCTTTCCAAATGCGTCCTTGAACGAGACGAGGCCTGCGACGCCAATTACGACCTTAGGTGTTCTGTTGGTGAACTTCAGATCGAAACGCCACTCGCGATAGGCCAAAGTGCCGTAGCTGTTGAACACGGGGACGATGTCGTAGCCGTCCCCGACTACGACAAAGGACTGTTTTATTACCGAGTCGGTGGCTTTAGCGCGGTCAAGCTCGGCCTTTCGCGCGAGTTCTGCTTCTTGCGCGACCCGGGCTTCTTCCGCCTGTTTCGCCTGCTCGGCTGCGCGATGCTCGGCTTGCATAGCCTCAAACTTCGTTTGGTTCGCCAGAGCAGATCGAACAGAGTACGGTGCGCTTTCGCCCTCGAAGCGCTGATTCGTGGCGGATCGAACTGCCCACCTTTTGAAGAGTTCTTGGTCGGCTGGCTTTAGACGGCCCGCAATCTGCTCCGCTTCCCCCGGAGAAACGGTGCCCGCGGGTGGGAGTTCGCGGCCGTATGGGTCTGAGCACGCGGCAAGTACGAGCGCAGCGCTCAAGGCCAGGGCCGTGGCTGCCCAGGTTGACCGTTTCATATGTGACTCCCCTATGGTCGTATCAGCTTGCCAGAAACCTGGATCCGTGGCCACTCCGCACGCGGCGCGCGATGCCCGGCTGACCCGGTGATTTTTCGAGGTATTCGGTCGTCTGGTGCGCAGATCATTGCCCAAATCGTGTGTGATTGATCCGGTCCAGACCTCGCTGCGCGGGTATCCAGCCAAAATTGGCACGGCGCGGCTGCGTCCGCGCAACGCCGCTCTCGCAGCCGTTGCCGCGCGCGTGGATGGCAGCGGAAAGCGATGCGGATCGCTAAGACGGTGCTGCGCTATCAAGCGGCCAATCGCTCGCTGTCCAGCGCTCGTACAAGTCGCGCCAAATAGTGAACGCCGGGCAGTGGCGGCCGAAGTTCAACGCCACCTGCCGCGCATGCGTGGTCAGTTGTGCAGCCACGGCCATCATCTCCTGCATCACCGTCTTCAGGCGCCGCCGTTTGGCCGGATGGCGCAGCGGCGCCTCCTTCTTCAGCAGCGACTGCTGACCGACCAGGCGCAGGATGTTGTAAGCCACCGCTGCCAGGCTCAGCACCAGCACATTGGTGTCGAACTTGCCGCTCGGCAGCCGCTCGAGATCAAGATCGGTCTTGAACTCGCTGTGAAACTGTTCGTGCGTGCCATGCGCTTGGTATAGCGCGATCACCGTCTCGATCGGTTCGGTCAGAGTGGTTTCCCAGCCATCGATGGTCACTTCCGGAAACAACAATCGCGTCCTGTCTGCCCGGGTCGTGCGTTCGGTCAGGCGCAGCACGCGGCGCAGCTGAATCTGGCGCCCATCCTGGCAGGTGATGCGACGCCCGTTCGTCTCCCAGGCAGTGACGCGCTTGCCCTCACGCGGCCACTCCCAGACCGTGGCGGCGTCAGCACGCTTGTCCGCCGCACACCCTTCGACATCGAACGTCCGTGGATTCCACTTGCCGAGCACATCGACGCGACCGGCGCCTTGCTCCAGGGCGGTGGCGAACATCCGCTCGCTGTCGAAACCGGCGTCCCACCGCAGCAGCAGCTTCGCCTCGGTCAACGCCAGTGCCCGCGGCAGCGTCCGCTCCAGCGTGTACTCACTCTCCTTGGCGCTGTGGTGGGTGCCATCACGCAACTCCAGCGCCAAACAGTAGCCCTCTTGCGCACCCAGGTAGACGGCGATCGGTGCAAAACCATCGTAGCCGGCATACGTGCGGCCGACCCCTTCCTTTTTGCTGTCGGAGTTGTCCATGCAGAACACATCCAGATCGAGCGGCACGTGGCCGCAGCGGTCGCTGTGAACTGCGCGCGGCCGCGCTTGAGCAGCGGCACCAGCAGCGCGTCGACCGCTTCGGATCCAGGCACGCCCAGCGCGTCCATGCGTTGCCGAAGCGTCGCCGCCGAGGGCACACCGGCGATGCCGAGCGCCTGCTGAAAGAACGCATCGCCGCGTTTGCTTTCGATGGCTTCGAAGTCACTCTTCCCCTCGGTCAGCAGACCGATGTAACTGGCCAGGATCTGGCTGCTCGGCAGACCTTGCCGCACCGGAAACCTCGGATCGACCCGGCGTGCGATCTCGGCGAAGCGATTGAGCGCCACGCCGACAAAGGCCATGCCGGACATGGCAGTCAGGTCACGTGTCGACTGACGAATAACAAATGGAGTGGGCTGCATGGCTGTGGCGGGAAATCAGACCTGCCTGCAGCATAATCGGTCAAAACGTCGCGGTGAATATCTCTCGCCGGCATCATTCGATCACCCGTTGGGTGAGCGGCAGGCCCGGCTCAAAGCGAGCTGCACCGCAGGTTTTTCGTCAGCAGCTCACGGATCCAGAAGAAATTTTCCAAGCGGGCCTAACGCCTGAATTAAGCCGACTGGCGAAGCCAGTTCGGCTTGAATGAACTGTTAGGCTGGCTACTTGGTAGGCGATGAGTTGTTTTTGTAGCCAGACTCTATTGCTCGGAGAATTTGATTCCTAGACGCGTTGTTTCCATCTGTCATGCAATTCGTCTTTCCAAAAGCATTGGTTGCACACCACTGGGTAGTGACTGTTAAATTAACAGTGCCACGGATTTCTGATGTGCGGAAAGTCATTACTGCATATGGGCCATCCCAGCCACTATTGCCTACACCCATCATGATGGCGGCACACTTAAATGCATTCATCGTTGGAGTGTTCATGCAGTCGGCCTTGAACACAATTGATCTGTCGTCAGCAGAATCTACCTTGAAGGATGCGGTCTGAGGATTGCTCCCAAATTTCTGCTCTATGAAGTTCTGTACTTCAACTGCTGTGCCTTGTAGCTGAACCGATATTTCAGGTTCTTGCGGTACGGACGGAGCGCTTGCGCAGCCTGTAAGAATGGCGACCATCGCAATTCCGCCTAATGAAAAGTTCTTCATTTTTCCCCCTTTTTGTTTGAATTGCGAACTATGTTGCTGCCAGCCTAACGCCAGAATTAAGCCGACCCGCGAAGCGGGTTCGGCTTGAATGAATTGTTAGGCATCTGACCCGTTGGCCAGCGGGAAGAGTTTGAAGATGTAGCCCGCCTCATGCCACTCCGGATCATGGTGCATCCTGAACTCCCAAAAGCGAGTGTGTGGTTTGTCCGCCAGAAGTGATTGCAAAGTGTCATTGGCCCACTCCGGATCATGCACACGGAAGGATAGCTGCCTAAGACCGTTCCACGTGCTACGTGCCAAAAACAAAGCGTTCTTGCCCTCAATGACCGACTCAATTCTGTCGCCTATCTCGAACAGGACCTTGCTCTCCTCCGGCGTGGGCATACCCTTCTCGGCAAGCTCCTCGGCTTGAATGTTCACCTCCAGGTGCCACTGAAAGACTTCCGTGTGCTGGAAGGAGAGCAGAGCGTCATTGACCACAATGACTTCGGGCAAATCGTCACGATTGCTGTCGAAGAGCGTGTAGTGCGGCTCTGGAATAACTACACGTACGAGGTGATCTGTCACAGATGCCTAACGCCTGAGTTAAGCCGCGCCGCGAAGCGGCGTCGGCTTGGACGAATTGTTAGGCCGCAACCGAGCCCACCACTCGATTAGCGCCGTGCATGTAAACGCCGCGAAGGCGCCGGCGGCAGCAAAAGACGCAGACGGCTCCGACGCGATAGTGACAAGCGAGAAGAGAACACTGGCCACGGAACCGACCAGCACCGGGACCGTGAACCGGAGAATGCGGGCGCCCATCGCGGAGCCGGAGGCCAATCTGTGGGTCAGTGCTGCAGAGTAGCCAGAAACCAAGGCCGGCACGCCGGCGTACAGATACGCTGCAGGAAAGGCGACGACTAACCATGCCCGCGGATCGAACGGAAGCGGTGCCTCCCACGCGAAGCGACCCCAGAGTAGGAGGGTCAATGCGCCAATAGGCGGCCCTGCCAGTCCGAAGAGGGTCAGTTGCTTCCAAGTGGAGACTCGACGGATCTGCATTTGCGGCCTAACGCCTGAGTTAAGCCGCGCTGCGTAGTGGAGGCTGCAGGCATGGCAGGCTCTCGGTGCCATGCCTGTGGCCGGAACGAAGCGGCGTCGGCTTGAACGAATTGTTAGGCGGCAGCGAGCTAATGCAAAACATCTGGCTCCTCCCCGCCGTGTGGATAGTTGTGGAAGACGAGAACAACCCCATCCAACAGCGCCTGTTCGTAGTAGGGAGGCGAGTCTGGGGCGGCTTGCGCCTCTGCGCGCGTGAGTGAGTACTGGTCTTCCACGGAAATGATGAGCCAGCCAGCCTCAGCGATCTCAGCGCCGGCAATGGCCAGCGCCTCCGCTTCTGATCTGGCAGTGGTGTAGATGTTCACAAAAGCTCCCGCAACGTGTTCGAACTCCGCTGACGTGAGGGAGGGACGAGCTTCTAGCCTGACGACGCGAACTATTTCCATGCCGCCTAACGCCTGAATTAAGCCGACTGGCGAAGCCAGTTCGGCTTGGATGAACTGTTAGGTGGTGATGCCGGAGCACCGTCACCGCTTGAGCCAAGAATGCCACAACGCCGCAGCTTGGGGCTTGCCCGGGATGCCATGGCGCTCGATGCCACCGAAGCCATGACAAGCCGAGTGCGGCAGGCCCGACGACCCAAGGCTGAGGCGGATGATCCGCTCGCAGCAAGGTCAACGCCATCACCGGAGCCGACCCTGGCCGACGCGGCGAACAACCCGAAGCAGGAACCATGCGAATCCATCCGCATCACCACCTAACACTTGAGTTAAGTCGACCCGCAACGTGCGGATTGGCAGTGAAGGGAACACCAGCAATGACACATTTCAACGAAGCGACGACCTGATTAGCACGCTATTTCAGCCGAGAAAACCGGGACATCGCGCAAGCGGCGCTCGGGCCATGGCTTGATCCTCGCTGCTGCCACCAGCAGTCGCGGCACCAGGGCCACCAGATCGAAGCGCCGGTTGAACCGCCATTGCGTCTTTAGCC
>LNAP01006345.1_pt1 | contig 10227 bp, 10 predicted proteins | sample 602601 | NCBI WGS metagenome assembly LNAP01 (sample SAMN02440304, study PRJNA202911) | soil metagenome | biome: Subtropical and temperate rainforests or woodlands; isolation source: soil samples (1 kg each in a 20% v/v slurry with milli Q water) were... ...
GCGAGCAGACCGAGCTTTACAACGTCGATCGCGTCTCGAAGTCCGAAGGGCTGGATGCGCTGCCGACGGACTACTCGAAGCTGCCGCCCGCCGTTCCCGAGCTGGGGCCGCCGCTACCGGGCGATCTTGGCCCGGCCATCGTGAAGTCGCAGCAGCCGGTGACGGCCGCCTACGCGGCCCCTGGCCATGATCCCAACGACGCGCTGCGCAAGGAAGCCGAAGCGGCCGCAGCATCGTCGGTGTTCTTCCGCTCGGGTTCGCAGCAGGCCGCGCCGGTGGCGCAGACGCAGGTGGCCGCCGCGCCGGGCTTCGCCGCCAATGCGGCGTTCGACCCACTGGCGGCTGGCCCGGCCTCGACGGCGGCCCAGCCTGCCGACCCGACCGCCGTACAGAACCGGCAAGACCAGAAAGAGGCGTTCTTGAAAGGCGGTTCCACGGAAACCCGTAATTCCGGCAATCTGACCCTGCCGGCTTCGCCTTATCAGGTCATGGCCGGAACGGTGATCGCAGGCGCCTTGGTGACGGGCATCAAGTCGGACTTGCCGGGCGACGTGATCGCCACGGTGACGGAGCCGGTCTATGACACGGCCACCGGCAAGTTCCTGCTGATCCCGCAGGGCGCGCGCATCCTCGGGCGCTACAACAGCCAGGTCAGCTACGGGCAGAGCCGCGTGCAGGTGGTGTGGAACCGGGTCATCCTGCCCGACACGTCATCGCTGACGCTCGACAACCTGGCCGGCACCGACCCGGCCGGCTATGCCGGCCTGGAAGACGATGTGGACTGGCATTGGGATCGCATCTTTGCCGGCGCGGCGCTGACGACGCTGTTGGGCATTGGTGCCGAGTTGGCCGCGCCGGAGAACCGGCAGGACGGTGATCGCGTCATCATCGCCGGGCGCGACAGCGCGCAGGACAGCATCAATCAGGTCGGCCAGGAGATGACCCGGCGCAACCTCAACATCCAGCCCACCTTGACCCAGCGCCCCGGCTTGCCGGTACGCATCATCGTCAACCGCGATCTGGTGCTGCGGCCGTACCAGCCGCTGTTCTTTAACCGGGGGACTTCACGATGAGCACCACCAAAAAGCTGCGGCTGGGGCCGCTGCCAAAGATGGAATCCACGAAGCTGACCTTTGCCTGCCCAGCCGGACTGAAAGCCGACCTCGACCGCTACGCCGCGCTGCACGCGCAGACCTATGGCGAAGCGGTCGATGCGGCGACGCTGATCCCGCACATGCTGGAAGCCTTCATGGCCGGCGATAGAGGGTTCCGCCGTGGGGCGGCAACGCAGCAGCGCCCCGCGAAGACCGGCTCGGCCATTGTCAGTCCCGAAGGCCGTGCCCCATGAAACGGCCTTGGCCTGCGCGGCGGGCCGCCTCGACCAGCGCCGCACTGGCGGCGCTGTCCTCGCGGGCGAAGGCGTAGAAGCGCGCCGCCGGCAGTTCGGGCAGACCGTCTTCGCTGCCCAGCACGCGCAAAGCGTCGCTGCGCTGGCTGTCGGCGATGACGGTAATGGCAAAGCCCGACCGCGCCGCCGACAGGCAACCGGCCATGCTGCTGCTTTCGAAGACAATGCGCCAAGCCTGATCTGTTTTGCCCAGTGCCGTGACGGCGGACTCACGATAGACGCACGGCTCGGGGAAGACCGCCAGCGGCAGCGGCTGGCCCGCCGGCAAGGACTGATCCGCCGCATAGGCCCAGACCAGCGGTTCTTCCCACAACAACGTGCCGCTGCCCTCGACGCGGCTGCATTGCTTGCCGAAGACAAGATCCAGGCGGCCGCGCTCCTGCTGGCGCAGCAGGTCGGCGGTGATGCCGACCTTCAGTTCGACCGTTGCGTCGGGGTGCCACTGGCGAAAGCGGTGCAGCACCTGGGGCAGCCAGGCGCCGGCAAAGTCTTCCGATGCACCGATGCGCAGTTTTCCGCGTAGCGGTGTACCCCGCAGCTTGGCGCGGGCCTCGCGCTCCAGATCGAGGATGTTGCGGCCGTAGGCGTACAGGGTGTCGCCTGCCTGGGTCAGCTCCAGGCGGCGCGTGGTGCGCGCCAGCAGGCTGGCGCCGGCAATCTGCTCCAGCCGCCGCATGTGCCCACTGACGGCCGAGGGCGTCAGCGCTAGGCGCTCGGCGGCCGCGGCGAAGCTGCCGCTGTCCACGATTTCAAGGAACGTGCGCAGCAGCACGGTGTCCAGCGGTGTGCCATCGGCGGCGGGCGAAGCAGTGTCCATTCGATCATTAAATGCAAAAAGTCATTAATAGACGATGATTATTCGCTAATCGAACAGTGTCGTCCAGCTACGCTGGGTCATCCACCATGACAAGGGACGACACCATGAACGCCTACCAGCATGCCTTAACCGACCGCCTGGACATTGCCTATCTCGAATGGAATCCGCAGGGCGACCGAACCGCCATACTGCTGCACGGCTGGCCGGACAGCCCTGAGTGTTGGAAGGCCGTGGCACCCGTGCTGGCCGAAGCCGGCTACCGCGTGCTGGCGCCGGCGTTGCGCGGTTTCGCGCCGATCCGGTTCCGCGATGCCGCCACGCCACGCAGCGGCCAGTTGTCCGCGCTGGGGCGCGATCTGCTGGGCTTCATCGACGTGCTGGGGCTGGAGCGCCCGGCACTGATCGGCCATGACTGGGGCGCGCGGGCCGCCGCCAATGCCTGCGGCCTGCGCGAAGGTGCGGCCTCGCACCTGGTGATGTTGTCGGTCGGATACGGCACCAACGACCCGAACCAGCCGCTGTCCTTGGCGCAGGCGCGCAACTACTGGTATCACTGGTACATGGCCACGCCGCGCGGCGAGCGCGTGGTACGGGAAGAACGCGAGGCGTTCGCCCGGCAGATGTGGGACACCTGGGCGCCGACCGGCTGGTATGACCCGGCCGACTTCGACGAGGCAGCGCGGGCGTTCCAGGGCGAGGACTGGGCCGAGATCGTGTTGCACTCTTACCGCCACCGCTGGGGCTTCGCCGAGGGCGACCCGGCCTACGCGGAGGACGAGGCGCACCTGAACCCCGCGCCCGTCCTGGCCGTGCCGACCCTGGTGCTGCACGGCGGGGTCGATACCTGCAACCACCCCGACAGTTCCAAGGGACGGGAAGCGTTCTTCACGGGCCGCTACGAGCGGCAGGTGCTCGATGGCGTCGGGCACTTCCCGCAGCGGGAAGCGCCGCAGGTGGTCGCTGATGCGGTTTCGCGGTTCTGCGCGTCGGTGTAAGTGCCGATGGGCCGCTGCGCCGACCCCTGAAATGCAGAACCCGCCATCGCTGGCGGGTTTTGTTCGTCTGATCGGCGCTGGCTCAGGCGTCCGGCGCTTCGACCATGACCGGGTAATGCCGATCCTTGCGCGGAATCCGCGCTGCGGCTTCCAGGCGGGCTTCCATCGCCGCATCCACGGCCGGGATGCCCTTGAGCGAGAACTTGAAGACGCGACCAGCAGAAGCCGCTTTGTCAGGCGCTGCGGTCGGCTTGCGTTGTGCGCGGGTCTTGGTCATGAGGAACCACCTCTCTGGAGAAGGGGCGAATGCAATGTACCTGCGGCCGTTCAGAGCACGGCTTCCAGGCCCTTGCGCTCGATGATGTCCAGCAGCTTTTGCGACGGGCCGCTGGGGCGTTTGTCGCCCACTTCCCACTTGCGGACGGTGGACGCGCTGGTGTTGAGCACCGAGGCCAGCACGGCCTGGCTCAGTTGCAGGCGCTCGCGCAGCGCCTTGATCCTGGCGGCATCGTAGTCCTGCACCGGCTCCAGGCACAGCAGGTCGTACTTCTGCATCTTGCGCTTGTCGATGAACCCCAAGCGGTGCAGGTCGCGGGCGCCTTCATGCACCGCTTCCAGAATGCGGCTCTTGGGTTGGGCTTTTTCAGTCATCGGTGATCTCCAGCAAAGTGCCGTCGGCAGCGGCGGCATCCAGTTGTGCGGCCGTGCGCTCCAACAAATCGGCGGCGTAGTCCTGCAAGGCTTGCAGTTCGGCGTCGCTGATGTTGTCCCGCTCGTTCTTCTCAAACCCGAAGACGAAGAACCAGCGGTTGCCCTTGTTGGTGGCGACGAGCGTTCTCACTCCGCCGCGCTTGCCGCGCCCGGCCAATCCGATACGTTTCTTCACCACGCCACCGCCGAGATCAGCGTCGATCAGCCCGGCGTCCATTTCAAGGACAGCCTTGCGCAGATCAGAATCGCCCAATGCCGTCTTGCGCATCCACCGCTGGAAGTGACGGGTTTTGAAGATGTGCATCTCTGTCCTCACTATACCACTCAGTGGCATGACTTGTCCATGAAGGGATGGATGCTGCCAGATCGCTAGGCAGGCTCGTTTGCCGTGGCAGGTACGGCCCGCCCAGGCATGCCCAGTGGAACGAAGCCGGTCAGTTCAAGCGGCGCGGGCGTCCATCCGCAAATGAAGGAAGGATGCCGCAGGCAAGCGCGGCCGGAAACTCGCTGGAGCGTGTTCCGGCGTAGCATCCGCTCGTTCTCGGCTGCGCGAATTGTCGTATCGGTGATACGACAATTCGGGGCCGGGCGAGGACGGGAAATGTCGTGTCGCCGTCACGACATTTCCCGGTATGGCCTGGGCCGGCATCACGCGGCTTCCAGCTTTTCCAGCAGTTCGGGCGAACGCTTGAGCAACTTGAACAGTTCGGCCAGCGCCTGCGGCAGTTCCGTCGCTTCCTCGGCCTTCGTGGGCGCGGCCTGCTGGCCGCTGGCGATCAACTTGCGCAGCTTCGCCACCACGTCGCTGGCCTCGCGCTCGGCCTTGTCCTCGGTGTGGACGTAGTTCATGAACGTCGCCACGGTTTTCTGCGCGGTCAGCGCCATGCCCACCTTGATCGGGATGCCGGAATTGGCAATGTCGGTGGCCGAGCGGTGGCGGATGCCGTGGGTGCCGACGTGCTCCAGACCGGCGCGCTGGGCGATGACGCACCACGCATGGTAGTAAACGCCCTTGGACATGGGCCGCTTGTGATTGCGTGCGGCGGTGATGACATAGGGCGAATCCTCGTAGCGCGTGGCATTGGACAGCAACCGGTGCGCTTCCTCGCTCATGGGCTTGGACATGGGGCCGGTCTTGCTGTCGGGCCAGTTGACGCGGCGGTTCTCGAAGTCGATCCAGTCCCATTGCAGGTACAGGATTTCCGACATGCGCGCCGCGAACTCGAATTGCAGACGGATCGCCAACATGGTTTCGGGGCGGATGGTGCGCTGGATCTCCGCTTGATCGAGGTAGGCGAACAGCTTGACCATTTCCTCGTCGGTGATGAGCCGGGAATGGCCCCGCTCGGGAAGTCCCTTGATGTGGCGGCACGGGTTCGAGCCTTCGGGCCGGTAGCCCCACACTTCGGACAGGTTGAACATCACCCGCAGCAGCGAGTAGGTGCGATTGCCGCAGGTCGGGATGTGTTCCATCTTCTTCATCATCGCGGCAATGTCGGCGCGCTTGACCTCGGAGACTTTGAGCTTGCCGAGCTTCGGGATGATGTGGTTGTCGATATAGGTCTGATAGGTCTTCTGCGAAGACTTCTTGTTGTGCCGCTTCGAGTGGTCTTCCATGAAGCGCGTGCATAGCTCCTTCATGGTCGGCACCTTGCGCGCCTCGGTCTTGGCCGCGCTAGGGTCGCGGCCCTGGCGGACTTCCGCCAGCCAGTTCTGCGCCTTGCTGCGGGCCTGCTCGACGGTCAATTCGCCGAACAGGCCGAGCGAGGGCTTGCGGCGATCGCCGGCATTGGTGCGGTACTGGAGCATGAACACCTTGCGCCCGGCCGGCGTGACCTTGCAGAGAAAGCCGGGCACGAGGGTGTCGCGCAGTTCAACGTCGTGGGCTTCGGGTTCCGCCGAATCGACCACGGATTTGGTGAGCTTGATCTTGGCCATGAGAAGTCCTCGGGATGACCGATTCCAGGGGCCAAGTAGGAGCCTGGCGACGGGGAATCAGGTCGGGTTGCAGAAGGCACCGGGATATGGTGAATCCGCTTCATCCCTAGGAAAACTCGCTGCGGCGAGGGCTGGCGTAGTCCCGCGTATCTCGGTGCGGAACATATGTTCAAACTGTTCGACCGCCGCTATTACCAAAGCCTCTCCGGCCCGCAGTGGAACAACCGCTACGGGGAACCGAGAAGCGTCATGCTGACACTGCGAGCGCAGTACTGACATGCGGCCCTCCGGTTTCAATGGCCGGGCGCGAGGACTGCTCTTACTGGTCGTGGCACCGCTGGTGAGTATCGGCGTAGCCGTCGGGATGACATGCCTTGGGCCCGGCTCCGATCCACTGAATCGCCTCTATGCAGGGCTGTTCTGCGCCGTGCTCACGCAGTGCGCGCTGCTCGCGGTCGGCCTGGTGGCTGGCCGTCCGGCCAGCTTGCCACTGCGCAGGGCGGTGTCCATCAGCCACCACTGGATGGGCGCGATGCTCGGCGGCGTCCTCTTCGTCATCTGCCTGAGCGGTGCGCTGTCGGTGCTGAAGCCGGAACTGCGCAGTTGGGAAATGCCCACCGAACGGCAGCTTGCCCAGGCCCCCATCGGGCTGGATGACCTGCTCGCGCAGGCGCTGGCAGCCTTTCCCGAGGCAGACTCACTTCAGTTCGACAGGCCCGAGGCCGGCCCTGGGCCATGGCACGTTCAACCCATGCGGTCGCAACAACGATGGGCAGGCCCGGCGCCAACCCTGTCTGTGCCACCCGTGCCTGCCGTGCATGGCGACCTGACCGGCATCGTCACCCGCCTGCACAACACCTTTTTCGCGGGCTTCCCCGGTCGCGTCTTCGTGAGCCTGTTTGGGTTTGCGCTGGGCGCCCTGGTCGTCGGCGGCGTGGTGTTGCATCCCCGGCAGGAAGGCACGCTGTGGCGTTTGCGCCTGGGAGCCGTGTTGCGTACCGCGGCCTACGATGCGCACCGGCTGTTCGGCCTGTGGCTGGCGCCGCTGCTGTTGCTGATCGCGGTCACCGGCGTCTTCTCGGGACTCGGGGCGCTGGCCACGGTCCAGTTGGCACCGCTTGCCTTCCCCGACAAGCCGGGCCAGGTGATGCAGGCATTGATGCAACCCTATGCGCGCCCGGCCAGCGGGCATCGTGCGCCCATGGCCAGCATGGACGAATTGATGCTGCGCCATCGTCAGATGAATCCCGACTTTCGTGTCCAGGGCATCAGTGTCCACCACTGGGGCGACGCGCATGCCTACGCCACGCTGCGCGGCACGCAGCGCTGGCAATTGAGCACGGCCATCTTCGAGCGCTACCACTATGCGCTGGCCGACCTGAGCCTGTTGCGGCACGACAGCGCCGCCCGACAAGGTCCGTTCACACAAGGTTTCATTGCCATCCAGCCCCTGCACTTTGCCCGCTATGCCGATGCGGCCAGCCGCTGGCTGCATGCCCTGGCGGGCCTGGCCGGCGCAGTGCTGGCGGCCAGTGGCACCTGGCTTTGACTCAAGCGACACGCCAGCGATCGCTCCGCCCAGTCCCTGCGGCCATGGCTGAACGGCATGACCCTCGGCCTGGTGCTGGCCTGCAGCGCCATGTTTGCCATCACGGCGTTGACGCCTGACTCATGGCCGTCGCGCGAGCGCTGGCAGGCCATGGGCTTCGGGCTGACCTGGGCGGGTGCGCTGATTTGCTGCCTGCTGCCGGGGAAATGGCGCGCACGACTGCCCAACACATTGCTGCGGCTTGCTGCGGCGCTTCTCGCTGTGGCGGCCGCAGCCAGCCTTGCAACCCAATGGCGTGGCGCCTGGCAAGCGCCGTGGCCAGCCCTGTCGATCAATGTCCTGCTCCTGTCGAGCGCCATCGCGTTCTGGGGCACCGCCCGCAAACTGGAAACACCACCATGAAAACCGATCCCACCCAGATGCTGAAACCTTTTTCCCTGACTCGCACACTGGCAGTGCTCCAACCCGGTTCCGCCTTGCAACTGGTCCCCTTCAGCGAACGCGGCCGCGTGCAGTCCGACTGGATCATCGGCATCCGCGCCTTCAGTGATTCCACCTCGGTGCATGGCAGTCACTGGGAACGTCACCCCCGCGGCGACGAGATGCTCACGGTGCTTCAAGGCTGTATCGACGTCGTGCTGGATACGCCCCTTGAGGAAACGCGCCTGCACGTCGATGCCGGGCATTCCCTCGTCGTCCCTCAAGGATGCTGGCACCGGCTGGAAGTGGTGCAACCAGGGCAATTGCTGTTCGTGACACCGGCGACCGACAGCGAGCATCGGCAACGAGATTCGGAACGCTGAGATGAGCGGATCACCATCTTTCTCGCGCTCGCCCGCCAGGCTCTGGCCGCTGATCGCCTGCCTGTATGTATCCCAGGGCATTCCTTTTGGCCTGGCGATGGAAGCCATGCCCGCCTCCCTGCGGCATGCCGGCACGGACCTGCAGGCCTTGGCCTGGCTGCCACTCGTAGGAATGCCCTGGGTGCTGAAATGGCTCTGGGCGCCGTGGGTGGACAATCATTGGAGCCCACGCACCGGTCGCCGCCGCAGTTGGATCCTGCCCATGCAAGGTCTGGTACTGGCGGCGCTGCTTGCGGTCGCACTGCTGGGCCTGTCGGCGCAGACGCTGCCCTGGATCCTGGGCTTGGCGGTGACCGCCTCGCTGGCCAGCGCCACCCAGGATGTGGCCACGGATGCCCTCGTCGCGGAGCAGTTCGCGACCGAATCCCTGCCCATGGCCAATGCGATTCAAGTGGCCAGCACCATGGTGGGTTTCTTCTACGGCGGTCCGGTCTTTCTCATGCTCTACGGGACGCTCGGATTGACTTGGGCCATCGTTGGATTGGTCCTGCCCATCGCCGCGAGCCTTGTGCTCACGCTGTCATGGCGCGAACCACAGGCGCTTGAAGTGGCAGCAAGAACCAGCAAGGCCAGTCAATGGCACTTCCTGCGATCGGGCCGCAATGCATGGGTGCTGGTCGTCGCGGCATGTCTGTCCGCCATCACCGTGGTGGCATGTCACGGTCTGGGCAAGCTGTTGCTGGTCGATGCGCAATGGCCGCTGGCCCGCGTTGGCCAGGTCGGCATGCTGGGGGGCGCGTTCACGATCCTGGTGGGGTGCGGTGGCGGCGCATGGCTCGTGCGTCGGTTCGGGGCCTGGCCCGCGTTCCAGTTCGGGATTGCCAGCGCTGGCCTGTCGGCCGTGACCTGGGCCTGGCTCGCAACGCAGACGCCGGCCATGCCCATGACCGCTGTCGTCATGGCCACGGTGCTGGCCAGCATCGGATCGGGTTGCGCCTCGGTGGCGATCATGACCGCCGCGATGAATTTCTGCCGGCGACGCACCCAGGCCGGCACCGACATGACGATGGTACAAAGCGCGCGCGACCTCGGCGAAACGATGGCGTCCTCGTTCCTGATCGCTTTGGCCGCGAGGGTGGGCTACAAAGAAGGGTTCCTGCTGGGCCTCGGGCTGGCGGTGCTGACCATGCTTGCGACCGCCTGGATGATGCGCTCGCGTCGTGCGAGGCGATCCCCCGCCCCGGGATCGTGAGCCTGCCTATTCGATCGCAGAACAGGCTGGCGGCGAATCACTGTTGGCATGGTGGAATGTCGCTTGGGCAGGCGAACCACCTGAAAGGAGACCCTTCGATGAACTCGCGTGACGCGCTGAGCGCGCTATGGCCGCTGTCCGGACTGCCATCGCAAGCCCTGGATTGGATCGACTTGACCGGACAAGACCCGGTGTCCCCCTCGTCCTTCGCCGTCGGCACCGCCGCGCAGACCAGCATTGCCGCGGCTGCGCTCGCCGCCTGCGAACTCGGCCATGAGCGGGGTGCTCCGCGCCAGCGTGTCGCCGTGGACATGGCTCACGCCGCCGCCGAATGCACCGGCTGGTTCACGCTCGACGGCCATGAGCCCGAGCTGTGGGACCCGTTCGCCGGCCTGTACCGCTGCGCCGATGGCTATGTGCGCGTCCATACCAATTTCCGGCACCACCGCGACGGCGCATTGCGCCTGCTGGATCTGGATCCGGCAACCACCACACGCGCCGACGCCGAGCAGGCCCTGCTGGGTTGGAAGGCGCTGGACTTCGAGCAGGCCGCGGCCGACCACGCGCTGGTGGCCACGGCGCTGCGCAGCTTCGCCGAGTGGGATACCACGCCCCACGGCCAAGCCCTGGCCGCGCAACCGCTGATGACAATCACCCGGATCGGTGACGCGCCGCCGCGCTCGCTGCCTGCCCTGGCGGCGGACACCGATCCACTCATGCGCGGTCACCCACGCGCCGGCCATCGGCGTCGACC
>LNAP01006346.1_pt1 | contig 10227 bp, 13 predicted proteins | sample 602601 | NCBI WGS metagenome assembly LNAP01 (sample SAMN02440304, study PRJNA202911) | soil metagenome | biome: Subtropical and temperate rainforests or woodlands; isolation source: soil samples (1 kg each in a 20% v/v slurry with milli Q water) were... ...
GATCAGGTAGCGCAGCAGCAGGACGCCGCCGCCGAGCTCGCGCGTGCTCTCAAGCGACATCGCGGCGATCGGCGCACGCTTGTCGCTATCTTCCTCCGTCGAAGAGAACACGAAGGGGGCGCCCGTCGCGCCGTCGATCGCGGGGCTGAGGATCAGGTTGAACTCGTCGATCAGACCGGCCCGCAGGAACGCGCCATTGGCGACGCCGCCGCCCTCGACCAGCAGCCGCTTCACCCCGAGCTCGCGGCCGAGAATGTCGAGCGCGAGCGCCAGATCGAGCTCGGATTGGCCGGCGAAGATATAGGACACGCCCTCCCCGCGCAGGCCCGCAAGATGCGAATCCGGCACGCTCTCGGTCAGCACCACGACGATCGGATCGCCGCCGATGTCCGAGCAGCCCCAGCCGATCTTGCCCCGCGCATCGAGCACGATTCCATAGGTTTTCGCATCACGCCGCGCGAACCAGTTTTCACGCGGCAGCTTCATGTCCGTCGCGGGATAAGGCTGGCCTTTGGCGAACTCGGAGCCGGTGACGCGGCCGATCACCCAGGCGTCGCCGCCGAGTTCGTCATGGATCTTCTCGAACCAGTCCGTGCCCGCACCCTTCGGACGCCAGCGACTGGGATGCGTGCGGCCGTCGAGGCTGGAATGCATCAGGCAGATGACATAGGGCTTCATGCGATCCTCCGACGCCACGCTTCACACCGCCGGCCCATCGGCCCTACCGCGATCATTGACGATCACCGCGAGCGGATTGAGCTTCGGCGGCGCGACGAGCTGCAGTGTGTTGGTGTCGCGATGGTCGAACGGCGCGCCGCGCACGAACAACGCGGTCTGGATCAGATAGGTCCAGCTGCCGTCGTCGTTGAAGGTGATGTCGCAGCGGTAGGAGTCGGTGCGGAACGCCTGCTCCAGAAAATCCGTGGAGCAGATGCCGTAGGCGGTGTCGCCGCGCTTTGCGGCGACCGAGATCGTCCTGTCGTCGGGCCCGGCCTTGCCCGAGGCCAGCAGCACCTGCCCACGCGGAATCGCCAGCGTCTGCATGATCAGCCCGGTCGCAGGCTCCCATAGCCAGTAGCCGACCTGGTCGTGGAAGGTGATGTCTTCTTCGGGCGTGTTAATGTGGATGTGATAGCGCAGCCCGTACAACAGCTGCGGCCCGTTGGCCTGCGGATCGATCGGGTCCATGCGGATGTGCTCGATGAAGGTCCGCCGCTCCGGCCCCTCCGCCTTCGGATTGATGTCGATGCCTTTGTCCGCCTGCCAATGCCCTGCGAGACGGCGGAGCGGGCCGAGATTGGCAAGGCCGTCGGGCGAGACGTCCTCGGGCTCGGTGAAGATGTCGGCGGGAATCGGGAGCATGGCGGCCTCACGGGATATTGCGGAGGCAGCCATAGCATGGCGGAGCCGGTGTGGCTCGTGCCTAGACCGCACAATCGCGAATGGACACAGGCGCCACGTGCAGACGATCGTCGCGCCTCACATGACGCGGAACGGAGCCGAACCTGTCCGGTTCGGCTCCGCCGCCGGGACGCTTAGTGGCGGTGATCGCGGACCTCGGGTTGCGTGCGGTGGTCCCTGACGATGGTCTGATTGCGATGGTCGCGCACGATGGTCAGCGCGCTCGCGGGCGTCACCGCGCCTGCCAGAATGAGCGCCGCGAAGCCGCAAGGATGGTATTGCGCGCGAGTCTTGTCCTTTGCCTGGTGGAGCACTGCGAACCACCGGACGGCAAAGCCAGGTTGACCCGTGAGAGAAATATGTGCCGTCGGTCACGTGCTGACGATCGGGTGCACGACCTTGCCGACGGCCGCTCTCAGGCCGCTTCCGACATTGAATTCGCGCGCTGCTCGAGCACGCCGATCGTGGCGACCAAATTGTCGCGCCGCGCGCGAAGGTTGAGTGCGAGCAGCGGATAGGTCGGCGCAAGCACGTCGAACACGCCGGCTTTGGCCTCCTCCTCGAGAATATCGGTATTCAACAGCCGAACGCGCCACCACAAATCGGCGATCAGCGCATCGAGCCGGAGTTCGCCGGCAGTACCAGAACGGGACATTTCTTGCATCGCATGCCTCAACCTGAAACGGGTCTCTCTATCGAGGCCCGGCTTTGGTCATGACTGAGCAAGCCGGGTGCCAGACGCGGAGCGCGATCTCCGGGAGGTCATGGAACCCACAACAACAGGCATCCCCCAGTGATCCGGCGGCCTGCCTCGGTCGTTTCCAGCCCAAGAGGTCGCTTGTCGAGGCGCTATGATCGCTGCTATCCGGGCTTTAGAGGTGCCGATCCGGGCTGAGGCCGGTTTACCCCGGAGAGTTGCGGCGCTGTTGTCGATTGGTACGAGCGAAGGGCCGAAGGCAAAGGTGGACTGGGCTGATTTGATCGGACACGTCGCCTCCAACGGCGACCGGGAGGCTTTCAAGCGGCTGTTCGAGCATTTCGCACCTCGCATCAAGGGGCTGATGCTCAAGGCCGGTTGCAGCTCCGATGAGGCGGAAGAGATCGCCCAGGGCACCATGATCGCCGTGTGGCGGAAGGCGCACCAGTTCGATCCCGCGACGGCGGGCGCACCGGCCTGGATCTACACGATCGCGCGCAACCTGCGGATCGATCTATTCCGCCGCAGGGCGCGGACGGACCGGCTGCAATCCGATTCCGAGCTGCCTGATGCACCGGACCAAGCCGAGACGGCCGACGTGCTGATGTCGCGCGTGCAGGATGCGGCGCGGATCGCCGCGGCGATCAAGCAACTCTCGGCAGAGCAATCCACGGTGGTGAGGCTGTCGTTCATCGAGGAGCGACCGCATCCGGAGATCGCGAGCACCCTCGGGATTCCCCTCGGAACGGTCAAGTCAAGGATCAGGCTCGCGATGAACCGGTTGCGAGACATTTTGGACGAAGAAGCATGACGATCAGCCATCATCCGCCGGAAGAGCTTCTGGCCGATTTCGCGGCCGGCAATCTGGAAGAGGCTCATCAACTGGTTGTCGGGGTGCATGTGGCTGGCTGCCCACGGTGCGCCCGCTTCGTGCGGGCCATCGAGCAGCTTGCGGGCGCCGCGCTGGAGGATGTCGAGCCGGTGCCGATCGCGCCCGATGCATTCGACCGCGTGATGTCGCGAATTCATCTGTCTCCGGCGGAGACCGCCGCGCCCCGCCGCGCGTCCGACATTGACCCTGATCTGCCGCCGGCACTGCGGAACTATCGCATCGGCAAGCGCCGGCGCGTCGCGCCCGGTCTCAGCATGAGACCGATCGAGTTGTCCGGTTCGGGCAGCGCGCGCGCCTTCCTGCTTAGATCAGCGCCGGGCTCGCGCATGCTCGAGCACACCCACACCGGCACCGAGTTGACGCTGGTGCTCGAGGGCAGCTTCAGCCATGAGGGCGGACGCTTTGGCCCCGGGGATTTCGACTATGGCGACGACGAGGTCGATCATCGTCCCATCGTCGGCGACGAAGGCCCTTGCGTCTGCCTGGTCGCCATGACCGGCGACCTGCGCATGAACGGTTTCCTCGGCCGATTGATCGGACCGTTCGTGCGGCTGTGATTGCGCTTCGTCCCTCTCCTGTCGAGTGATCCGGGCCTGCGTCCGGAGCGTTTTCTTTGAAACGCAACGGAGACAGGACATGGCCGGTTCGAACCTGCCAAGCCAGGCACCAAGCGAGAAACTGCCCGAACTGCTGGCCCGCGTCTCGACTGGCGAGACACGTGCCTTCGCGGAACTCCATACGCTGACCCGCGGCAGGCTGGGCCGGATCGCGCTGGCCGTTGGAGCCGCGCCGCACGACGTCGATGATATCCTCCAGGACAGTTTTCTGAAGATCTGGCGCAACGCCGCCCGGTTCGATTCCGGACGGGCCCCCGCCATGGCCTGGATGTCCGCGATCGTCCGAAACACCACCATTGATCATCTGCGGACCCGCCGACAGCCGAGTGTCGAACTGGAGAAGGCGCTTGCGGTCGCGACAGACGCTGCGCCGTCACCGACCGAGGAATTCGATTACGCCGGCGCCGAACCAGTTGCCCGCGGCGCGCTGGCCCGTTTGCCGGAAGATCGCCGCAGGCTGGTCGCTCTGGCCTATCTGGAAGGCGAGAGCCGCGCGAGCCTGTCGCGGCGCTTCGGTGTGCCGGTCGGCACCATCAAGACCTGGCTGCACCGAACCATTTTGGTCGTGCGCAAGGATTGCCTGGCCACGATGGCGGCGGCCTGAAGGCGGCAGGAAAGCGTGCATGGCCGCAGAGATCATTGAATTTCCCGAGCGTGGACGCGACCGGCTCGTCTCCTCGATCGCAAGGCTCGAAACCATCGTGAGAGAAGTCGAGCGAATCGTGGCCGACGAGCCTGAAGCCGGCGTCGACCGGCTGCTCGCAATCATGGAGCGCATGGGCGACCGATTGGTCGATCTCGCAACCCTCGTGCTCGACGAGGAGTCGAAGCTGCAGGCCCGGAAGGCCTTCATATCCTTGTCCGACAAGATCGCGGAAACCAGGGAAGCGTTCGAGCAGGTCGGAGACCGGACGCATACCTGACGCGATCGGCAGGCTGATTGACCCGGCGCCGTCGCTCAGTGCGACAGCTTTTGAGCGACGAGAAACCCGATCCAGGCGCTGACGCCGGCGAGGAACGAGCCCCAGCACACGTCCGCAAGGGTCAGTCCGGTCGACCAGTTCCGCAGCGTCGCCTGATTGGTCAGATCGTAGGTCGCATAGGTGAAGCAGCCGAGCAGCAGGCCGGATGTGAAGGCGCGCAGCGCGCCGCCGTCTTGCTGTGCAGGCAACACGGCAAACCAGATCAAGCCGAGGGGATACAGCAGATAGAAAGCTGCCGCGGCGGGCAGATCGGGTTGAGCCCGCAACATGTCGCCCAGCACGGGCCGATACAGCTTGTCGACCATGATCGTCAGCCAGACCATGTCGACGGCGACGAAAGTCACGGCCACCGCGAGATAGGTCAAGAAAAGAGTCATGTCCGTGTTTCCCGTCGCCCTGCATCCGGCCGGCTAGTCGAGCAAGCCGCCAGATGAACGATCCGGGAGCCGCTTCGGATCACATCGACGATTCATTCGGCTTTGCGGCGCAGCGACCAGGGTCCATCACGGTTCCCGCCGCGGCGGCCATGGAAAGAAGGCGTTGGTGCGGGCCTGATAGCGGCGATAGCGGTCGCCGCGCGATTGCAGCATCTGCTCCTCGAGCGGGGGTATGCCCGTCACATAGACCAGGATCCAGTACATGATCGCGGGCGCTGCCAGGCTGGCCCACCCCCATGGATAGCCCGGCGATAGCGCGATGACCGGGTAGGCCAGCCATCCCAGCCATTCGAAGAAATAGTTCGGGTGACGCGACCAGCGCCACAAGCCGACATCGCAGACGAGGCCCTTGCTGGGTGGGTCGCGCTTGAACTGCCGCAACTGCCGGTCCGCCAAGGCCTCGCCGACAACGGCAACCAGGATGATGACGATCCCCGCGTAGTCCTGCAACCGCAGTTCAGGCCCGGGCGCATGCGCCGCGAGGAAGACGGCGAACGGCAGCGGCAGGGAGACCAATGCCTGCGATTGCAGGAAGAGGAACATCCGGCGAGGCGCATCGGCGCCCCATTGGCGCGCATAGTTCGCATAGCGGGGATCGTCGATCCCGGCTGCGGAGCGTTGCGCAATGTGCGTCCCAAGCCGCACCGACCAAAGCAGCACGAGCCCTGCGACGAGCACCCGGCGGGCCGGCGAACCATCGTCCAGCGGCCACAAGGCCGCGGCCGCGCCAACGAGGCCGGTCGCATAGGACCAGATCGCATCGACCCAGCCGGAATTGCCGGTGCGCTGCTGTACGACCCAGGCCAGTGCCATCAGGAGGCAGAGGCCCAGCGCCATGCCGGCTATCGCCTGAACGTATGGAAGGAACATGCTCTCACCGATTCGACCTCTGTCTGTACGTCATGTCCGGGCCGCGGTTTCGCCTCGGCGGCGGGTTCCAGACGATCAGCCAAGTGATCCGGGCCATCGCGCCAAACGTTTCCTGTCCGGTGCTTCAAAGGACCGTAGCTGGCGGTACCGCAGTGGGGGCGAAAGAGAATGCGTTTGGCCGTAATCGGGACGGGAATTGCCGGCAATGCCGCCGCATGGCTCCTGTCGAAGCGTTACGCCGTCACCGTTTACGAGCGCGAGCAACAGCCGGGGGGACATAGCCACACCGTTCGAATCGACTATGACGGCGAGCCTCTCGACGTCGATGTCGGCTTCATCGTGTTCAACGAGACGAACTATCCGCAATTGACGTCGTTGCTCTCCCATCTGGGCGTGAAGACGGTCGAGACCTGCATGAGCTTCGCCCTCTCCGCCGATCAAGGCCGGTTCGAATGGCGGGGTGGCGGCGAGACGGCCTTGCAAACAGTCTGCGGCCTGTTCGCCCAGCCGCGCAACCTCGCTTCGCCGTCATATTTTCGCATGCTGGCGGAGGTCGCGCGGTTCAACCGGCAGAGCGTGGCCGATCTAAGTGCCGGCCGGCTGCGCGACCTGACGCTCGGTGAGTATTTGCGCGGGCAATCCTTCGGGCCGCGACTGTTCTCCGACTATCTCGGTCCGATGGGCGCGGCCATCTGGTCGTCCTCGTCCGACGACATCCTGTCCTTTCCGGCGGAGAACTTCGTGACCTTCTTCGACAATCATCGGCTGTTGCACCTCGATCGGCCGCGCTGGCGGACAGTGGAGGGCGGCAGCCGGCGCTATGTCGACAAGCTGACCGCTTCGTTCGCGCACAATATTCGGCTGGGCTGCGCGGTAACGTCGATCGACCGAACCGGGCAAGGCGTGACCGTCCGCGACAGTCACGGCGGTGAGGAAAGCTACGATGCCGTCGTGATGGCCTGTCACAGCGATCAGGCCCTGTCGGCGCTGTCGGATGCCGATGCCGAGGAACGTTCCATTCTCGGCGCGATCAGATATGCCCCGAACACCATTTACCTGCACCGTGATCCCCGCCTCATGCCGAAGCGGCGGCAGGCCTGGGCGTCCTGGAACTTCCTGCGATGGAAGCGGCAGACGCCTGCCGAGAACGACGTTGCGGTGACCTATTGGATGAATCGGCTGCAAGGCATCGACGACCGCAAGCCGTTGTTCGTCAGCCTCAACCCTCCGTTCGAGCCTGCGGCACACCTGACGTTCGGAAAGTTCAGCTTCGATCACCCGCAATACGATCTTGCAGCATTCGCGGCACAGCGACGGCTCCCCGCCATCCAGGGCCGTCGCCGAACCTGGTTCTGCGGCGCCTGGACCGGCTATGGCTTTCACGAGGATGGCTTGCAAGCCGGCATCTCCGTTGCCGAGGCACTCGGCAGTGAAGTACCGTGGCGCCGGCCGGAGCCGTTGCTGGCCCAGGCTGCCGAGTAAAGCGATGATCCCAGCGAAACCAGCCAGAGTGGAGGATGCAACGGCGCCCGCCGCGCTCTATTGGGGAAAGGTGATGCACGCGCGGTGGCGGCCCGTGCTGCACAGGTTCACCTACCGCGTGATGAGCCTGCTGATCGATCTCGACAGGCTGGACGAAGCCGATCGCCAATCCCGGCTGTTCGGCGTCAATCGATCAGCGGCTTTCAGCTTCCACGAGCGCGATCACGGCGAAGGCACGAGCGCGGGCCTCAGCCAACACGCCCGGCGCCTCGCAGCGGAACGAGGCATCGACCTCACGGGAGGCCGCGTTCTGCTTCTCTGTTATCCCAGAGTGCTCGGCTACGTGTTCAACCCGCTTTCGGTCTACTTCTGCTATGCCGCGTCCGGCGCTCTTGCGCTGCTGATCTACGAAGTCCGCAACACCTTCGGCGAAATGCATTGCTACGTCCTGCCGGTGCGGGAGGCTGCCGGGGGCTGCACCATACGGCAAACCCAGGCGAAGGAGTTTTACGTCTCGCCCTTCATGGAGATGGAAACACAGTACCGCTTCAGCGTTTCTCCACCGCAGCGGGACGTGAGAGTCCGGATTTTGCAGAGCAACGATCAGGGCCCGATGTTTGCGGCAGCATTCTCCGGACGACGTCGTCCCCTGACCAGCCGCTCCCTGCTGGCGGCGCTGGTCGGCCTGCCATTCCTGACGTTCAAGGTGATCGCAGCCATTCACTGGGAAGCGATGCGGCTCTGGCTGAAAGGTGTTCCCTACGTGCCTCGTTTGAAACAACGTGAGATCTAGACCATGGACCTCGCAGCCACCCATCAGGCCATGCAATTCGATGGCGTCCCGTTCTTTGGCCGACTGGCTCTGCGCCTTGCATCGCAACTTCGGTGCGGCACGGTTCACGTGCGCCTGCCCGACCACAGGATGGTGACCTTGCGTGGCCAGCTTCAGGGTCCCTTGGCCACGATCGAATTGAATAATTACAGGTTCGCGCGCAGCCTCGTCATCGGCGGCGATATCGGCATGGCCGAGGCCTATATTCGCGGCGACTGGACCACGCCCGATCTCGCCCAGCTTCTCTACGTGCTCTGTCTCAACGAAGATCTGGTCGACAACGCCTTTGCCGGCAACATGCTGGTCCGCCTGTGCCGGCGGGCAGTCCATCTCCTGCGCCGCAACACAAGGCAGGGATCGCGGCACAACATCCACCGTCATTACGATCTCGGCAACGAGTTCTTCGCGGCGTGGCTCGATTCCAGCATGACCTATTCATCGGCCTTGTTTCCGGCCGAGACAGCCGACCTTCCCGCCGCACAACGGCACAAATACGAGCAGCTGGCGCAGGCCATCGAACTGCAGCCCGGTCAGAGCGTGCTCGAAATCGGATGCGGTTGGGGCGGCTTCGCCGAATTCGCCGCCAAGACCTACGGCGCCAGCGTGCTCGCCCTCACCATCAGCAGAGAGCAGCATGAATTTGCCCGTCGGCGAATTCATGAAGCCGGGCTCGCCGAGAAAGTTGAAGTGCGACTGCAGGACTATCGCGACCAGGACGGCCGCTTCGACCGCATCGCCTCGATCGAGATGATCGAGGCTGTCGGCGAGCAGTTCTGGCCGGCCTATTTCAATCAGCTGAACCAGCGGCTCAAGCCCGGCGGCTTGGCCGGCATCCAGGCCATCACCGTCAGCGACGAACTCTTCGGCAGCTATCGGCAGCGCGTGGACTTCATCCAGCGCTACATCTTCCCGGGCGGCATGCTGCCGTCGACGAACATCCTGCGCGCGCTCGGCGAACGCTTCGAGATGCCGGTCATCCGCGAGCGCGTCTTCGGGCAGGACTACGCCAGGACACTCGCCCTCTGGCGCGACAATTTCAGCCAGGCCTGGACCGACCTGACCGCGCTCGGATTCGACGAGCCGTTTCGGCGGCTGTGGGAATATTACCTGTGCTACTGCGAGGCCGGGTTCAGGGCGGGGAAGATCGACGTCGGGCAGTTGGTGTTTGCGCGGAGGGGGTGAGGCGGGTCAGAGACAACGGCTCTGCCAAGCGATGCCGGGCTGCAGATGCTTCAGGAAGCAAATGGTGCCCAGGGGCGGAATCGAACCACCGACACTGCGATTTTCAGTCGCATGCTCTACCAACTGAGCTACCTGGGCGTGCTCCAAGAGAGGGGCCAAAGCCCATCGAGCGGGCGGTTTATAGTGGGCTCGGGGCGGCCTGTCCACCCGGCTTCGCCAAGAGGCTTCGCCGGGCGCGGCCCGGCTGTGCACAAGCTGCGGCGGCTGGCGCGCGGCGGGGTTCGTGATCCGGCAAGGTGTTGATATTATTATTTATTCGAGGTCATCGACGTCGTCGTCGCGGCCGGGGATGACGTAGGAGCCTTTCAGCCAGCGGTTCAAATCGACGTCGCGGCAGCGCGAGGAGCAGAACGGGCGGGTGGCCTCGGACTGCGGCTTGCCGCAGATCGGGCAGGTTTTGAGCGGGCTGGCGGGCTTTTTGACCTGGTCGTCCATGATGTCGGCGGCGTGCACGGAGTGAAAGGGTTCAAGAGCCTGTCGGGCAACGGGTTCCGCGGGCGGGCGGCCGGCTCAAATGGCGGTGGCGTTGAGCCAGCCGAAGCGGATCGGAAAGCCCTCGCCGCCGAGCAGCGTGGTGGTCTCGTAGAGTGGCAGGCCGACGACGTTGGTGTAGGACCCCACCATCTTCACCACGAAGGAGCCGGCGATGCCCTGCACGGCGTAGCCGCCGGCTTTGCCGCGCCATTCGCCGGAGCCGATATAGGCCTGGATGTCGTCCTCCGAGAGGCGCTTGAAGCGGACGCGGGTCTCGACCAGGCGCTGACGGAACGCCTC
>LNAP01006349.1_pt1 | contig 10224 bp, 13 predicted proteins | sample 602601 | NCBI WGS metagenome assembly LNAP01 (sample SAMN02440304, study PRJNA202911) | soil metagenome | biome: Subtropical and temperate rainforests or woodlands; isolation source: soil samples (1 kg each in a 20% v/v slurry with milli Q water) were... ...
TTGTTGGTTGAGCACTGGGCTGTCTGGACGGTTGGATGGTGGGCTGCTGCGACGGCTGCCTCGATGGTTGTTGACTGGGTTGTGCCGATGGATGCGACGTGGGCTGTGAGGAGGGCTGACACGAAGGCCTAACAGAGGGCTGGTTACTGGGCTGTCGTGAAGGCTGCACGGACGGTTGACGCGATGGCTGCGCAGTTGGTTGTGTGGTCGGTTGCGTCGGCTGCCACGTGGGCTGGGCCGAAGGCTGCCTCGATGGTTGCCTGGAAGGCTGTCTCGATGGTTTACTTGATGGTTGACTCGAAGGCTGTCTGGAGGGCTGGTGTTGGAGGGCTGCCTGGAAGGTTGCCGTGAAGGCTGCGAACTGGGCTGACTAGTTGGTGGCGGAGGGGTACCGTAGATAACATAACTAGCACCAGCACCGTTTGACATTCCATATGAGCCGACCAGTAAATCGGTGAAACCATCATTGTTGACATCCCCTGCAGAGCTCACCGCGCTACCGCAGTAGCTGTTAGCAGCAACACCGAGAATGCGCCGCCCAATAGTAGCAGGCATTGCACTGGACCCAGTCGTGAGTTGTATATCGGTAAATGGAGTACCACCTCCGGCAATATTTCGACCAAATATTACATAAGCTATGCCTCCATCGTTTGAACTTGGTGGATCTGCATTGTACACGCCAACAATGATGTCGTCAACGCCATCGCTGTTTACATCACCTGCAGCGCTTAACGAACGTCCGCTATAATCGTTCATCGCTGCACCTTTGATGCGAAATCCTACGCCCGCTGCGAGCGTTGTAGCGCCCGTTGTGAGCTGAATGTCTCCAAAAGCAGCCGCCCCGCCGGGTATGTTGCGACCGAATATGACATAAGTTATACCTGCCTGGGCACCACTGGTTGGGTCGGCAGAATAAGCTCCGACTAATATGTCGTAGATTCCATCCTTGTTTATGTCCCCTGCGGCTGAAACAGCAGACCCGCTCAAGTCACTGTCCGCAGCCCCTAACAGGCGGAACCCAATGCTTGCCGATAACGGAGTGGCTGCACTTGTGAGTTGAATATCGCCAAACGCAGCGGCCCCTCCGGGTATATTGCGACCGAATATCACGTATGTTATTCCAACACTTGTCGCAGCACCAATATCTGCGCCGAGTGCTCCGATTAAAACATCATCGACGCCATCTCCGTTTACATCGCCAGCACCACTGACAGCGGTTCCACTTTCATCATTGTCCAACGCTCCCAGAATGCGAAATCCAACACTCGTCGACAAGGCCGCATTTGCAAGCTGAATATCCGTGAAAGCTGTAGCGCCACCAGGTATGTTGCGACCATAGATAACGTACGATGCGCCTTTTCTGTTCAATGCAGAATATGCCCCAATGATAACATCAGCAATACCGTCCTTATTTACATCTCCTGCGGCGCTGACAGAAGATCCACAGCGATCATTTGTTGTGACACCTTTGATGCGAAATCCAACGCCGGCTGCGAGTGTTGTAGCGCCCGTTGTGAGCTGAATATCACCAAAAGCAGCCGCCCCGCCGGGTATATTTCGTCCGAAGATCACATATGCGATGCCCGTCATCGTGGCCACATTCATTGCACCCACGATTATATCATTGATCCCATCTTTGTTGATATCCCCAGCGGAACTGACTGAACGGCCACTGATATCACTCGCAGCTGCTCCTAAGATGCGAAATCCAATGCTAGCAGACAGAGCCGTGGCACCGTTGGTCAGTTGTATGGCACCAAAATCAGCAGCACCTCCGGGAATATTGCGACCAAATATTACATACGAGATGCCTGCTTGCAGACCAGTTGCAGGATCGGCATTATATGCCCCGACTATTAGATCGTCAATGTTGTCTCCATTCACATCCCCGAGTCCGCTTACGGCGTAACCGCTATAGTCATTCCCTGCCACACCCAGGATACTAAATCCTGCCGAGGCGGGCAATGAGCTCAAGGGAATATCCTGGGCCGCGGCGCATATCAGGACAGTCCACAACCAGAGACAGAATAGATACACTTTCATCATTCGGATGGAGCTTTTCCTATCAAATGCATTCTTCGCTGACGAATGAGCTGACGTGACCCAGGAATATCCGCAATGAGATATTTTACTTGTTCGCGATTGAACTAATGGTGCCTTCAGCTGACCGTAAAAAGACCTCCGTAGTTCATATATTGCCTGTAAAATAGTTCAAAAGTAGGGTTACTTTGACCCCCAAGTACCATTATTCAATGTACCTACCTCCATCATAAAGTTTCTGCAACTCGCGTATGTGCAGTGCAACACGATTCATCATCCATTTCAACAACGTGGCTGCATTGTGAAAATATGATCTAATTTAGAAAATGAAGGTGCGGACCTGCGGAAATACGAAGTCAGACTCACCTTTCCAGCCTGTTCTTAATATGACATCGTACCGATTTATCTTCATTGTGGGTTTGTTTGTGTTATTTGTGTAGACGTCTGCTGAACGACCAAGTTGCTGACAGTTATCGCAGTTATTGTATCGAATCCTTGATAGAAAGCTTACTGCCCTTAAAGGACGTACTTCTTGCACCAACGCATCTAAAGACGACGTTTTATATTCTAAGAATTTGTTGTCTCTTGAGTGGTACTGTCTTGCAATCAATTTTCTTTGCAACGCCTGTCTACGTAGGCATGACATGATTGCCACGCAGCTCAAGTTTGTGTGTTTTGACTCAACTGAGCTACCCGCATCCCAACCTTGGTAGGGCATGGCACCACCAAAGAACATTTTGAGTCTGGATATTCAACAACAGGCAAATAATCAACGTCTCAGTTGTTGCAAAATTTACTTCCGTGCTAACATCGCAGACGGTGGGGATAAAGGCGCTTTTTAGGCAGGTAATTTCTCGAGGAAGCGCAACGGGGTGCAAGAGGATTCACGATTCAAACCACCAGTTGTAAGTTACATGCGGAGCCCTTGCGCAAGCAACAACAATCATTTCCATGTTACGAAATTTGGCATCCAGTTCCAGCGTAAAGTTAGTATCGGGACCGTATTGCGAAATAGAGTGAGAATAAACAACAAAACAGGGAATCCTTACAAAATTTTACAAAATACAACGACACACACACAGTAATCACTACGCACAAAATCGACTCAACAAAGCTATCAGTGCGTGTCTACCAGCATAGATCACAGGGCGCGCGAGGGTTACCGCCACCGCACTGGTCGTTCGTATTAAAACGATAACTCCTTGTGTTCCTCCGGGAATAAACGACGCCAAATAGTACAACATACACAGTATCTGCAATGCACCAGCAAAGATAATACTCAGATATTTATGCACAAATATTGTCACATAGAGTGTAAAAATCATGGAGGCAAGCAGTAAAATAACGGGCAACGCATTTTGAACTCCGCCGCTTGTAACGTTTTTCAAGAACACCGAAGGCGTTTGCATAACAATGACACTTCCTGCAGCTAATATTGTTGACAAAGTCATGCACATAACGAATTTGATAGGACGCACGATCAATGTAGGCAGTCCGATCACTATCGCCAATATGGCGAACACACCGGACGCAATGAAGAGGTAGATGGAGTTGGTGATACGGTTTCGAAAAGAAGCACTTAGAGGACCGGCTTCGGGTAATGAGCCTGACATTTCCTGCAGCTGATTCGTAAAATTGTCTTGAATTGAGGCGAACTGAGAAAACATGCTTTGCTTCTCTGTATCCGGGCCATTTCTTTCCGCATTTTCAGCAGCCTTCTGGCGCTCAAGCCAATCAGAGAAAGCAGAACCAGAACTATTTGACATGTGATGCCGAAAGGACATAAAATACAGTCGCAGTGAGTGGAACAATTTTGAGTGGGGGAAAGTTTCTCAACGGGTTGGTTGGCTAAACGTAAGAATTATTAACAACTTGTTTTAACAAGCGAATACCAAAGATAAATTTCTTTTCGTTAGGAACACCTTCACAATTGGCAAGTTTGGATCTATGCAGTTGCAAATCCTATTGATTGCTTTGTTCCTGTAAAGCTTTGCTGTGACAATCACCTCAGTGTAGTTTATAACAAGCTGTGCTACATATCGTCCGCACTTAGTTACTTTCGACAAAGACTGAATAAAGATGGACCCGATGAGCCAATTCGAGGCTGACCGGAAGTTGAAGGAAGAACAAGAGATTATGGAACTCGCGGACACCGTTGTACTGGACGACTATTATCTATCCAGCAGAGACCTTGTTGGTAAGGGTCGTGAAGTGCATCCAACAGGTCGACAGAGATTGGATGTACAAAACGTCTCTGAAAAATTGAGGTTTGCTCAGCCTGCCAATCGCAGAAAATCCACCGGCACGTTCAGCAATGATAAAGAAGATGAAGATTCTGCCGCGTATTTTGACTTGAATGCCAAACCACGCATTCTTATCACTCATGGCCCGATCAATAAGCTTGAACCAGGTAAAATTTAACATGCACGGATTACAGTACTTACAATACTGTATGTAGGTCTACCTATTGCGTGCTGGTGAATCTCATTGTTCACTTTTCTGTAGTTCTTGTATTGCATTCCTAGTCGTTTCGGATCCATTTATATTGTCTTCATGTAGCCCTGGTTCTCTTCTTTTGCATGACTTACCATCTTCATTCTCTCTCCGCGACCACCCCATTTCATTATTTGCAGATAGCATCCTACGCAAGTTCTCCAAGCGCCACTTGTTCATATTTAGTGATGTGATGATCATCTGCAGTCTGGGCAAGAAGGAGGGTATTGACATTTTTGACGTGCAGCATGTAAGTTCCACGTTCCTTGGACATCATTTTCCCATCGTACTTGCTTCAACTTGCCACTTTCCGTTGCGTACTGCATATCTAGCACAAATGAACTCGTAATAAATGCAATCTCTTACGAATTGCACAGGTATTGTGGGCCCAGGACCTGCGGGTGAAGCATTTGAGTGTTCTATCGATCTCTGAGGCTTCGTCAGGAGGTGGGATGATGGGTCGCGCCACTGCTGCCTCCCCGACCTCCGCTAGCCAGCCCGCAGGTAAATTTACAATTAAGTACAAAATGTGGATTGTAAATTGTATTGTGGGGGAAGTGTTTGCATTCATTATTTCCAGTTACGAGTCAAATGAATTGTTTTTTCCAGATTTTGCTCCTCATTTTTTTGCTTCTGATTGTGTTCCGGTTTTTTGCATTTAGGTTCCTCGGACCCGTCCGTGTACCAGTGTGGCTTCGAGCTGATTACCGCTAAAACAAGAAAGAGGGCCCAGAGTAGTCTGATCCTCACGGCAGAAGATGAGGTCGCCAGAAACAACTGGTAAGAAATGAGTCATTTTTATCATTATTTTGTTCATGCAAAAAGTGTGAGAGGTTATGTGAGCCTTTCTGTTGTGTTCATATACCTGTTTCTACATCCAAAGCAAGCCCTTAATCTCTTTGTTGAAGGGATTGTTGCTTATTTTTTGCTGTATTTCTTCCCCCATACACACAACAAACAGGTTGGCGGACATTGAAGCGATGTTGTTGGCTTATCACCGAGAAACTGAATTGTCTAATCAGCTCGGCTGGTTCCATGAGGTACAATTGAATTCAGATTACTTTCGTCATTTAGTTTGGTGTCGTGATGTATGCATACAGACAAGACAGAATCGTATCGTTCATATCAGCAGACAGTGACATGATTTCTTTGCGTTTAACCTTTTTGTGCCAACACTGTTTAGGTTATTCAGGGCACTTTTCATTCTGCGGCGTACTTGGGCGACTCGGTTCTTTTGCGCAGACATTTGAGAACACTCACACTGCGTGCCCACAGGTGAGTTTACTGTTGTTGTGATAATTTAGTGTCGGGCGGCTGCGGCTCTAATGAATCTTGGAATCCCATTTTTTCCCTATCTCAATATTTTCATCATCATTTCTCTCTTCTTGCAGCAATTCTGGTGCGGGTATTGACGCCGTGGACGAGTCTGGCATGACCGCACTGCACTGGGCCGTATTGAAAGATCACGAAATCTGCACCCGTATCCTGCTGGACCGCGGTGCTGACGTGGATGCCTTGCAAAAAGGTCTCAACACACCGTTGTTACTGGCCGCACTGGCCCCCACCAACAGCGAAATCTTAGTGCGCTTGCTGATTGACCGCGGGGCAGACATTACCACACGCAATCTGAAGGACCACGATGTCGTATTTATGGCTGTGTTGTATGGCCACGCCAGCAAAGGCTTGCCGTGGCTGTTGCAATTGCTCAATGCGAAAGGGTTAGATTTGAATGCTCCGGATGGGGCAGGGGCCACGCCGTTGCATTTGTGTGCGAAGAAGAACCTCAGCCGACCCATCCGCATGCTCGTGGACAGGTGCGACCTGGTGTTTTGTTGTTTATGCTTCGTGTTTGTTGTTGTTTTTTTCTGACTTATATTTGCAAGATGATGCACTTCGTTAATTGTTTGCATCTCTTGCGTTGCGTTATTATGTTATCAAGCTGTATTTTTGACTCTTTTTTCTTTCACTTCCCTTGATCCTGTCAGTGGTGCGGACGTGAATGGCAAGCACGGCACCACGCAGCTGACGCCTCTGCAGATGGCTTGTGGGCACAACGAGCCTGATGTAGAGACCATCCGAAGCTTCCTCGACAAAGGTGATTTATTGTCAATGTTTTTGCCTGATTGTTGTTGTTTTCCCACCTTTTTGAGAACCTGGTGGATTTCGGGACCTGGTTATCCGTATTTTTTCATTGTAACTGATAATCATTTGTGAATTCTGTTTATTTGTGCAGGTGCGTATCCTAACTGGCGTGATCTGCAAGGGCGCACCGCTTTCGACATCGTGCTGCACAGCCAGCAGCAGAAGAGCAACGCAGCAGCCAGTGCGGCGGAAAACAACAACAATGCAGGAGGCTTGTATGGCAACAGTCTGAGCCAAAGTGTGTTGCTCAGTGACCCCAAGGCCAGCTTGTACACAGGTAAGCAGGAGCATGAGCAGGATGGGTGAAATGTTTTATCTTTGTTGTGTGTTTGTTGTTGATTATGTTTATTTGTGCGTTGTTTGTGTCGTGTTATGGTGTGTGTGATGTGAGGAATAGTTTTTCTTTCTCCTTTTTGTTTGATGTGTACATTGAAAGTTGTTCACTTTGGTCCGACGCTTGATACCCTGACATTCTTGAGCTGTAGAATGCCCGTCACTTCGATTGGACGAGATCTCCCCCACACCTTGCAACTAAACTGATTGAGTTTTATTTGATTTTACCTCTTTTCCTTTTCTTTATTTTACTTTTTTTTCCTCCAGGCTCCAGCAATGTTGACGATGCGGACACCACGGAGGTAATTTCTTGGTTCATCCGCTTTATTTTATTTTATTTTATTTTGCTATGTTTCCTTCCAACTGATCCTGGTTTGTTGCGTCTCCTTTGATCCATTTGGTCTCACTTCCGCACAGTTTAAAATGATCTAAATTTGCCATCTCTTTTTGTTTTCTTCAGGATTACGGAGACGGAGAGAGCAGTGATGGTGCTTCTTACGATGGTGAGGACATGCTAAGCAGCAGCCCCGCTAAAAAATCCAACGGTGCGTATATCTGCTTTGTCCCTGTCAAATAAAAATAAAATATGATGGAAAAATGTCTTGTATTTCCTGTTGTCGGAGCATGTTGCTTTCAAGACACACCATTTCGTTCCTTTATTCTATTATTTTATTTATCAATATATTCTGCAGCCTCTCGCTCTGCTGGTGCCAATGCTCCGGCTTTCAAAGGCTTTAGCAGCAAGCGTCCATTGAGCTCCAAGTTCAACTCCAGCACCAACAACATGAGCACGGGCAGCATGCTGACCAGTGGTGGCTCTGCTGCTGCGGGCACTCCTACCAACGGACAAAAAGGTGCGTTTATTTATGTGTTGTTGTTTTTTGCGCTCAACGATGTTTGTTTGTGTGTCATAAAGTGGGAGCGACTCGCTGTACCAGTTTATGACCCCAAGCCGTATTTTCTTGTCTCTTTTCAACAGTTCACTCTCCGTACATTTTTGATTTCAATAACTCAAACAACACCAACACAGGTCAGCCACAGCAAAAGTGGCGTGCCATGGAGACCACTATCCGCGCAGTGGGCGACTGGGCCGTGAAGGCCCTGCCTGCGCTGCTCGAAATCAGCAAGCGCGGTGGCAGGTAAAAGTTGATTTTTGGTTCGTGTTTGTGGAAGTGGTTGCTGCGTTGGTTTCTGGAACTTAGCTACACTTTGCAGTTGAAACCTTTTTCTGCACATCTTCTGTGTTTGATTGAATTGTTTAATCCACTACTTTTTGTACTTCACAGATGTCGCCCCCAGCAAGAGACCTTGTTGTTGTCCCTGCGTCCTTCCTTCCGCGCTGCCGTCGACGAAGCGCAAGGTACACTTCGTGATATTTAGTATTTAGGCGGAGTGTTGTTAAAGCAAATGTGTGCACCTTCCTGGCAGTATTATTTCCATTGATTACTTTGTTCCATTTGATCTGACTCCCTGTTCGTTTCTTTTTCTTTTTTTTTCCACAATCAGGTGTGTGGCGCAAGCAGAAGATGCCCAACAATTTTCTGGAATTTGTCCTTGTGCGCGAACACTCTGGTGAGTTATGTATTTGCATCTTGTTTGATTTCTGTTTTGTCTTTATTGAGACATGTGGAAGAAGTCAAGGTTGATTATTCATGTCAATTCATTACACCATGCTTCGTTATTCGATTCTCTTTAAATCCCATGTCTCTGTTTTTACCCTGCTCTTCTCACACAGGTGAGGATCTACGTCTGCACAAGACGAATTGGACCAAAGACAGCAACAGCCCCATGTGCCAATTGTGCTGCGAAAACTTCAACATTCGTGTGCGCCGGCACCACTGCCGCAGTTGTGGCGTGCTCTGCTGCGACGATTGCAGTTCCAAGGTACGTATATTTTTTACACCATTTTTTTTTTATCTTTTTTTTGGTATCTCAGATTGCTGCAGGAAATGGCGAGTGAGGATTTAGAATTTCAATCTCTTGCCAAATAAATTCTTTGTTTGTGTGTCGCAACTCACAATTTCTATCCATGTCTTTTTTTTCTTGTAGAGGTTGGTGTTGTCTGCGCTTACTATGAGTGAAAGTGAAATTCAGGCCGTCAACAGCGGCGCCATCACGGCCACAAGCTCCAAGGTAGATTTTTGTGTATTTTAAATGTATTTTATCTTTTTCGGATGTGATTTTTTTTGTATGCTAACTCCTGGATTCACTTCGTTTGCACGTGCCTTTCTTTCCTGCCCCAATCTTAAATAGTTTTTCTTTTCGTTGTGTTGAATGCGATTTATTAGGAGAACGCAGCTGGTGCAGACGGGAAGGAAAGCAACGGTCTCGAGAGAGTCTGTGACGGCTGCTTTAACAGGTAATTATTGTTGTTTATAACTGAACCTTTGCTGTGCGTTTTTATTTCAAGTTCAATCATTTTCACGTGGAACAAACGCATGAACCTTGCTCGTTGACTCTCTTTGGTAATTTTCCTTTCTTCTCATTCCCGTTCCCTTTCTTCCATCAGACTTCTGCACGAGGCGGCACAGCCCTCTCCGGATCATTTCAGAGTAAAACAGCTGAAGCGCTGTGCTCTGGATGTGATTCAGAGCCTCGAGGATCTCGTCGATGCGTTGGATGACCCAGAGGTATAGTAAAAGCGGTTTTGTTTGTTGTTGTTTACCAGTTATCAAGATCATTGCATTCATGTTGGCTGGTGGTGAGTATGATGTCCCAACAAGATCCGCGGTCCCATGTACTTATATGGATTGCTTTAATCTCACTCTTGTTACAATTGTCGTTTTCCGATGTTTCTTTTTCAACAGGGTGATCCCAACTCTTACCAGGCTTCTCTACGAGAGACCGCCGGCCTGGCACGTAATTTAGATGCGATCCAGATTGGCGGCACTGGCCCTGCTAGCAACAGCAAAGGAGGCGACAGTGGCAGTGCGGCAGGTGAGCATTCTTGTTGTTGCATCCTTATTTTGGTATTTGAAAATTCCCCGTCCATCCGCCGTCAGCCGTAGTGTTGTGAACTTGCTAACTTTTGATAAATTACTATTATCTGGCATTTCCAGGTGACATTGCGCCCAAGTCGCGCAGTGCCTTCAGCTTCAAGTTTTCAAGCAAGAGCTCTAGCAGCAACAACATTTCTGCCTCTACTGCGGAGAAGCGACTCAGTGCCGGCGGCAGTGCCAAGCATCCAGGTATGTGTTGGATTGGGGGTAATCGTTT
>LNAP01006350.1_pt1 | contig 10223 bp, 14 predicted proteins | sample 602601 | NCBI WGS metagenome assembly LNAP01 (sample SAMN02440304, study PRJNA202911) | soil metagenome | biome: Subtropical and temperate rainforests or woodlands; isolation source: soil samples (1 kg each in a 20% v/v slurry with milli Q water) were... ...
GACGCGCTGCGCCAGCTCGCCGGTCGGCGCCCGGAGGCGGTGTGGGAGGCGCTCGGCGTCGACACGCGTCCGCCGGAGATGCTGCGCGAGGCTCGCACGGTGGAGGATCCCGTCGAATTCGAGGAGCCTACCGAAGGCGATGACATCGTCGACGACTATGCGTCGCAGGGCATGACGCTAGGACGCCACCCACTGAGCTTGCTACGTACGAAGCTCGCCCGCCACAGGATCCGGACGGCTGAGGACCTGCGCGTGAACGCCCGTAACGGCCAGCGCGTGCGCGCCAGCGGCATCGTTACGCACCGACAGCAGCCCAGCACGGCCAACGGCACGATCTTCGCCACGCTCGAGGACGAGACGGGCACGGTGAACATCATCGTGTGGGCTTCGGTTGCCGAGTCGCAACGCGCAGCGCTGCGCGGCTCTCAGCTGCTGTCTGTGCAGGGAACGTGGCAGAGTGAGAAAGGCATCAACTCGCTGGTCGCCCAGAAGCTGGTTGACCACAGCGAGCTGCTCGGCAGGCTGCGCGTCTCAAGCCGCGACTTCAAGTGATGGCGGCGAAAATGCCCTCCTCCGCGATGATCAACCAGGAGATGCCTGTCGATGTGTGCCCACTACGAAACCGTTCGCAGAACGCGTGAGAAGTTTCGCGAGATCTTCGATGTGACTTGGCCCGCGCAGGAGCCGAAGCCCGACATGTGGCCGAACTACGAAGGACTGTTCATCCGGCGGCCGCCGGAGATCGAATCGGGCGATGAGGCGGTGCCTGCGCGCGAGGCGGTTGTGGGTAGGTGGGGTCTGGTGTCTGCCCTGACCAAGGGCGCAGGGCTTGAGAAAGCGCTAAAGCTGTCCACCTTCAACGCGCGTGATGACCGCGTGGCCGCGTCGTTCACGTTCAGCAATGCCTGGCGCAGGGGGCAGCATTGCATCGTGCCTGCAGAGGCCATCTACGAGCCCGATTACCGGGTGGGCGATGGCAAGAAGTCGCGCCCGGCTCGGATCTGGCGAAGCGACGGCGAGCCGATGGGCATCGCAGGCCTTTGGGATCAATGGACCGACGCAGCAGGCGTTCGACGCCTGAGTTACACGATGCTCACGGTCGATGCGTGCGGTCATGAGGTCTTCAAGCACTATCACAAGTCCGCGGAAAAACGCCAGGTCGTTGTGCTTCCCGAATCGCTGTACGACGCCTGGCTCGATGCCAAGCCCGATCGCAGCAAGGACCTGCTTATGCAGCTGCCGGCTGATCGCTTCTCGGCCCTGACGGCGCCGCCTGCTGCGCTGGGCCCCGAGGCGAGTTTGCTGTGAAGAGTTGTAGGTCGCTGCCGGCAGACACCCGTCCCTGCAATCGCAGAATGCACCCATGACCGACCACCTCCGCCGTATTTCCCTCAGCGTCGACGAACCTGATCCGGGTTGCTTCTACTGGGTTCTCATGGAGTCGACGGAAGACGCTGCAATCTGGGCCGAGTTGCAGGCGTCAGAGCAGAGCTACGACTCGTATTCAGGAGCGCTTCGCGCCGGCTTAGCCGTTCTGGAGAGACTCGGCAGCGCGAAGTTCGGCCCAAGGTCGACGGGGGAGGACGAGGACGCCTCGCCGGTAGGTTGAGATGCCACCAGATTTGGCTGTCGGTGTCGATTGCGGGCTTCGCCGAGTGGCCCAATTGCATTGCAGGGCCCGCGCTGACGCTCGCGGCCTTGCCAAGCGTTCAGCTGATGGCCTTACTGGTTTAGGGTGATGGCTGTTGGGGGTGTTTCGGCGTCGGGCGTTCCAAAACATCGGGCGACGATGGCCTCAACACCATCAACAACGTCGGGTCGAAGCCCGACGAGTTCCTGTGCAGTCCGCCGTCGCTCTGGCATCTTGCAGCCGTTCTGCCGAATCCACTGGATCAGCAAATTGATGGTGCGATTCGGAAGATTGAATTGCCCCGAATTTCCTAGACACTTTTGAGCCATTGCTGGATCTAGGTGCTGACATTCCGAATGGCTTCGACGGGATCGGGCGGCGCGATCGAATAATGGCGCGCCTCGTAGACTTCAACCAGGGTACCGATCGCTTCAAGGCGCTTACCTTCGGCAGACTCCGGCGCGGGATCGAGGTCGATCAGCGCCGACACCTCGGCCAGTGCGGCGTGGTAGGTCGCTTCATCGCGGATTGCTCGAATTTCCATTTCGACTACTCCTTTGACAACGGCCGGGCGGCGTATTTTTCGAGGTGCGCACGTAGTTCTGCCTCTGCGATTTCGTCAAAGCCGGAAAACGAGCCGCACACCACAAGTCGATCCTTGTGAGTATCGAATTGCCACTCTGCGTCGTCCAGGGCCACCCACTCCTGCGCCTCGGCATCGTGTTGGGCGACCCAAGCGAGGATCTCGCTTTCGCGGTGTGCATACGAATGACGGCGACCGACCCCTCGGCTGGGAGTAACACCGATGATCCTGCGACGAATGTCCTCAGAGAAAGGTGCGGTCAGTGCCTCATACGGCAGTCGTTCGCGCCAGCTCGAGCTGATTACGACATTGACATCGGAGAACTGCCGCAGCACGGTCTCAAGGCGTGGAAGAAAGCAGAACTCCATCCCATCCGATGGGAGGTGCCCTTCGCCCTCAGGGTGCAAGACACCATCGAAGTCCAGAAACAGAATCATCAGTAAGGCTCGCCGGTCATGGCTGTCGGCACCTGCGATTCAGCGCTTGTTTCCATCGCCGTGGTCCTCAGGCAACTCGGCCTGGTCGACGAACGCCAAGTAGGCGGCCTGCAACTGCAAGATCTTCAACGCGTCCAAGAACGCCTTGGCAGCAGTTCGGCCTGATCTCAGCAGGTCCAGAGCCTCATCGAACGTGTATGAATTTCCATCTCGCCGTGCGGCCTCGCAAGCGAAGCTCACCGCCGATGCCGCACGCCACCGAGAGTCGCGCTTCAGGGCAGGCAGCGAGCTGGCTTCGACGTGCTCTCGCAACTCGGCTGCCTGCGCTCTAGGAAGGAGCTCAATGCTCCATGAAATGAACGCTGAACTGTTGTTCTGCATGAGCGCTACCACCCTGTCGGCCTGGTTCTCGATGGATCAGCCGCAAACCGCATAAAGTGCGAGCGCAGCTCATGAAATGTGTCGTGGTCAAAGGCTCGCTTGGGATCGGTGAGCACGAGTCGCTGGAAGCCCACCTCGAAACTGTAGGGCCAATCGTCGAGCGCAACCCACTCTGCATCGCTGCGACCGTTCCCATCGAGCCAGGCCTGGATCTCCGACTGGCGCCGGTGGTGGACTGCCATATTGGGGTCGATCTGCGGCGTCGTTCCGATGACCCGCTGCTGGATGTCGACACTGAAATGCCGTTGTAGTTGCTCGACGCTTTCGGTCCGGCGCCAATCCGACGAAATGACAATATCGACAGACGTGAACTCGCGAAGAAGTTCTTCGAGAAGCGGCAGATGACTGAAGAACTTGCTGCTGAACGAATAGTCCACCCCGACCGGATGAAGTACGCCATCGACATCGAGGAACAGCAAATCGCTGGAGCCACCAGTGCGGTCAGAGCGGTCATGGATCTGCGTTTCGCTACGCATAAAGCGCTGCCAGCCCCGCGACCTGGTTCTTGATGTCCGTGCGGCACTTATCGACGATGGCGGCGTCGATTCCGCAGTCGGCCGCCAGCAGAGGGATGCTGGCCACGATATCCGCAAACGCGGCCATCTCCTGCACGATGATCTGGCGCTCGGCGTCCTCTACCTCGAGGGTGTCGATCACCTCGGTCCAGGTCCGTTGGATCCGTCCGTCTTCGGTACACCATCGGCAGGCTCGCACGAGACCGTCGGGGTCCAGGAACATCGGCGCGAAATCAAACAGCGGTGTGAGCTGTACTGTGCCGTCGCGCAGCCGCTGCACCGCGCTGTTGCGCGGATGGTTGTCGAGGTTGCCCATCGCCAGGTTGAGCACGTCACGCTTCAAAAATTCGATCGTCTCTCGGAGCGGGTCGGTCACGACCGATCGGACACCAGCGAGCAACAAATGTTGGTTCGGCCGCCTGCCGAACCCGCGCAGGTCGCAAACACTGGCCAGGCTCTCTTGAGGCAAACGGTGCAGGGCACCGTCGACGACCTCGCGATCGAATCGGCGCACGAACAGCATGTCCTCTTGCCACCGTGGGGCGGAGGTCATCCGTAAGCCGCAGCGTTCAGCCAGGCGGAGAAAACCGGCCTCGTTGCGCAGCACATCGCGATCCGCAGCCGTGTTGCCGCGAGGCAGCTTCACCAACCAGTGCTCCGCTGCGAGGCCATCGGGCAGCGCCATGTCCGGAAACCACTGCCCGTGCGCATCGGTGCTCAGCAGGAACTTCGGGGCTTCGCCCTGCACCCCAGTCGTCCCGGCCGCCAGCATCGCATCGTGGCGGAGATGGTCAATGAAGGCGGATGCGTGGTCGACGATGTGATCAAGCGCGAAGCCTTGCTCAGTGCCTGAATCACGGCGCCCACTTCTGAGAGCACTTGCGAAATGCACTGCGCTACTCAACCGCAGGCATCCGATTGGATTGCAGGCACCGCCCATCACCAGCGGAAGAATCGAGTCGTCGTGATCTGCAAGCCCAAGCTGCAGCTGCAGATATCGCCGCCCGGGCCCCTGAGGGGTTAGATCGTAGAGCAGCGCTGGCGCGCGGCGATCGGCGTGCTCGCCACCGGGGCCTTCTACGAAGCGGTCGGGCTCGATGCCCAGTGGCAGATGGTGTGCCAGCGGGATCGCAGTCTCTCCAAAGGCGTACTCTGGCAGGTAGTCGAACCGGCACCGATCCGACCCGAGTTGCTGCAGGGTCGCCGCAGGATGCCATGCGCCGTCGCGGTGGATTTCGATCACCGTCGTCGTCACGCCAAGTGAGGTTGAGGAGACAGGCGTCATCGCTTGGTCTTGGTGGTGATCGGCGCACCGTAGAAGTTCAGATGCTTCGCCGGCACCGCCTCGGTGAACGCATCCTCTGGAGAGGACCAGTACGCTGGTAGCGCCAAGGAGGCCAAGCGGAGGTGAGTGTTCTCGGGGTAGTGGCGCAGCAGCGCCTTGGCCCAGGTCATAAGGGCTTGGGGCGACTCGCCGACCAGTTCCCCTCTGGACAAACGCTCTAGGAACTCACGTGCATCGAGCACGGCACGTGTGCGCTCATCAGGCATGGTCATGGTCGTCGCTTGGCCTTCGTTGGTGGGCGCTAGATCTCGATCACGAGCCCCGGATCGAATGCTTCGTTCTCAGGGGTGCGCGCCGGACCGCTGGGATAACCCCTCGGATTACATATGACACGGCAGCCTCCGACTTCATAGTCGAAGCTGGTATGGGTGTGCCCGTGAACCCACAGCTTGGGGACTTCAAACATCGAATCGGGAAGTTCGCTTACGAACGCGGGAGAGCACCAGTCGTCGGCGTACTTGGGTGCAAGGGACTTTCTGTGGGGCGCGTGGTGCGTGACAACGACAGTGGGCCCTTCGAACGGCTGCAGAAGCTTCTTCGCGAGCCAGTCCCGCTGCTCGTGGTGAAGTGCCACTGTCATCTGAGGAGTGAGGCGGCGTTCTTTGAGTTGCGCCGTGGTCGGGCCCATCTCTCCGGCGTCGCTGACCGTGGCTGCCCACGCAAGTTGAGCCGCCTGGAGTTCGATAGGGTCTGCGAACTCGATCGCGGATGGCTCTCGGCCAATCGACTTGAAGTCGTTGATCATGCTGCCGGCGATCATCATCGAGAGGTGCGGATCGGAGACAAGACCGCGAGGTCTGTCGAGTCGCAGCGCAAAGTCGGTCCACAGGGTGCAACCCAGAAACCGAACACCGTCGACGACGATTTCGTCCGAGTCGAGTACATGAACGACAGATCCCTGAGCTCGCTTTTTCATCGCGGCGAGCTCAGGCTGCATCAGCGACCCGTAAAACTCATGGTTGCCCGGGACGTAGATCACTCTCGTGGCAGATGGAAACGACTCCGGCAGACCTGCCCAGAAGGCGCCCTTGCGGCCAGGGCAATCGATGTCCCCAGCGATGATCGCGACGTCGTATCCCTCTGCGGGGGCTTCGAAGCGGCTGCCGAAGTCGTTATGCAGGTCGGACAGGACCAAGATTCTCATGCGATTTCCCTCTGGGTGAGCAGGTGCTGCAGCAGGTCCTCGGCCTGGTGGTCGAAACCGGCCGCCAGCAGATCGGTCAGGCAAACCACCGGGTCGGCCCACAGGAACCCGTCGTCCTTGTCCTGGAAGTACGGCTCGTAGCGGGCGAGGAAGTGGACGACCAGGGCGGGGTTCAGGGGCTCTTCGTTGACGCGCTCCAGTGCCGGATCCAGCTTCTTCAGGAACGAGAGGTCGATGCTGGGGGCGGCGTTGATGACAAGCTCGAACCGCCCACTGCCACTGATGTCCAGCCCGGGGAACCAGTGCTTGGCCCCCAGGATGCCGCCGACGGCGACATGGGCGTCATCCAGGATGCGACCGAGGCGCTTGCACATGGCGGCGGGCTCACGCGGCTCACCCGTGCGGCTGACAAAGTAAACGCTCTTGCGCAGCGCCACCTCGGCATTGAACCACCGGGTCCACGCAAAGCGCGGGAAATACGCCATGTAGAACCTGTTGCCCGAGCGACGGATGGCTTCGTAGCGCAGGAACTGCTTCAGTACCGCGGAAACGGTGGGATGGCTGGCGCTCGCGTACGCGCCGATTTCGGCCGCTGAGAGCGACCAGGTCGCGTTCATCAGCATGAGGGTGAAGAGCAGGCCGGCCACGGCGCGTTGCGACGAGGGGGCGTTGGGCGACAGGCGCTTCTCGGCAATCAGCTCCACCAGCGCGGGTCCGATGTTCGCTTGCTCCAACAGAGCGGGCAGCGTCAGCGGTGTTCCCGGGAAGCCCAGAACCACGTGCACCCGGTCACCACCTGGCCCCAGCAGGCCGCGCAGGTTGAGCAGCTCCGCGTCGAGTCGGTTCTGCGTGATGCGGCTGAGCTGAAGGATGCAGAGCACCTCGCAGGTCGGCGCCGCCTGGACCACGTAGGCGAGCGTCAGGAGGATCGACCGGAGGTCTCGCACGTTGTGCACGTTGTAGCGGATGTCGACCCAGACGTGTTCGATACGGCCACTCGGCGTCCAGCCCAGGGCATCCTTGAACTCTTGCATCGACCCCAGCCGGGCCTCCGCCAGCGATGCCGAGTTGAAAGGTGCACCTTCGCGCGAAAGGTGCATTTGCGTGCTGGAAGCCGGCGTCATGCGTCGATCTCCACCACCAGCCCAGGATCGAAGTCCGGGTTCTCGAAGTCGCCGTGCCAGTTCATGTAGCCGCGGGGGTTGCAGAGGACGCGGCAGTTGCCCACCCTGTAGTCGAAGCTTGTATGGGTGTGCCCGTGGATCCAGAGCACTGGCACCTCGAAGAACTCGGGTGGCAGCTCGCTGACGAAGGCGGTGGACAGCCATTCCGTGCCGAACTTCGGCGCGAGGGAGTTCCGATGGGGCGCGTGGTGCGTGACGACCACGGTCGGGCCGGCAAAGGGAATCGACAGTTGCTCGAGCAGCCACCGGCGCTGACGCCGGTGAATCTTTAGCGTGTCCATCGGTTGGAGACGCTGGTGGGCAAGGACGCCACCCAAACGATTGCGCTCGATCCGGATCGCCGTGTAGTCAGCCACGTAGCGGCTGCTGTCTTGCATTCCGCGTTCGCGATTGGAGGTCAGGATCTCGGGCTCGTCCGGAAGGCCTGGCATCGCGATACGCAGCTTGAAATCAGTCCACAACGTGCAGCCCAGGAAGCGCACGCCATCAATGACGACAGCATCGCCGTTGAGGAAGTGGATTCCACGCGAATGTGCGGCATCACCCATCAGCTTGGCTTCGTGTTGAATTTCCCGCTCGTAGTACTCATGGTTGCCGGCGACCCAGACGATGGGCTTAGTCCGAAGCCCTGTTTTGGCTTGGATCTTCGGGGGCACGCGACTGCCGGGCGAGTCAATGTCACCGGCAAGGACGGCGACGTCGTACTCCAGTGCGGCCGGCACCTCGAACGGATGGTGCTCGGTATGGAGATCCGAGAGGATCAACAGCTTCATGCATGGGCTCTCTTGAAGTGCAAATGCAAAGCGCGCTCGGCTTCGTCGTCGAAGCCGACAAGAGATTTGCAGGCGACCAGGTGATCCAAGTGATTCAGGAACGGCGCGTCGTCGAGAGCGACCCATGGCTGATCGACACCACCGTTGGCTTCCAACCAGCGCACGATCTCGCGTTCACGGAAATCGAGAATGTAGATCGCATCGTCGAAGCGTAGCGGGAGGGGGGTGACGTCTATGACGCGCTCGCGGATGTCGGGCGAAAAGATCTCACGCAGTTGGGGCAGCTCCATGCGCAGGCGCCACAACGAGCTGACGACGATGCGCACATGCGCATGCTGACGCAACACGCTCTCGAGTTTGGGCAGAAGGTGGAAGTAGCGGAAGTCCTTCACCGGATACCGAAAGCCATCTGGGTGCAGCACGCCATCGAAGTCGAGGAAGAGGATCATCGGCGTTCTATCCGCCGAAACGGACCATCAGCTCGAGGTGGCCAGGACAGAAATGAGCCTTTGTCGACACCGAAGGCTTCGAACGGGCTGTCTGCTGGCATCAGTTTCTGGCTGCGATAGTCGATGTCCTCGTGGTGATGGCCGTGCACGACCAACACGCATCCCATTTGGATCGCCAGGGAGTCGATGGCGCTAAACCCATGGCGATGGGCGGAAGGTGCTTCATGGCTCACGAGGATGTCTGCCCGTTGCGTCTGCATGCGCTCATAGTCTTCGGGGAAGATGCTGGAGTGATGTTTGCGGGTGAAACCACCGCGCCAAGTAGTGCGTGGATCACCGTCGGACGCCGACGGCCCGCGCCGCGCATGCATATGCATGGCTTCTGCTGATCGGAATTTCGCCTGCTCCATCGGAAGGTTCGGATCCCAGACCTTGTCTCGGAAAATTCCACCAAGGCCCGCGACTCGATATCCACTGATCGTCTCAACCCTGCCATGAAGGTTGCGATGGGCGAGTTCAGACCCAAACAGGTTGTCGAAGTCTGCATCGCTGTCGGTGTCGTGGTTGCCGTGGATGAACCAAACCTCTGTTTGAAGAGCAATGGCAGCGAGCTCGAGGTGTAACGGCCTCAACGGCTGCAGGTCCCCCAGCAGGACGATGGCCTTCGGACTCAGAGCTTCTACGGCGGCGGCCACCGCTTCAAAATCGCCATGCGAATCTCCGAAGAACAGTAGCTCCGGACGGCTGAGGCGGTCAGGCATCCGCGCAACTCGCCTTAAGACGCAAAGAGATCGAGCACAACCCACGAGGCGCCGGCGGGGCAATCAAAACGGTTGCCGTTGAGGCCGGTGCTGATGTTGGTCTGCACCGACATTGGCCCGGAGGCGCCATTCACACAAGCAGCACGGACGAAGGTCGCCACGTTTGCCGGGATTGCCGGGCTGATATGTTCCCGGAAGGACCATTGCACGCTTTTGTCGTAGGGGAAGTTATAGGCGGGCCCAACCGTCGATGTTGCCGCTGGCCTCTGCATTGACACTTCATCAACTGGCGGCATGGGTGCGGGCGTCTGATTGTTCACCGATGCGCGCACTGAACTCGCGGGCAGTGGTGGAGATGCATGCGCGCTCAGGGAAGCCCCCAAGATCACACCACCCAAAGCAGCAACAAGACAGGGGAGCAGTTTGATTTTCATCTCGTGACCTAGATAAACATGCCAACAGGAGGTGGGCATTCCAGTAGGAAAGTATATAGTTTCTATGTAGACGAGATCAACTATCTATTTGTAGTTACAGCGCGGCGTGATATGTCGCGAGGACCTCCTCGCTGCCAGGAATACTGTTTCAGCTGGCTACAAGTGCACTTGCGTGGCTCTGGCGAAGGCGGTCCATAGGAGACCCTCAAGATTACGGCTGCACGCCTGGACGCACGATTACGCGCTGCGCGCGGCGTCACTCAGCGCACTCCGCGTGGCGCCCATCGTTGCGGCATGCGGAAGCCCAAACAGACCTGACTGGAAATTTCCCTCCCGACTGCGCCTAGCGCGCTTCGTCGGGGCAGCCTGTGGGATCGCATCTGTTGTAGCGACCCACCGTCGCGGCGCCTAATTCGCTCGGACGCCAGTGGGACGATGGACCCTCAGGCATCGGGTACGTTGACTCCGGCGTCGCGCAACGCCTTGAGCCACCGTCGAATGGTCGCAAGAAGTCGGCGCTGCTCGGG
>LNAP01006351.1_pt1 | contig 10223 bp, 8 predicted proteins | sample 602601 | NCBI WGS metagenome assembly LNAP01 (sample SAMN02440304, study PRJNA202911) | soil metagenome | biome: Subtropical and temperate rainforests or woodlands; isolation source: soil samples (1 kg each in a 20% v/v slurry with milli Q water) were... ...
GTCGACCTCGAGCACGGTCGTGTGCGGCGCCGAGGCCCGCGCGACCACGCCCGGCAGGTCGACCGCCACGTGTTCGCCGACCGACTGCAGCGTCACCACCTTGCGGCCGAGGAACTGGCGGCGCAGCTGGTCAACGGGCTGGTCGATGACGATCCGCCCCTGGCTGATGACGATCACCCGCTCGCAGACCAGCTCAATGTCGCGGGTGTCGTGGCTGGTCAGCAGCACGGTCTGCCGGTGGTCGCGGGCGTGCTCGCGGATGAAGTCGCGGATCGCGGCCCTGGCGGGGACGTCCAGGCCGATCGTCGGCTCGTCCAGGAACAGCAGCTCGGGGCCGTGCAGGAGGCTGGCGGTGATCTCGCAGCGCATCCGCTGGCCGAGCGACATGCGCTGGACCGGCTGGTCAAGCAGGTCGGCGAGCGCGAACCGCTCGACGAGGTCGGCCAGGCGCGAGGCGTGCACCGCCTCGTTCTGATCGTAGATGCGGCGCAGCAGGGCGAAGCTGTCGCGGGCCGGCAGCTCGGCCCACAGCTGCGAGCGCTGGCCGAAGACGACGCCGATCCGGTAGGCGAGCTGGCGGCGCTGGCGCCAGGGCGTCAGGCCGAGCACGGACGCCTCCCCCGAGGTCGGTTCGAGGATGCCGGAGAGCAGCTTGAGCGTCGTCGACTTGCCGGCCCCGTTGGGCCCGATGATCGCCACGCGCTCGCCGCGCGCGATCTCGAACGAGGCGCTGGAGAGCGCCTCGACGATCACATCCTGGCTGGAGAACAGGCCTGCGAGGCCGCGTCCGCGCTTAGTGTAGCGGTAGCGCTTGGAGAGCTGCTGGACGGAGACGACGGGCGACATGGGCGGGATCCGAAAGGTGTGAGACGGCGGCGAGCGGGGCGCAAATGGTGGTAAGCGGCGGGGTAAACCCCGGCGTCACCACACTTCGCATCTCGCAATTCGTGCCGGTCATCGGATCCACGTCGGTCGGCCGCGGGCGAAGCGCTCACGGACCGACGCTATCTGTAACTCCGCCTTGGAAGCTCGGCAATGCTCAGCCGGGGAACCTCAAGTGGTGTAGCGCCACGGCCGCAGCGACCCCGACGTTGAGGGAGTCCACGCCCGCGGCCATCGGGATAGAGACTGTCGTCGAGCGGGCGAGCAGCGCCTCCGGAAGCCCGGGGCCCTCGGGACCGACGATGACTGCGGCCCGTTGCGGAGGTTGCACGGCCGAGAGCTGGACGTCGCCGGCCGGACTGAGGGCCAGCGGCTCGAGGCCGGCGCCCTGCAGCAGTCCGATCAGGTCACTTCCGGCGGCCAGCCTGGCGAACGGCACGCTCAACGCCGTTCCGACCGAGACGCGGATCGCCTTGCGGTACATCGGGTCGCAGCAGCCGGCGTCGAGCAGCACGGCGTCGACGCCGAAGGCGGCGGCGTTGCGGAACAGTCCGCCCATGTTGTCGTGGTTGGCGATGCCGACGAGGGCCAGGACCAGGCGCGAGCGCGCCAGCAGCTCCGCTGGGTCGGGATCGGGCGCCCGTTGGGCCACCGCCAGGATGCCGCGGTGGATGGGAAAGCCGACGATGGCGTCCATCACCGCCTGGGGCGCGATGTAGACCGGCACGTCGTGTTCGAGGGACTCCAGCGCCGGCGCGAGCTTGGCGAGACGCTTCTCGGCGAGCAGCACGGAGACGGGACGGTGAGCGCTCTGTGAGAACAGCCGCCTCAGCACCACCTCCCCTTCGGCGACGAATAGCCCCTGGCGGCCGACGAGGTCGCGCTCCCGGACGTCGCGATAGACGTCGAGCCGCGGATCGGTCGGTTCGGCGATGTGGATTACCTGCACGCGCTCCCCCTCCCCCGCTCATCCCGGCGAAGGCCGGGATCCATGGTCAAGTGCAGCGGGAACACTCATACCGCGGATGCGGCGGCGGTCGCGCTTGGATCCCGGCCTTCGCCGGGATGAGCGGGGAGCTAAGGCGGAGGCCAGCAGTTTCTCAAGTGAGGCGCGGATAAAGTTGACGCCACCGTCATCTTTGACATAGTCCGCACGCTACATCGGAGGACGCCATGGCGGACGGAAACGTCGATCTCATGAAGGACGCGCGGGCCAAGGCCTACAGCCTGCCGCTCGAGGCGCTCAATCCCGCCCAGCCGGCGCTGTTCCGCGACAACACCATGTGGCCCTACTTCGAGCGGCTGCGGGCGGAAGACCCGATCCACTACACCGCCGAGAGCGAGTACGGCCCGTACTGGTCGATCACCAAGTACAACGACATCATGGCGGTGGACACGAACCACCAGGTGTTCTCGTCCGACTCCGCGCTTGGCGGGATCACCATCGGCGGCGGCACCGGCCAGCAGGATCCGCTGCCGATGTTCATCGCCATGGACCCGCCCAAGCACGACGTGCAGCGCAAGACGGTGTCGCCGGCGGTCTCGCCGCACAACCTGCAGGTCCTGGGCCCGCTGATCCGCGAGCGGGCGGGCCAGATCCTCGACACCCTGCCGATCGGCGAGGAGTTCGACTGGGTCGACAAGGTGTCGATGGAGCTCACGGCGATGACGCTGGCGACGCTGTTCGGCATCCCGCAGGAGGACCGGCGCAAACTGACCTATTGGTCGGACGTGGTCACCGCGATCCCGGGCGCCGGGCTGATCGACACGCTCGAGCAGAAGATGCAGATCTTCCAGGAGTACTTCGCCTACTTCACCAACGTGTGGAACGAGCGGGTCAACTCCGAGCCGACCGGCGACATGATCTCGATGCTGGCGCATGGCGAGGCGACGCGGAACATGGAGCCGCGGGAGTACCACGGCAACGTCATCCTGCTGACCGTCGGCGGCAACGACACGACCCGCAACACGATCTCGGGCAGCGTCCTGGCGCTGAACCAGAACCCGGATCAATACAAGAAGCTGCGCGAGAATCCTCAGCTGATCCCGAGCATGGTCTCGGAGACCATCCGCTGGCAGACGCCGCTGGCCCACATGCGCCGCACGGCGGTCGCCGACATAGAGCTGGGCGGCAAGCAGATCCGCAAGGGCGACAAGGTGGTCATGTGGTACGTCTCGGGCAACCGGGACGGTGAGGTGATCGACAACCCCGACGCCTACATCATCGACCGCCCGCGCCCGCGGCAGCACCTGTCGTTCGGCTTCGGCATCCACCGCTGCGTCGGCAACCGGCTGGCCGAGCTGCAACTGACGATCATCTGGGAAGAGATCCTCAAGCGCTTCCCGGAAGTGCGCGTCGTCGGCGAGCCGAAGCGGGTCTACTCGACCTTCGTCAAGGGCTACGAGCGCCTGCCGGTGGTGATCCCCGCCCGAAACTAGCCCCTGCCCCATCCGGCTTGAAACAAGCCGGATGGGTTTGAAGGGGTCCTAGTAGTTGACGCGCGAGCTGATCGCGCCGTCGACCAGCAGGTTGACGCCGGTGGTGAAGGCGCTGCGCGGACTGGCCAGGAACACCGCCGCGGCGGCGACTTCCTCGGGCGTGGCCATGCGGCCGGTGGGATTGCGGGCGATGGTCTGCTCGAACATCGCCGGCATGCCCTTCTTCACCTGATCCCAGACGCCGCCTTCGAAGAAGACGGTGCCGGGCGAAACGACGTTGGCGCGGATCTTCTTGGGCGCGTACTCGCGCGCCAGGCCCTTGGCCAGGTGGATCAGCGCGGCCTTCATCGCCCCGTAGGCGTTCGCCCGCTGGGTCTCGGCGGCCGAGACCGACGAGATGATCACGAAGGCGGCGTCCCCGTGGGCTGCGGCGGCTTTCTCCAGGAACGGCTTGGCGGCGTGGAACGAGCGGCTGGCGCCCAGCACGTCGACGTCGAGCAGCGCCTGCCAGTCCTCGTCGCGGCTGGAGTTGGTCAACGCACTGGCGTTGGAGACCAGCACGTCGATGCCGCCGAGCGCCTCACCGGCCTCTTCGACGAAGCGTTTGAGGTCGGCGCCGTCGGCGATGTCGGCGGCGCGTCCCCAGGCGTTTACGCCCCGCGCCTTCAGCGCCTCGACGGCGGTCGAGACCTGGTCCGCGCCGCGGGCGCAGATGGCGACGTCGGCCCCCTCCTCCGCCAACAGTTCGGCGATCGCCCGGCCGATGCCGCGCGAAGCGCCGGTCACCACCGCCTTCTTGCCCTTGAGCTGCAGGTCCATTTGTTCGCTCTCCAGATTGCGGGGTCAGCCTTAGCCGCGGCGCGGGCGGCAAGCGAGCGGCGCGACCCTAACAATTGTGAAGCTGAAACCGGCGCTGCGGCTGACAGTTGATCGCAGATGATGACGCCAACTGTGGTCCATTACATCGTTTCCCGCTCGCGCGCCGGGTGGGCGGTGAGTGTCGACGCCGACCTGCTTTCGGAACACGAACGGCTCGAGGACGCCCAGGCCCAAGCCGAGACTTTGGTCCGCCTTGCCGGCGCTGCAGGCAGCCCTGCGCAGTACGTCGACCTGTCGCAAGACGAGGCCATCGACTAGGGCCAAGCGGAACCGCCGCCCTGGCCAGGCTTTACCGCGCCAGCGACATGGCCTCCTCAACCAGCATCTTCCCCACCTTCTTCCTCTCGGGCTTCGAGTGCTCGACCTTCGTCTGGAAGGACCAGGGGCGGCGTAACCTGACGGCCGAGACCCGCCATCTGGAGCACGCGCATGAGGACTATTCGATGCTGCGCCGCCTGGGGATCGGGGTCGCACGCGAGGGCATTCCCTGGCCGCTCGTCGACCTGGGGGACCGCTATGACTTCTCGCACATCGACCCGCTGATCGAGGCCATGCGGGCGCACAAGGTGCTGCCGATCTGGGACCTGTGCCACTACGGCTACCCGGACGACGCTGACCCGTTCGCGCCCGAGTTCACCGACCGGTTCGCGCGCTACGCCAGGGCCTGCGCGACCTACGTGACGCCCAAGCTGCCGGGGCCGCACTTCTTCACCCCGATCAATGAGATCACCTTCTTCGCCTACATCGGTGGCGAATGGGGCTGGGCCGCGCCGTTCCGCAACACCCGCGGCGAGCGGTTCGACCTGCGTAAGGCGCTGTGCCGTGCCGACATCGCCGCGGTGAAGGCGATCCGCGAAGTCGATCCGCAGGCGCGGATGGTGCACATCGACCCGCTGGTGAACGTGGTCGCCCCGCTCGATCGTCCCGACCAGGACGCCGCGGCGCGCGAGGAGACCGACGTCGACACCTTCGTCGCCTGGGACATGATCGCCGGCAAGCGCAACCCCGAGCTCGGCGGCAGCCCAGACATCCTCGATATCGTCGGGGTGAATTGCTACTCGTTCGGCCAGATGGAGTATCGCGAGCACGGGCCCCACGCGGCGCTGCCGATCGGCGACCCGCGCATCAAGCCGCTCTGCGAGATGCTGACCACCGCCTACGAGCGCTACCGGCGGCCGATCCTCGTGGGCGAGACCAGCGGTCTCAGCGAGGGCCGCTGCGACTGGCTGCGCGACGTGATGGAGGAGAGCCTGGCCGCCGTCGCCAAGGGCGTCGACCTGCACGGCATCTGCCTGTTCCCCGCCGTGGACATGCCCGACTGGCACAAGGGCATCTGGGTGCACAACGGCATCTGCGACATGGTCGAGGACCGCGGCGACCTGCGCCGGGTTCCGGTTGAGAGCTACTGCGAGGAGCTGCGGCGCTGGCAGCGGCGGCTGAACCGGGTGACCTCGCTGGACGACGACCCGCTCAGCGATCCGGTGGAGCTGGAGGACATCGTCCGCGCCGCCCAGGTGATCGTCACCAAGCCCGACGCCAACTGGTACTGAGAACCCGCCTCTAAGAGTTCATTAATCGGCGCGTCGCACGGTGGCCCTGCACTCAGGGAGATGCGCCTCACATGCCGAGCCTCGTTGTCGCCATCGGCGCCGCCGCCCTCGCCTCTCAGGCCGCTCCGCAGCTCGACTTCGACGCCCAGACCGCCCTGAACGGCGGCGCCTTCCGCCTGACCCTGTCGGAAATGGCCAGCGTGACCTCGGCGCCCGTGCAGGGCCCGGTCGAAGGGATGCTCCACACCCCGGCCTTGCGGTTGAACGGTTCGGAGTTCGCCTACGAGACGGGCGTCAGGACCATCGCGGTCAGCAACGGCATCGGATCGACATCTCAGGCCGCGACGAACCTGAATGTGCAAGTTACGCTCACACAATCGACACAGTAACGACACAGTTGATTAAGGTTCGGCACACGCTTCGAGCCTAGTCTTCCCGCGTGCGAAAATGTCGCACACGGTCGAGATGCTTTGAAACACTGAAACAATTCGCAACGTAACGCTGGTAGCCGAGCAGGTGCGCTCTCTGCCGCAGCGTCGGAGCGGATCAATCGAGCTAACCCAAAGACGTCGGCTGAGCGGGGGCGCCAGTAAAAGGGACCGTGCAGGGGGATGCGCGCGGATCTCTTGGGGACGTATTCAATGTCTGGAACTTTCAACGTGCGCGACTACGGCGCCAAGGGCGACGGGTCTACGCTCGATACAGCGGCGATCCAGAAAGCCCTCGACGCCGCCTTCGCCTCCGGCGGCGGCACAGTCTACATCCCGAAGGGCACCTACATCGTCCACTCGATCAGCGGCGACGCCTCGGACGGCGCCCTGCAGATCCGCTCGGGCGTCACCCTGGCCGGCGACGGCATGGGTCAGTCGAACATCAAGGTGATGGACGGCGAGGACAGCAAGATCACCGGCATCGTCCGCACGCCCTCGGGCGAAGTGACCAAGAACGTGGTCATCCGCGACGTGACGCTGGACGGCAACCACCAGAACAACACCGGCGAGATCGACGGCTTCTTCTGCGGTGTGACGCCGGGCTCGACCCAATACGACGAGAACATACTGGTCGAGCGGGTCGAGATCATGAACGTCTCGCGCTACGGCTTCGACCCCCACGAGCAGACCAAGAACCTGACGATCAAGGACAGTGTCGCCCACGACAACCTGGGCGACGGGTTCACGATCGACTTCTGCTTCGACACCGTCCTGGAAAACAACGTCGCCTACGACAACGGGCGCTACGGCTTCAATATCGTGACCTCGAGCCACGACATCCTGCTGAAGAACAACGTGGCGCACGACAACCTGGCGGCCGGCATTTCCGTCCAGAAGGGCTCCGACGCGCGCCCGATGATCTACGACGTCAGGATCGAAGGCGGGGCCAGCTACAACAACGGCCGCTCGGGGATCAACCTCAAGGACTCCGAGAAGATCACCGTCGAGGGCGTGGACATCTACGGCAACAAGGGCGGCGGCGTTCTGATCGAAGGCGCCTCGGACAGCCTGGTGACCGGCAACAAGATCCACGACAACGTCGGCTACGGCGTGCGGATCAAGTCGCATGACGACCCGGGCACCGGTAAGCACTACGTCGCCTTCGACAACACCGTCACCAAGAACACCTTCTCGGGCCAAAGCTCGGCGGTGCAGGAGGAGACCGGCGACGACAGCTACAACAACGCCGCCTACGCCAACCTCGGCACGGGTACGATCACCGGCATCCTCACTTCGACGCTGAGCACCACGTCGGGCAGCACCAACACGACGTACGAGGGCTACCTCGGCCAGACCACGTCGACGACGCCGACGCCGACGCCGACGCCCCCGCCAGTCGTCGTTCAGCCCACGCCTGAGCCTGAACCGACCCCCACGCCCACGCCTACCCCGCCGACCACGGGCGGGCTGGACACCAACGGCTGGCCGACCAACCTCGACGCGCCCACGGCCGGGACCAGCGGGATCACCGGCACCGACGGTTCGGACCGTCCGACCGGGACGACCGGCAACGACGTGTTCGTCAGCAGCAAGGGCGGCGACTACTACGACGGCAAGTCTGGCGTCGACACGGTCTCCTACGAGAAGAGCTCGGCCGGCGTGTCGGTCGACCTCGACAAGTCGATCCAGTCCCGCCAGTCGGGCGACTCCAGCTACGATCAGCTGGTCAACATCGACAACCTGTGGGGCTCCAACTACGGCGACCGGCTGTACGGCAACTCCGGCTCGAACCTGCTGGCCGGAGGCAAGGGCGCCGACCTGCTGTCGGGCGACAACGGGGCCGACACGCTGATCGGCGGCCTCGGCAACGACACGCTGCAAGGCGGCGGCGGCGCGGACACCTTCCTGTTCACCGCCGACGATGGCGTTGATGTGATCCAGGGCTTCTCCAAGAGCGGCGGCGACAAGCTGGTGTTCAAGGACATCGCCGGCGTCGACTCGGTCTCCGACCTGATGAGCCATGCCAAAGCGTCGGGCACGAACGTGGTGATCACGCTCGGCGACGACGTGATCACGCTGCAGAACACGACGCTCTCCAGCCTCAACGACGCGGTCATCGTCTACTAGGCCGGACCTCAGGTCCGACCCGAGTTGGGCGGTCGCTTACGCGGCCGCCCTTTTTCGTTGCGCCGCAAGCGGCCTCGCTGCAGCGGCGCCTGCCGCCATGCAGTGCGATCGATCCACAAAAACCAGCCCCCCTCAGATGGAACTTTGACCCCAAACCCCGGTTAAGCGGCGACTTCGCGGGCACGGTTAACTGGGTGTGAAGATGTTCAAGGGTGGGCTGGGGCTTGAGGGGGATACTGTCCGGGACGTCCCGGACTCGGCGGACGGCCGTCATTTCGAGACGCAGGAAGACGCCGCCTCCGACCTAGGACGGCAGGGCCGCAGACGCATCGTTCCGGTGCTGATGTGCGGCGGCGCCGGAACCCGGCTGTGGCCGCTGTCCAGCGACGAGACCCCCAAGCAATTCCACGCCCTGACCGGCGAGCATTCGATGTTCCAGCTGACGCTGGAGCGCCTCTACGCCGACGGCCGCGACGAACTGTGCGCACCGATCGTGATCACCGGCGCGCGGCATGCCGAGCTGGTCCGCGAGCAACTGGCGGAGCTGGGCATCACGCCGGCCCACATCGTGCTCGAGCCGGTCGGCCGCAACACCGCTCCGGTGGCGGTGATCGCCTCGATGCTGGCGCGCGAAGTCGCGCCCGACGCCCACGTGCTGCTGCTGCCCGCCGACCATGTGATCAAGGAGACGGAGCGGCTGTACGAGCTGATCCGCGACGCCGCCGCGCTCTCCGACCGGATCATCACCTTCGGCGTCCGCCCTGACCGCCCGGAGACCGGCTACGGCTACATCAAGGCCGCCGACGGCCAAGGCGTGCGCGCGGTTGAGCGCTTCGTCGAAAAGCCCGACCTGGACACCGCCACCGGCTATGTGGCCAGCGGCCAGTACTACTGGAACAGCGGCATGTTCCTGTTCAAGGCCTCGCGCTACCTGCAGGAGCTGGAACACCTGCAGCCGGCCATGTTGTCGGCCTGCCGTGACGCATGGCAGAGCGCACGCCGCGATGCCGATTTCACCCGGCTGGACAAGGACGCATTCGCTGCCGTGCCGTCCGATTCGATCGATTACGCCGTGATGGAAAAGACCGCCGATGCGGTGGTGGTGCCGTTGGATGCCGGCTGGAACGATGTCGGCTCGTGGACCGCACTACGCGATGTATCGCAGCAGGACGGCGATGGCAATGCGCACCAGGGTGATGTGATCGCCATCGACTGCCGCAATACCTATGCCTATGGCCAGCGCCTGGTGGCGATGGTCGGGCTGGATGATGTGATCGTGGTGGAGACCGACGATGCGGTGCTGGTCGGCAAGGCCGACCGCATGCAGGAGGTCAAGACAGTGGTGGCGAAGCTGAAGGCGGACGGCCGCAGCGAAGCGACCTGGCACCGCAAGGTCTACCGCCCGTGGGGAGCCTACGATTCAATCGACAACGGCGAGCGTTTCCAGGTCAAGCGGATCACGGTCAAGCCCGGCGGTACGTTGAGCCTGCAGATGCACCACCACCGCGCCGAGCACTGGATCGTGGTCAGCGGCACCGCCGAAGTCACCCGTGGCGACGAGGTGATCCTGCTGAGCGAGAACCAGAGCACCTATATCCCGCTGGGCGTGACCCATCGCCTGCGCAACCCCGGCAAGCTGCCGCTGGAACTGATCGAAGTGCAGTCCGGCAGTTACCTCGGCGAGGATGACATCGTGCGGTTCGAGGATACGTACGGGCGGAGTTGAGGATTGTTTGATTGCCGGGCCTGCGGCCCGGCAATTGGTTGTGGCAACAACCAGAGCAAAAGCAGCTCTGGCGTTCTGCCGCAGCTTTACTCCACCGTCACGCTCTTGGCCAGGTTGCGCGGCTTGTCCACGTCGGTGCCACGCGCCAACGCGGTGTGGTACGCCAGCAGCTGCACCGGGATGGTGTGC
>LNAP01009164.1_pt1 | contig 10223 bp, 10 predicted proteins | sample 602601 | NCBI WGS metagenome assembly LNAP01 (sample SAMN02440304, study PRJNA202911) | soil metagenome | biome: Subtropical and temperate rainforests or woodlands; isolation source: soil samples (1 kg each in a 20% v/v slurry with milli Q water) were... ...
TGTAATGACCCAGCAGAATCTGCTCAGTTTATGCGGCTAATGCAAATGCCTCGGCCGGGGTTTTCATGGCCAACGCCTGGTGGGGTCGCCGGTGGTTGTAAAAGCGAATCCAGTCACCAATGACACGGCTGGCATGCTGTATGGATTCGAAGCGGTGCCGATGGGCACATTGCTCTTTAAGCGTTCTGATCACTCGCTCGACCATGCCGTTTTGCTGTGGACAGTGCGGCGTAATGAATTCTTGGCGGAGCCCATAGCTGCGCACCAGCGCCGTGTAGCGACGAGAGGTAAAAACCAGCCCATTGTCCGACCGTAGCAAGAATGGCGCGGGAACACGGCCTAACGTACCGAATCGAGCGATCAAGGCATGTTCGAGCGCACTGCTTGCGGTCGTTGCCTTACCACTGCGAGACAAATGCCAGCCCAACAGTTCACGGGTATGGCAGTCGATCACCAGTGCCAGTGTGGCCCAGTTATCGCGGCCTGCCCAGATGCGGCAGAGATCTGTGGACCAGCGCTCGTTAGGAGCGCTAGCCACCGATGGCAGCGCCTGAATACGCGGCCTAAATCCAATCGCCCGTTTCTTGACTTGCCAGCCCTTCAGTTGGAAGAGGCGCTGTACGGTATTTTTGTTAAAGCCCAATAGGTACGCCACTGTTCGGTAGCCAAAGGAAGGGTTTTCTTCAATCATGGCTTTGATCGGTTCTGCAAATGTCGAATTGATTTTAGGCGTGGCCTTCACCGGCTTGTAATACACCGTGCGCCGGGGAATATTGAACCACTGGCACAGCTTGGCAATCGAGACGGAGTACCCGTCGGCTTTAAGTCCCTGGCGGATCGTCTCGATCATTTCTCGTCCTCGCCCAACAGGGACTGCAATTTTTTTCTTGCGCGCAGTTCCAGCATCGCTTCGCCGTAGGCCTCTTGAAGATCCTTGAGCTGGCGTTCATATGTATGCGTCCGGTGAACACACATTGAGTCGCGCTGTGTGATACGAGAAGATCGCGTCCACGATAATTAAGTGGACACGATAATGAGCGCAGACTCTCTTAACTCGAGCCGACGCAGGCGCACATACACGCGACAGTTCAAGGCCGAAATGGTGGCGCAATGTTTGCAGGGCGATGTGTCGTTGGCATCGCTTGCGGTGGAGCACGGCATGAACCCCAATGTTTTGCATCGGTGGGTCACAGAGCACGAGCGCTACGGACATCACATTTTAAGTGACGATGATCGGCACGAGCAGGGCACAACCGCACTCAGGGTTTCCACGCCTCAGTCCACCACCCCGTTTATGCCCGTGCCTCTGAGTCCAAGCCAGTCACCCGTTGGCAACGAGATCATCCGTCTGGAGCTCAAGCGTGGCGCCACGACAGTGTGCGTATCCTGGCCGGTGAGCGCCGCAGCGCAGTGCGCCGAACTTATGCGCGAGTGGTTGCGGTGATCCGCATCGACCAGATCTGGTTGGCCGTTGATCCGGTGGACATGCGCAGCGGCATGGACCGGCTGCTGGCTCGTGTCGTGGAAGTCTTCGGCGCTTCGCAGCCCCATCACGCCTACCTGTTTGCCAACCGTCGAGGCACAAGGCTGAAGGTACTGGTGTGTGACGGCTTCGGCATCTGGTTGGCCGTGCGCCGCCTGCATCAAGGCCGTGTGCACTGGCCACGTCCCGGTGAGGCGCAGCTCGAGCTCTCTGCCGAACAGGCACGGGCCCTGGTCATTGGCCTGCCGTGGCAACGCTTGGGCGAGAACGGATCGATCGCCATCTTATGAGCACGAATTTGCAATCCGGTGCAATCCGAATGGTGCGCCGCTCACAGGCATGGCATCATGGCGGCCATGTCTGTGAAATCTGCGCCCACCCTCGAACAGCTTGATGCCAATGCCCTGCGGGCCTTGGCCAGGCACTTGATGGGCGAGCTCGATGAGACCCGCCAGCTGGTGGTCAAGCAAACGCACGACATCCAGTTCAAGGACACCCACATCCGCAAACTCACGCATGAGATTGCGGTGCTGCGCCGCTATCGCTTCTGCAAGAAAAGTGAACAGCTCGGCGGCGAGCAGGGTCTGTTGCTGGAAGACGCAGTCGATGCCGACATCGCTGCCATCGAGCAGGAGTTGATCAGCCTGGGCGGGCAGCGGCCTGCGCAGAAGACGGTCTCCGAGCCCAAGCGTCAGGCCTTGCCACGGGAGTTGCCCCGTACCCAGGTGCGCCACGAACCGCACTCTACCACCTGTACCTGTGGCTGCCAGATGCAGCGCATCGGTGAGAGCATTACCGAGAAGCTGGATTACCTTCCTGGCGTGTTCAGCGTCGAACAACACATCCGTGGCAAGTGGGCGTGCCGCCAGTGCGACACGCTGATCCAGGCGCCTATGCCGGCACAAGTCATCGACAAGGGAATCGCTACTTCTGGTCTGCTGGCCCAGGTGCTGGTGGCGAAGTATGCCGATCACCTGCCCTTGTACCGTCAAGAGCAGATCTTTGCACGAGCCGGGGTAAAGATTCCTCGTTCAACACTTGCCGAATGGGTAGGTGTTTGCGGTGTGCGGTTGCAGCCGTTGGTCGACGCCTTGCGTGAGGCCATTCTGAACGAACCGGTGGTGCATGTGGACGAAACACCTGTTCAAGTCCTGCAGCCGGGTAGCAAGAAGACCCATCGCGCGTATCTATGGGCCTATGCCCCCGGCGCCTTCCAGGATCTACAGGCCGTCGTTTACGACTTTACCGAAGGGCGCAGTGGCGCTCACGCCCGTGCCTTCCTAGGCCACTGGCGCGGTGAACTGATCTGCGACGATTATGGCGGATATAAAGCCTGCTTCGAGCAAGGCATCGCCGAGGTTGGGTGCATGGCGCATGCCCGGCGCAAGTTCTTCGAGCTGCATCAGTCGGGCAAAAGCCTGATCGCCGAGCAGGCGCTCAAGTCCATCGGCCAGCTCTATGAGATCGAAGCCCAGGGAACAGACTTGCTTCCCCAGGAGCGCCAGCGCCTACGTGAACAACAGGCCAGGCCGATTACCCAGGCACTGCATGCCTGGATGATGGCACATCGTCTGAAGGTGCCCGACGGCACCGGCATTGCCCGAGCGCTGGACTATAGCTTGAAGCGCTGGGCAGCGCTCACGCGCTACCTGGGCGATGGTCGATTACCCATCGATAACAACTGGATCGAGAACCAGATCAGGCCAATCGCCCTTGGCCGCAAGAACTGGCTGTTCGCTGGCTCCCAGCGGGCGGGCCGGCGTGCGGCTGCCGTGATGAGCCTGATCCAGTCAGCGAAGATGAACGGGCACGATCCGTACGCCTACCTGAAGGATGTACTCACGCGCCTGCCCACGCATCCGAATAACCGCATCGAAGCGTTGTTGCCGCACCGGTGGCAACCTGAAACGGCGTAGTTAACGCCGTTAACCCCATGACTAAAAACTGATGGCCGCAACTGCGGCCGTTCTTCAATGTGTATTCACCGGACGCTTACTTTGTTATCACTTTTAAAGGCGGTTTTAAAGCTATCCCAGTTATCCATGCTAATAGAACCATAGCTGACTTTCAGTTGTTTAAGACGGGCTCTTAGCTTCTTAGCTGTTTTCAAGTCACGTTTGCCCCAAACATAAGCAACAATCTCATTGGTAGCGCGGTCATAAGCATAAATAAGCCAAACTTTACGCTTTTTGCGATACACGTAAGTCCAAAACTCATCAACCTCTAAGCGTTCATAATAGCGCTTTTTAGGTGTAATCTTATAGACCGATGAGCCTATGGTGCTAAGGACTTTACCAATACTAATAGAGGCTATAACGGCTATGTCTCTGACGCCGCAACCTCTAACCGTCATTAGCCGTATGATGTCTTCTATTTTAGAGTGACAGCCATGATAAGTTAAGGCATGGTCGCCAATGAATTGACGTTTGCAGTCCTTACATTGATAGTTCTGCTTGCCATAGCTTTTTTTGCCGTTTTTCTTTAAACTGGAGCTGTGACAGTCGGGGCATATGATATCTATTTGTGTCTTCATAACCTCAAATATATCATCTTGCTTTGGCTGTCACCCTCCTTTCATCTCCTCAGCATACTTTCTGACACACCACCGTTTTCCGTATGCTTGACGTCATACCGCATCTCATTTATACGCTTTTGGTGTTTTTTACTTTTAGCCATGTTGGCTTATACAAAGCATTATTATTAGGTGTGGTAGGTTGGCTGCAGCAATTTTAGTGTTGGTATGGCAGCAGCATTAAGTTTAAGCCAAAAAATTTTGCTAGTTGAGAGTGGAATTAAATCATGATCTTCTAGAGACTTTTATATAGCTATCCTAGATAAATAGCATTATCTTGGATAGTCTTAAATTCTACTTTCATGCTGTAGTGAGAACCCTACTGTCACAAATGCTTTCCACAAGCGCTTTAAAGTCACCACTGACTCCAAACACAATAAGCTTTTCCATACAGATGTTCTGGGTCAGAATTTTGATGCTAAGCGTCCCAATGAATCTTGGATCATTAACATTAGCTATATCTGGGCTAGGGAGGGCTAGTTGCACTTAACAGGAATAAAAAACCTCTACACTAAAGAGCTGATCGGCTATGCTATCAGCAAACGTATGACTGCAGCTTTAGTTTGTAAAGGATTAAATATGGAAATTAAGAATAAACGATCAAACTAAGGACTGATTGTACATTCAGACAGAGGCAGTCAGTACTGTAGCCATACCTATCACAAGATCATCACGCAGCATCAGTTTATAGGCTCAATGAGCGGTAAAGGACATTGCTATGACAATGCTCCAATAGAGAGGTTTTGGAATGTATTAAAGAGTGAGCTGGTATATCCTAAGGATTACAAAACCAGATTTACAGCCATAAACGATATCATTTGCTATATTGAACTGTACTACAACCAGACGAGGATTCAAAAGGGCTTAAGCTACAAATCACCAAGACAGGTGTGGTTTGATTATTATCGTTAAGCTGCGTAATTAAAATCTCCCAAATTTAACTGGACGGATTTGACGGCAGAGGTTATAAACAACATAGTTCAATTTTTCGTACAAACTCTTTCTTGTAGCTACTGGCTTAACTCTTTTCACAGTATTGATGTGCCAACTCAATGAAGGCGCACGCCGCCGCGCTCTGATAAGACCCTTTGCGTTGCAGCATCACGGCGGTACGCTGTAATAAAGAGGGCGCAAGGTTAATGGCAATCAGCTCATCGCGATTATTAACAATATTGGCGGGTAATAAAGTCGTCAGTTGCGTATGACGTACTATTTCAATCACGGCACTCAATGAGTTGGCCTCCATCAGCACCTTGGGCTGGATATTGTGCTGGCGCCAGTAGCGCTCAATCTGTCCACGGGTGACAAACTCATGACTAAGTAATACCAACTCCTGCTCACTTAATGTTTGCACATCTATCGCTTGGTACGTGGCAAGCGGATGGGTTTTATTCACAACCAACGCCAGCGTTTCAATCAGTAGCGTTTGCGCGTCTATCTCAGCAGATTTCACCTCCGCAAACGCAATCCCCACATCAAATTCAGCATCAAGCAACTGCTTTTCCATCTGCTCTTGTGACATTTCCTGCACGCTTAGAGTGACGTTTGGATAACGCTCATGAAATGCGCTTATCAATGGACCTATCAAGTAGGTGGTAAAGGTTGGGGTAATGGCAACTCGCAACGCGCCGCGACTGAGGTTCTGCACATCATGAATCGCTCGTTGTCCCTCTTCTAAATCCTGTAGCGCCTTATGGGCGTAGCGTGCATATACCTCACCGGCGTGCGTAAGCTTGACACGACGCCCCGACCGATCAAATAAAGGCGCGCCCAGCGTCTCTTCTAATTGCTTAATTTGTTGTGATAAAGCCGGCTGCGAGACATACAAAGACGCGGCCGCTTGGGTGAAGCTTTGATGCTTGGCAACCGCTAAGAAGTATTTTATGTGTCTGAGTATCATGGTTGCTCGATGGTTTTTCTGATGGTGATGGCGGTATCGTTACGGCGAACGTAACGTGGCTGATTGGTTGATGATGACTGGTTGATGAGGATTAGCAGCCATCATAATTTATATCTTCCTTTTTATCTATAAGTATTTATTATCGATATCATAATATACCAGTATTGTACCTTATTAGCAGTACGGCGTAGTATTCACTTTATCAACACAACAGAGACCGCCGTTATGAAAGATATTATCGAAGGCTTTTTAAAGTTCCACAGCGAGGCATATCCAAAACGCGTTGATTTATTTAAGAATTTGGCAACGCAGCAAAGTCCGCGCACGTTGTTTATCTCATGCTCAGACAGTCGCTTGGTCCCTGAGTTGGTGACTCAGCATGAACCGGGTGGTCTATTCGTGATTCGCAACGCTGGCAACATCGTTCCCTCTTATGGCCCTGAGCCAGGCGGGGTGTCAGCGTCGGTAGAGTATGCCGTCAGCGCATTACAAGTGACCGATGTGGTGATTTGTGGCCACTCAGACTGCGGCGCGATGACAGCGATTGCCAATTGCACCTGCATGGAGCACATGCCCGCGGTGGGTAGCTGGCTAAAGTATGCCGACTCGGCGCGGGTGGTCAATGAATCCATCACTCATCTGAATGACAGCGAGCGCGTGGCATCTATGGTGCGTGAAAATGTCATTGCTCAGATTGAGAATATCAAAACCCATCCTTCGGTGCGCTTGGCAATAAGAGAAGGGCGCTTGGCACTGCATGGCTGGGTTTATGATATCGAAACCGGCCGTATGGATGCATTAGATGGCACAACGAATACCTTTGTTCCGCTTGCCGAGAATACAGAAGTTCGCGCTTATCCTATCGCATTGCCAGTTGCGATTTAAATCATTATTACGGTTTTATCAACGATACATAAGATTTAGTTAATCATCATTATTAACTAATCACGACTTACTAACCACCACTAACCCTTAACTCATAAAAAGGTACTATCATGATTCAGTCTCAAGTAAGCAACACCGCCCGTCAAGCCTTAACTGACACCATCATTGCTGCCAAAGCTGCTAAAAACTTATCTTTTGAGCAGATAGCAGTAGGCACCAATCTTAGCGATGTCTATGTGACGGCGGCGCTACTCGGTCAGCATCCATTGCCAGCGGATGCCGCGCAAAAAGTTGGCGAAACCTTAGGGTTGGATGACGATGCGATTGCCTTATTACAAGCGATTCCACACCGCGGGAGTGTCGGTAGCGACATGCCAACAGACCCTACCATCTATCGGTTCTACGAAATGATGCAGGTGTACGGCACAACTCTAAAAGCCCTTGTTCATGAGCAGTTTGGCGACGGCATCATCAGCGCGATTAACTTTAAAATGGATATGAAAAAAGTGGCTGATCCAGAAGGGGGCGACCGCGCTGTCATTACCCTTGATGGCAAGTTCCTACCGTTTAAGCCTTTTTAATTCTGTATGAGCTTTACATTTAGTGCTTAATAAGATGGCAAAAGTCGGCGTTTAGCGTCGGCTTTTTGTCGTTACGCCTGTTGAACGGTTTAATCGCAGTTACCGCAATGAGGTTTTAGACTGTTATCTTTTTAATAATTTAAACGAGGTCAGTCAACTGACTGAGGAATGGATCACGGTTTATAACACTGAAAGACCCCATGATTCACTTAATGATATGACACCTGCTGAGTACAGGCAGGTGGCTTAATTATTCTACGATGATGTTGTGTTAAGAATGGGGTATTTACAAAATCACTGCATTAGGATTGATGTAGTGAAGTTTCTCAGAAGCTTGCTGAATACGTGATAGGAACGCTCTGATATAGTCTGAGTCTGTCGCTAAGGAGTAAGCGTCCGGCGATCCCATATTGACACGCCCGCATAAAGCGGGCGTTTGTCGTTAGTGTGCAGTCGTCGGCTGCCAGTTATGCGGCAGCAGCTCATGCCGGCTGCGTCGGCAGGCGCGTGAGTACGTCCTTTAAGTAGGCGTACGGATCATGGCCATTGAGCTTGGCTGACTGAATCAAGGTCATGACGGCGGCGGCCCGTTTCCCCGCGCGCAAGGAACCGGCGAACAGCCAATTGTTGCGGCCAATGGCGATCGGCCGGATCTGATTCTCGATCCAGTTATTGTCGATCGGCAACTGCCCATCATCCAGGTAATGCGTCAACGCCACCCAGCGTTTAAGGCTGTAGTCCAGAGCCTTGGCCGTGGCAGACCCGTCCGGCACGCGCTCTCGCTGGGCCAGCATCCAGGCATGTAAGGCATCGGCCACAGGCCTGGCCTGCTCCTGGCGTCTGCGCCTTCGCTCTTCGGTGGTCAGATCTTTCACCTGACGTTCGATTTCATAGAGCTGGCCCATGTATTGCACGGCTTGCTGGGCAAGCTGGCTCTTGGCCGACACATGCAAGTCGAAGAACTTGCGCCGGGCATGCGCCATGCAGCCTATTTCGGTAATGCCCTGGGTAAAGCACGCTTTGTAGCCGACGTAGTCATCGCACAGCAGACTGCCTTGCCAATCGCCTAGGAAGCTGCGGGCATGTTCGCCCGCCCGGCCTTCGGTAAAGTCGTAGACCACCGCACGCAGATCTTCGAATGCACCCGGCGCATAGGCCCAGAGGTAAGCCCGATGGGTTTTCTTCGTGCCGGGCTTGAGCATCTGCACGGGTGTTTCATCGGCATGCACCACGCGGTGCGCGAGGATCGCTTCGCGAAGCGCATCGGCCAGCGGCTGCAGCTGCACGCCGCACACCCCCACCCATTCGGCCATCGTCGAGCGCGAGAGCTTCATGCCGGCGCGTTCGAAGATTTTTTCCTGACGGTACAGCGGCAGGTGATCCGCGTACTTGGCTACCAGCACTTGTGCAAGCAGACCGGTTGAGGCCATGCCTTTGTCGATCACGTGGGCTGGAACCGGCGCCTGGGTCAGCGTCTGGCACTTCTTGCAAGCCCATTTGCCACGGATATGTCGTTCGACCGTGAACAGGCCGGGGATGTAGTCGAGCTTTTCGGATATGTCTTCGCCGATGCGCTGCAGGTGGCAGCCACATTGGCACGTTGTACTGTCGGGCTCGTGGCGATATTCAACACGTGGCAGGTGCTCAGGCAGCGCGGCACGCTTAGGCTGCTGGACGGGTCGAGCGGCCGGTTGGCCGCGTAGCAAGTCAAGTTCGGCTTCGATCGCGGCGATATCCGCGCAGACCGTTTCTTCCAACAGACTGCCTTGTACGCCCGAGAGCTGCTCACCCTTTTTGCCGAACTGGTAGCGGCGCAAGTTGGCAATCTCGTGGGTGAGCTGCGCGATCTTGGCGTCTTTAAAGCGGATGTCGTCGCGGTGGGTAGCGAGCATCTGTTCCCGGCGCACCAGAATCTGGCGCGTTTGTTCCAGCTCTTGCTCGTGGCGCAGTAATTGCTCGGCAGTTTCGGCCAACGTGTGCTCCTTCTCGCCCAGCGCGGCCATGAGGCCACGAACCTTCTCGCGCAAGGCATGCGCGTCAAGATCGTCGAGGTTTTGGGCAGAAGCAATCATAGCCACCAGTGTGCCATGACCCGCTAGGCGTAAGCTATTGGCGGATGCCCCGATTGCGTTACAAGACGTCGATGATCCCGCCTGGGCCGATGCGGTGCCAAGGCAGACCAATGACCAACGCCTGCAGTTGTTCATCGGTCAGTGGTACGTCGGGCGTACCGAGCCGTGGCCAGGTAAAGCCTCCCTTGTGAAGCCGCCTGGCTGCCAACCATATACCAATGCCGTCGTGCACCAGCACCTTTAAACGATTGGCTCGGCGGTTCGCGAAGAGATAAGCATGGTGCGGCTGCGCCGCACCGAAGACCTTGACCACCCGCGCCAAGGCCGTCTCGGTGCCCGCGCGCATGTCCATCGGTTCAACCGCTAGCCATATTTGATCGATGCGAATCATCGCATCACGGCGCGCAGCCAAGTCGCACACTGTTCGGACTGAGCCATGGGCCAGCGTACCGTGGCCTTCAGCCCGTGGTGCTCGAACTCAATCGCGATGTCTTCGCGGGGTACGGGCGTGATCTGTGCCGCTTCAGATCGTGCAAGCTGCAGCGGTATGAACTGTGCGGCCACATCGCATCGGGACGCATGGCTGATCGCCGTCTCATGATGCCCGAGCCGTTCATGCTCGGTGATCCCCCCCCCCCTCTGTCACAATAGATGTCCGGTCACTTGAACCTAATAGATGAGGGGGCGGTTGGAGTGTTTTCATGTCCGCCTATAGCCCTGAGCTCAAAGA
>LNAP01013700.1_pt1 | contig 10221 bp, 9 predicted proteins | sample 602601 | NCBI WGS metagenome assembly LNAP01 (sample SAMN02440304, study PRJNA202911) | soil metagenome | biome: Subtropical and temperate rainforests or woodlands; isolation source: soil samples (1 kg each in a 20% v/v slurry with milli Q water) were... ...
ACATTTCGCCGGACACCCCGCCCACCAGGGCGAGGACGATGACAAGCCAGATCGGCATGTCCAGCAACGCTTGTTGCTCGTTTGTCATGTCACGCCTCCTGGGAGCGTTGATGAGTGCAGGGATTGAGGGCAAGACAGCACCGAGTCACCGGCACTGTCTTCAACCCTGGAAAAGTCCGCTGAACGGGAGTTACAGACGTTCAACAATGACGTTGTCGATAAAGGCAAAGTTGGCGTACGGATTCTGTTCGTTGGAGAACGCCAGGGTCGTTTGCGTGGTAGTGGCGGTGAAGTCGTAGGTCAGGGTGCTCCACTCGATCGCAACGCCTTTGGCGGTCGGCGTATTGAAAGTGGCGGTTTGGCCGGCCACTTTGACCTGTACCACACCGTCGCCCGAACGACCGGCGAACTTCGAATTGCCGGCGCTGAACGTCAGCCGGTACTTGGCGCCAACGACAGTGGCAAAGTTCTGTTGAATGCCCCCGCCGTTGCCATAGACATAGTTCGCCAGGTCAACAATCACCAGGCCATCCGCGGCTACGGAGCCGCCAATCGAAGCCGGCACGTTGAAGTACTCGGCACCGGACAGGAATGTCGTCCAGCCGGTAATGAAGTTGGTTTTTGCCGGGGTATCCAGAATACAGCTACCACTGCAACCGGGCTGTTCAAAGCTGCCGTTGACCAGCAGGTTGGCCGCAACGACATTGGCTGCGGAGCCCAGCAGCACAGCGGCGGCCAGAATGGGAGCGACATATTTTTTCAAGACTTTCATGTGTTCACCTATGGCTGTGATGGATTGGGTCGTGCTACCGAAGCAGCACTCATGTCGCTCACAGGCGATCGCTCGGGGCTCGTGGCCCTCACATGATTCAGCGTTCCGCACCGGGAACATTTGATCTGGAGCTCTGCATACTCGCCGATCCGGGCGAGCAGTCTCTTGCAATGTCCACATCGGCAATCTTTCAACATCTGCAATGCCTTGTGATGTTCATCGGATCCTTCCTTTTGCATTGGCCATCCAGGGATGAAACCCGATATGCCTGACACAAGGCAGGCTTTGCCAAAGGCCTCACGAGTAGAAGGGCATTTTCAGCAACGCGGTTCCAGTGTCGGGTTTGACTGTCGTAGTGAATTAAAAGGGAGCGGCCGGCCAGTTGACCGAGTGTGGGTAGCCGGATTGATTTTTCACTTCGCTGACAGCAATGTAGTACTGCTTGTAAGCAAGCAACAACGCTTCATCTGCAAGAGTGGTGACACCTAGATCCAACTTATACTGCAAGGGATTCAACCTCAGCCAACTAACAGCTTCACTAAGCAGACTTTCCATATGCCTAGTTACCTCATCTACATAGTCTTGATAGGTTGGTTCACTGAAGACCCACTCACCTGTCAGGTTTAAAGCCTTCCATCCCACTTGGACTGTTGTGTTACCTGTTACATCAACCCATATGCCCGTTGCTCCCTCTGGATAGGTAGTGGGAGCTTCCTCAGAGTCCAAAATCTGTAGAACTTTGGGAAAGGGTTTTGAATAGTCAATTCGAATGAAGGCATAACGATTCATTTGTTTTTTCCTACTGGCAATTAATAGCGAATGCTGTTCTTACGTTCTGCGTACCTGCATACCCACTAATTTTCTTGAATGGGGCAGTTACATCAGGTAGGCATTCCAAAAAGCCCGGCAATCCGCCGGGCTTTTCAGAATGCGATCCTTCGCCTTCCTTTCATCCTGTGAACAAAAAGGAAGCTGACTTTTCGGCGCTACTGGCGCGGTACGAGTCTATTCAAATTGTTTTTCCGACCGCGGTCCCTGCCCGCCGGATAACTGTTCACGGTGCTTTACGCTGCACACCCGGGTCAGTTGCCAACCCTCTGAACCGTCGAGGCCGGTTCATCGCTGCCTTTGCTTTTGCCACTAAAGAGCGGTGTCGCTCGCCGCTGTCGGGCGGCTTGGAACGAATAATATGCATTGGCGCATATACAGTCAATGCACAAATGCATTTATTTGTGCGCGACAAATGCACCTGCGCATGAGAACCGCATAAATAAAGGCGTGGAGGGTTTTCCGCGGGCACAAAAAAGCCCGCTCGATGGCGGGCTTTGGCGTTATGGGCTGCGGTTAGCGGGCGTACATGCCCCACCAGAAGACATGACCTAAGATGACGATCTGCTCTTCCTGCATTTCCTGGAAGCTGTAGTCCTCATCCGGATGTTCGTCGCGGTTGAAGCTGCGCAGGCGAATGCCGGAAGGCAGGCGATAGAGCTGCTTCACCCGCAGCTGGCCGTTGTGGTTGATGGCATACAGGTCGCCGTCGATGATGTCGCCGATACCGCATTTGCCGGCATTGACCCCCACCGTGGCGCCGTCGCGCAGCACCGGCAACATGCTGTTGCCGCGTACGGTCACGCATTTGGCCTGGTCGAACTGCACGCCATTGTGTCGCAGGCTGCGCTTGCCGAAGCGCAGACTGGAGCGCTCGCTTTCCTCGATGACGAATCTTCCTGATCCCGCAGCCAATTCAACCTCGCGAAGAAAGGGGACCGACACCTCGTCGTCATCGACGGGGGTATCGTCGTCCCACAGACTTATGTCCTTGAGTTCCGAATGCGGATCGGCCGGCCGGGCAGAGGCGACCGCCGCGCGCCCGCGCAGTTGATCGGTGCTCACCTGGAAGTACTCGGCGATCCGCGAGATGTGTTTGTCCGAAGGATCGACAATCTTGCCGCTGAGGATCCGCGAAAGGGTGGATTGAGGCACGCCGGTACGCCGATGGAGTTCCGTGGGGGAAATGCCATCGCGATCGAGCAGCTCTCTTAAGACGGTAGAAACGTTGCGCTTTTGCATAACGCGCATATTGCGGGTTATTTTCACCGATGACAAATGCTAAAATGCATATTCATGCATAAAACACCCGAAATCCAGCCGGGTTCATCCCTGCGAAGGTCGGACCGCCCATGGTAACCTTGCGCCCATCGCGAAAAAGCCGGGCCCATGCCCTCTGCTTTTGCCCACCCTTTCAACGAATCAACCTGACGACCCGATGAATAAAGCGCTCACCGATCTGTCCTCCCACACGCCGATGATGCAGCAGTACTGGCGCCTCAAGAACCAACACCCCGACCAGCTGATGTTCTATCGCATGGGCGACTTCTACGAAATCTTCTATGAAGACGCAAAGAAGGCCGCCAAGTTGCTGGACATCACCCTGACCGCGCGCGGGCAGTCGGCTGGCCAGGCGATTCCGATGTGCGGGATTCCTTATCACGCCGCCGAAGGTTACCTGGCCAAGCTGGTGAAGCTCGGCGAGTCGGTGGTGATCTGTGAACAGGTCGGCGACCCGGCCACCAGCAAGGGCCCGGTGGAGCGCCAGGTGGTGCGGATCATCACCCCGGGGACCGTCAGCGACGAGGCTCTGCTCGACGAGCGCCGGGACAACCTGATCGCGGCGGTGCTGGGCGACGAGCGCCTGTTCGGCCTCGCGGTGCTGGACATTACCAGCGGCAATTTCACGGTCCTGGAAATCAAGGGCTGGGAGAACCTGCTGGCCGAGCTGGAACGCATCAACCCGGTGGAACTGTTGATCCCGGACGACTGGCCGCAAGGCCTGCCGGCGGAAAAACGCCGTGGCGTGCGCCGTCGCGCGCCCTGGGACTTCGAACGCGACTCGGCCCACAAGAGCCTGTGCCAGCAGTTCTCCACCCAGGACCTCAAGGGCTTCGGCTGCGAGAACTTGACCCTGGCCATCGGCGCCGCGGGCTGCCTGCTGAGCTATGCCAAGGAAACCCAGCGCACCGCCCTGCCCCACCTGCGCAGCCTGCGTCACGAACGCCTGGACGACACCGTGGTGCTCGACGGCGCCAGCCGGCGCAACCTGGAGCTGGACACCAACCTCGCCGGCGGTCGCGACAACACCCTGCAATCGGTGGTTGACCGTTGCCAGACCGCGATGGGCAGCCGCTTGCTGACCCGCTGGCTGAACCGTCCACTGCGCGACTTGAAAGTCCTGCAGGCGCGGCAGACCTCGATCGGCTGCCTGCTGGACGGTTACCGCTTCGAAAGGCTGCAACCGCAGCTCAAGGAGATCGGCGACATCGAGCGGATCCTCGCCCGTATCGGCCTGCGCAACGCCCGTCCCCGCGACCTGGCGCGCCTGCGCGATGCCCTGGCGGCGCTGCCTGAACTGCAAGTGGCGATGACCGAGCTGGAAGCCGAGCACCTGAGTCAACTGGCCGTGACCACCAGCACCTACCCGGAACTGGCGGCGCTGCTGGAAAAAGCCATCATCGACAACCCGCCAGCGGTGATCCGCGATGGTGGCGTGCTGAAAACCGGCTACGACACCGAGCTGGACGAGCTGCAATCGCTGAGCGAAAACGCCGGCCAGTTCCTTATCGACCTGGAAGCCCGGGAAAAGGCCCGTACCGGCCTGGCCAACCTGAAAGTCGGCTACAACCGGATTCACGGCTACTTCATCGAACTGCCGAGCAAACAAGCAGAACAGGCCCCGGCGGACTACATCCGCCGCCAGACCCTCAAAGGCGCCGAACGCTTCATCACCCCGGAGCTCAAGGCTTTCGAAGATAAGGCGTTGTCCGCCAAGAGCCGCGCGCTGGCCCGCGAGAAGATGCTCTACGAAGCCCTGCTGGAAACCCTGATCGGCCACCTGCCGCCGCTGCAGGACACCGCCGCGGCGCTGGCCGAGCTGGACGTGCTGAGCAACCTGGCCGAGCGAGCGCTGAACCTCGACCTCAATTGCCCGCGTTTCGTCAGCGAGCCGTGCATGCGCATCACCCAGGGTCGTCACCCGGTGGTCGAGCAGGTCCTGACCACGCCGTTCGTGGCCAACGACCTGAGCCTCGACGATCAAACCCGGATGCTGGTGATCACCGGCCCGAACATGGGTGGTAAATCCACTTATATGCGGCAAACCGCGCTGATCGTGTTGCTGGCCCATATCGGCAGCTTCGTGCCGGCGGCGAGCTGCGAGCTGTCGCTGGTGGACCGCATCTTTACCCGGATCGGTTCCAGCGATGACCTGGCCGGTGGTCGCTCCACCTTCATGGTGGAAATGAGCGAAACCGCCAACATCCTGCATAACGCCACCGAGCGCAGCCTGGTGCTGATGGACGAAGTGGGTCGCGGCACCAGTACCTTCGATGGTCTGTCCCTGGCCTGGGCTGCGGCAGAACGTCTCGCCCAGCTGCGGGCGTACACCCTGTTCGCCACCCACTACTTCGAGCTCACCGTCCTGCCGGAAAGCGAACCTCTGGTCGCCAACGTGCACCTCAACGCCACCGAGCACAACGAACGCATCGTGTTCCTGCACCACGTGCTGCCAGGCCCTGCCAGCCAGAGCTATGGCCTGGCCGTGGCCCAGTTGGCGGGGGTTCCGAGCGATGTGATCGTCCGCGCCCGCGAGCACCTGAGTCGCCTGGAGACCACCAGCCTGCCCCATGAAGCGCCGTCTCCGGTACCGGGCAAGGCTTCGGTCCCGCAGCAAAGCGACATGTTCGCCAGCCTGCCGCACCCGGTCCTCGATGACCTGGCCAAGCTTGATCTGGACGACATGACCCCGCGCAAGGCACTGGAAATGCTCTATACATTGAAGACACGCATCTAACGCTGATGCTTTCAAGCTGTTAGAATCTCGCGCGGTTTGGGATGCTGCGGACTATTAGCCTGGTCCGCAGACTATCGCTCCCGAACCTGGCGACCCCGTCCTGAAGGGGCTCCGCTGCCGCCGCCTGAGGAGAGAATTAGAAATGACCTTCGTCGTCACCGACAACTGCATCAAGTGCAAGTACACCGACTGCGTAGAAGTCTGTCCGGAAGGCCCGAACTTCCTGGTGATTCACCCGGATGAGTGCATTGACTGCGCGCTGTGCGAGCCTGAATGCCCCGCTGTAGCGATCTTCTCCGAGGACGAAGTTCCGGAAGAGATGCAGGAGTTCATTCAGTTGAACGTTGAGCTGGCCGAAATCTGGCCCAACATCACTGAAAAGAAAGATTCCCTGCCCGATGCCGAAGAGTGGGATGGCGTCAAAGGCAAGATCAAAGATCTCGAACGCTGATTACCTCGCGTTCCCCAAAAAGGCCCCTTGCGGGCCTTTTTGCTGTTCCGGATTCACTTTTACGCAGGCAAAAAAAAGGGGCGGTATGACCCGCCCACCTTTTTTCCCTAGTCCCTGTGTTCCTTTTCATCGTCCTGATGAATCGCATCCTGCGATGTCCTGACCATCATCCTTGATGGTTGTGTCTATCCGTCGACACAGGGCTGATATTAGAGAGTTTCCATGACAGAGCAATGGCACTGACAGCTATAAAAAGTGTCGAACACCGTTCTATACCCTAGAATAAGTTCTTATTAATCAATAAGATAACCAAAAACCTCAGATCAAATAGACAACTTTCATACCGCATAAAAACCGAACACTTACGAAAGAGTAAGCCTTTACTTACATGCTCTTTCAGCTATTGAACGCGCGCCTGCCCATTTCATCTGACTCCTATCGATCACCCAATAAAAAGCCCCGAACATGTCGGGGCTTTTCACGGCAGGATTGCTCGTACCGTTACTGGAACAGCGACTCGCTGGACAGGCCGTTCTTCTCGAGGATCTCACGCAGACGCTTGAGACCTTCGACCTGGATCTGGCGTACCCGCTCTCGGGTAAGCCCGATCTCCAGGCCCACATCTTCCAGGGTGCTGCTCTCGTGGCCGCGCAAGCCGAAGCGGCGAACGACCACCTCACGTTGCTTGTCGGTCAATTCGGAAAGCCACTGATCGATGCTTTGCGACAGGTCGTCATCCTGCAGCAGCTCGCACGGATCGGTAGGACGATCGTCGGTGAGGGTGTCCAGCAGGGTTTTATCCGAATCCGGACCCAGCGAGACGTCGACTGAAGAAACCCGCTCGTTCAAGCCCAGCATGCGCTTGACCTCACCTACCGGTTTCTCCAGCAGGTTGGCGATTTCTTCAGGGGAGGGTTCATGGTCGAGTTTCTGTGTCAGCTCCCGTGCTGCCCGCAGGTAGACGTTGAGCTCTTTGACCACATGAATCGGCAGCCGGATAGTCCGGGTCTGGTTCATGATTGCCCGTTCGATGGTTTGACGGATCCACCAGGTGGCATAGGTCGAGAAGCGGAAACCGCGCTCCGGATCGAACTTCTCCACCGCCCGGATCAAACCGAGGTTGCCCTCTTCGATCAGGTCCAGCAGCGAAAGCCCACGATTGACATAACGCCGGGCGATTTTCACCACCAGACGCAGGTTGCTTTCAATCATGCGCTTGCGCCCGGCCGGATCGCCACTTTGCGACAGACGCGCAAAATGAACTTCTTCTTCCGGAGAGAGCAATGGGGAAAAGCCGATTTCATTGAGATACAGCTGCGTCGCGTCGAGCGCTCGCGTGTAATCAATGTACTTGTGTTGTTTCAATGAAGCGGAGTGTTTGGATTTGGCACGAACTGAAGGTACAGCAGATCCCTCATTCGACATCGAATCAGTGGCGATATCCGTCTCCATAAGGAGAACTTCATCGTCGATGTCAAACTCCGGCACTTCTTTACTGAGAGCCATTGTTATAGTCCTTTGGTGAGTTCGACCTCAGGCTCAAGCGACGCCTTTATCCTTGGCAACGCTGGAACCTGTTCCCTCTACGTGACGGAACAGGCTTGGTAACGGATCAACGACGTGGCAGGAATTGCAGCGGATCTACAGGTTTACCTTGTCGGCGAATCTCAAAGTGCAGTTTCACCCGGTCTGTACCAGTTGATCCCATTTCGGCAATTGTCTGTCCGACTTTGACCTGCTGCCCCTCCCGAACCAACAGCCTACGGCTGTGGCCGTAAGCACTGACGTAGGTATCGCTGTGTTTGATGATGACCAGTTCGCCGTAGCCCCTTAAGCCACTCCCGGCGTAAACCACCGTCCCATCAGACGCAGCTAAAACAGGCTGTCCCAAATCCCCGGCGATATCAATGCCTTTATTCAAACTACCGTTTGAAGAGAATTTTCCAATCAGAATACCGTTCGCAGGCCAGCCCCAGCCCTTTGGCGCGGGGCCTGCAGGCGGTAATGGAGCCGGCGCGGGCTGGCTCGCAATCGTTGGCGCGGCACCTGCCGGACGACGAATTACTGTGGTTTTACTTGAAGAAGATGCACTGGAAGCCGACTTTGTAACCACCGCTGTCGGTGCCGAACCCGAGCGGCCGTCGAAGCGGATGGTCTGCCCCGGGTGAATGGTGTACGGCTCGGCAATATTGTTGCGCGCGGCCAGGGCCTTGTAATCCCAGCCATAACGGAAGGCGATCGAAAACAGGGTGTCGCCGCGACGAACCGTGTACTGCCCCGTGGTCACTGTCGGGCGCTGCGGTACCGCACTGGTGCGATCGACGACCCGGGCGCTGCTCGACTTATTGCTCGAACACCCGACCAACAGAGAACTCAAGACAAGGCCAATCACCAGTCGCTGAAAGCTTGTTGTACCCATACGCTGCGCAATGACTGTGAGACTCACCCGCCGCTCCCTTTGTGGTGGTTGAAGATAAATGGTGCCTGGCTCAGGCATGAAATGTCGCAAGTATAACCGGCCACCCGCGCTTTACTCCCGGTAAAGCGAAATCGGCAGGTACCGGCATATCGATCATGGTTCAAGGTTGCTTAACCGATTGATCAAGCTGTAAGACCAAGCCGATCAAACAGAATTCACCCGCTCCAAACAAATGCTCAGGCCAACGGCCCGTTGAGCAAGGGAACGAAGCGAACCGCGCCGAGAACCTGCCGCGAAAACCCCTGCTCTTCACGAATGACCAGCATCAGTTGCTGCACTTCGCCGGCCCCGACCGGAATCACCATCCGGCCACCCGGCGCCAACTGGTCCAGCAGGGCCTGAGGGATGTCGGTGGCGACCGCCGTCACGATGATCCCGTTGTACGGCGCCAGCGCCGGCCAGCCTTCCCAGCCGTCGCCCCAGCGGAATACCACGTTGCGCAGGTTCAGCTCGACCAGACGTTCCTTGGCCCGATCCTGCAACACCTTGATGCGCTCGACCGAGAACACCCGCTCCACCAGTTGCGACAACACCGCTGTCTGGTAGCCCGAGCCAGTGCCGATCTCCAGCACCTTGTCCAATGGGCCGGCCGCCAGCAGCAACTCGCTCATGCGCGCCACCATATAAGGCTGCGAGATCGTCTGGTTGTGCCCGATCGGCAAGGCCGTGTCTTCATAGGCGCGATGCGCCAGGGCCTCGTCGACGAACAGATGCCGCGGCGTACGCCGAATGACTTCCAGCACCTGGGCGTTGGACAGGCCTTCATCGTAAAGACGCTGGATCAGGCGTTCGCGGGTACGCTGGGAAGTCATCCCGATACCGCGACGCAACAAATCGTCCTGTTCGCGAGCCATCAGCGCAGCCCCTCCAGCCAGCCATCAAGACTTCTGAAAGCATCGTTGAAGGTGCGATCGAGCTGCAACGGCGTGACCGAGACATAACCCTGCATGATCGCGTGGAAGTCCGTACCCGGGCCACCGTCCTCGGCGTCCCCCGCCGCGGCGATCCAGTAACCGGCCTTGCCGCGCGGGTCGACCGTCTTCATCGGCGCCGCCGCACGGGCGCGATGGCCCAGACGAGTCAGCTGAATGCCGCGAATATGATCGAGGGGTAGATTGGGAATGTTCACATTCAGCACGGTACGTGGTGGAAGATCCAGCTGCCCATGGGCCTCGACCAGTTTGCGGGCGAAATAGGCAGCCGTCGGCAGATTATCCACCTGACGCGAGACAAACGAAAAGGCAAATGCCGGAAGCCCCAGAAAACGCCCTTCCAGGGCCGCGGCGACAGTACCGGAATACAGCACGTCGTCACCCAGGTTCGCCCCGAGGTTGATTCCGGATACGACCATGTCCGGATCGCGCTCCAGCAGCCCGTTGAGGCCCAGGTGCACGCAGTCGGTGGGGGTGCCATTGATACTGATGAAACCGTTACTCAAGGTGTGCGGGTGCAACGGCCGGTCGAGCGTCAGCGAGCTGCTGGCGCCACTTTTGTCCTGGTCCGGGGCGATCACCACACACTCGGCGTAATCCGCCAGCGCAGCATGAAGCGCGGCGAGACCGGGTGCTGTTACACCATCGTCGTTAGAAATCAGAATACGCATGGGCTGTCCGTCTGCCCCACCGGCACCAGATCGACGAGTTCACGCACCAATACGGTGGCGAAGCATCCGG
>LNAP01006352.1_pt1 | contig 10220 bp, 8 predicted proteins | sample 602601 | NCBI WGS metagenome assembly LNAP01 (sample SAMN02440304, study PRJNA202911) | soil metagenome | biome: Subtropical and temperate rainforests or woodlands; isolation source: soil samples (1 kg each in a 20% v/v slurry with milli Q water) were... ...
AAGGCCGCGGAGTTCGCGATCGACGGCTTCAACAACTTCCTCGTGAACGGCAACGGCAGATACGGAGGCAACTGGAACTCATGGTAAGATCTTGCAGGATGTTTCTTTTAGCCTTTTTGACTGCTCTTTGCTCACAGACGATTCCCCTTCTCTCATTTCTTCCTGCAGGTGGGCCTCTCTGACCGAGTCCGCTGTGTACCTGTCCGAGAGCCTTTTCGGTACCGCCACGGGCTACATCAGTGCCGATGTCTCCAACAACATCGACGCCGGTCTGCTGACCTTCTCTGCGCTAGCTTTTGATGGCTCGGAGGTGCATGTGATGGAGCTGTCCACCAACAACACGGTGACCTGGGCCAGCCCCATCCTCGACTGGCTCACCCAGGGAGACATCAACATCACCTCCACCACCCAGGTGGCAGACATCCTGGACTGGGACGCCGCGGGCTTGTTCCACTTCAACAGCGGCAACTACTCGATTGTCATCGCCGACGACTACCTCGACGGCACTCCTGTGTTCCTGGCGAAGGGCAAGGGTCAATATGGTGGTGATTACGGCAAATGGTACGTCTTTTTGTTACCTTTTTTATGTCTTGTTGTTTCTGTTTCTGATGGTGTGCTGTTCTCAATCCTTTCTACAGGTACATCTCTGTCGTTGACTCTGTCTGCTACATCATGGACAAGAAGGAAGGTTCCATGAACACTCACCTGGAGTGGCTCAACGTGAACTGGTTCCAGACCGCAGTCGGCAGATACGATCTAAACGTCGCTGGCGGTCAGGATGAGCCTTTGTTCCAGAGCAGCAACATCCTCTCGTGGTACGACATGAGCATGGTCAGTGACCACCAGCTGGCCCAGGGCGTCGTCTACACAGACACCTCCGTTAACGGCCAGCCGGCCTTCTTGCTCTTCTCCCAGTTCGCCCTTGACCAGACCAACCGCACTGCCTCCTTTGCGGTGACGGAGATCCTTGATGGCGTGCTGGGTCTGAGTGCCACGGCCAATGCCTTCTACGCTGAGAACTATGGTTTGCTGACTGGCATCGACGCCAAGGTGTCTTATAACTCAGAGCTCATCTTCGAAGCCCACACCACCGTAGATGCGCAGTTAGACACAGCCGACTTCTCTCCAACTATGGAGCCTACCCTCGAGCCATCTATGGTGCCATCTGCAATGCCGTCTCTGATTCCTAGCCCACAGGCCAGTGCGCAGCCCACCTTTACCACTGCACCTATTGTTCAGGCCACAGCTAGCCCCAGCGCTATCCCCACTGTTGCCCCCAGCGTTGTGCCCACTATCGCTCCAACCAGAGCACCGACTCAGGCTCCCTCGGTCGCTCCCACCAAGCAGACCACTCCCATCTTGTCGTTCTCCTCGAACATCACGCTGGCTGGGGTGACCTCGTCCACCCTCGACGCCGCCAGTCAGCAGGCCCTGGTCAACGTGACCGCCAGCTCCATGAAGGTGAGCATGAACAGTGTGAGTTACCTGGGCAGCACCATGGTCAGCTCCACTGGCCGTCGCTACTTGAAGAGCCAGAAGCACCACTACCTGACCTCCTTTGTCGTCCTGTCGAAGGTGAAGGTCAGTGTGCCTGTGGAGTCTACAGATCCGTCTACTACAGACAACTTATATACGAGTCTAACTACCCAGCTGAACACTGCCGTGACCACGGGTGCGTTCACCACCAACCTGCAGAAGGTGTCCACCGCACTGGGAGCCACTGAGACCTCCCACGCCTCTGCCACGTCTGTGTCCAACAGTCCTCCCGAGACCAGCGCGCCGCCTACTTCGAACGGCAGCAAGGAGGGACTCAGCATTGGCGCCATCGCAGGCATTGTGATCGGAGCGCTGGCTGGTTTCGTGATCCTGGCAGGTGCAGTTTACTATTGCTTCGTCGTGAAGAGCGGCACCGCAAATAACGCCACCAACAATGATGTTCCGAATAAAACCATCAGGGGTGACACTCCGGAAGTTTTCACCTCCGAAAATCCCATTGCCTCGGCAAGAATAGCCAAAACGCCGCCGTAAATCGAATTAAATTCGAAACAATTTTGAATGGGAATGATAGGGTATTAATTGTATTGCCGACTCTACACCCCGCGACCAGTCGTGATAGCAAATAATATCTTACCTTTTTTATTCTGTGGTTTATATTTATATGCAACTCAATGAGTTGGTCATTAGCTACAATGTCGCTTCTGTACGTATTCTCTTCTGTTATATTTCTGCATTTTTTTCATTAAAATGCCAGAATGCTCACTTCCAGTACATTAATAAGTACATATAAGGAATGATAAACAGAAGAATGAATTTATTCATTTCATTTTTTTTAGTCCAGTGGTACTCACTACGAAACGGAAGAATTTAAAGGGTGATAATGATGATGTGACTGTTCACAACATGAAAAAAAAAGCACAAATACTGTTTCATTTTCACCAAAACCAACCAAACAACCCGCCTTTCTTACTTTCTATGACCTCCAGTGCAGTCTGTGCACCTTTATGCCCCTGCTCGGCGGCAGCTTGATAGTATATTATCCCCTCGCGCACATTTTTTCCCACGTGAATTCCGTTAATTAAGTTGTACCCTAGCAAATATTGAGCCTCCGCCAAACCGTGGTCAGCCGCCAGTCGAAAATATTTCGCGGCTGCTTGCACATTGATGGGCACACCAATGCCGTCCTTGTGGCAGCGGCCGAGGTTATACAGTGCAGCTGCGTGGCCCTGCTTGGCTGCTAGGGTGTAATATTTGAAAGCCTCGTGAGGGTTGGCCGGAATGCCAATGCCGTTGCGCTGCTGCGCGCCGTACGCCGATTCAATATTAACATTGTCACTCTCGGAAGCGAGTTGATAGTACTGCGCGCCGTCCTCGTCGTGTCGCCGCACACCGGCGATGCAGCAGGAAAAGAACATCGTCACCGGGCTGGGATATTCTTCCCACACTTGGTCTTCCTGCGAGCTCGTACTGCTGATCGTTCGCTTCGGTGCACCGTTGCCAATCTCGTAGCAGTACCCGAGATTGTTCTGTGCGGCACAGTGGCCTTGTTCGGCGGCGAGATGATAATAGTGTGCGGCAGCTTCTTCGTTCCGGGGCGTGCCGATCCCGTTCGCGAAACATATACCCAGATTGTACTGCGCACCCGCGTGTCCTTTGTCCGCAGCAATTTGGTAGCACTTCACAGCCTCAGCTTCGTTTCGTGTGATGCTTCGCCCATCGCAAAGGCAAAATCCAAGCAAAAACACAACATTCGGATCCCCTCGGTTGGATTTTGATGTCAGATATGCAATAGCTCGGGAGGAATACAACATGGAGCTGCTTCTATCGACAGGAAACGCTTTACATCCTTTCTCAAACAATATTCCCAGATATGCTTCTGCAAGGTGGTCTTGAGAATTGGCAGCAACAAAGATCCGATCGGAGGCCGCCTCGTCTGCGCACCAACGAGCCGCATTGTAATCACGGTCCAATTGGTTGTTCCTCAAGTGAGTTTCCATAGCGCTTAATATACCTGAAAAGACGACAATCAGAGTCTGCCAGCAATAAACTAGAGCTCTGCCGCGTGCAATATAAAATATTGGGGAGGATTTGTCACAACACTTTCTATACACCGCTTTTTAGTTTCCGATGAAGTATTACATGGGGAAGTACTCTATCATGCGGCTGTTGATAGTGCTGCAGTTGTGCGCTGTAGCAAGTGCTTATTCTCCTTCAATTTCGAGTTCATGTGAAGAGGACTTCTTCGCGCGTCGCACTTGCCAAATAATAAGCACATCGAGATCAAAGAAGCGCTTCTTTTTATATGTACATGTACTCACTAGAAAAAACATAACGACAACCACCGCATTATTACGAAGTCAGAAAATTAACTCAATCGCGTCCAAAGCATATTGTAACAACTTCAGTAAAAGTATTTACACGCTATAGTGCACCTTACCCTGCACAAAAATTCAGTACTTTCCATACTTGCACAGTTCACCTGCGCTAGAATATTGATCACACACTAAAAACCTTCTATTTACAACACGTACTTGTGTATACAACTATTTACATATCCATCCGACCCAACTAAACTATACCAACCATACGAACTATTGGAGGTCAAAACGCACCTTTCTTGCCACCCTGTATCGGGGTGCAAAATACTGTCATTTTACTCACAATCTAGATACGAGCCGCCTTGGAGACCTTGTCGTACACCTCGGGAAAAGCCTGGGTGCAGAGAGGCAGGGCCGCGCGCATCTTGTCGTACAGACTGTGGTCGAACATCTCTCGGAACTCCTCCCTGGGGAAGAAAATGGCGGTGAAGAAGAAAAAGAAAAATATTATGTTAGAAAACAAAATGTATGTGTTCAACCATGCTGTACTCCTCAGAAGTAGAAAGGAAAAACTCATCGCACACGAACGGTTGAAAACAGTGCTATGAACAATGGAAGAGATTTTTATAAAATACTTTATAATGTACTTACTTCGTCATGTAAGAATCTGCGTACATCATCTGGTATCCCTGCACGGATCGCACGTATTCCTCAATTTTCCGGTGCGACGCGCGGGCCTCGTAGTGCGGCACGACCGGGTTGCCATAGGCGCCCACATCCACAAACAATTCTTCCCCCAAACCCGCCGAGGCACCGTGGATAAAACCCCGATCTCTGGTCACTTCGTTGGCGTGGGATTTTCTATGGCGGGTGTTGTGAGGAGACGCCGAGTTGATCGTGGGCAGGGTGCCAAAGCCCGTGTCGGGGCGCTGGGCGTTGGAGGGGATCTTGAAAGGACACAGCCAGAGCGGATAGATGGCTGCTTCTTCGTGGAACACGTCCAAGCAGCCGGACAATTTGCTCATGGGCACCAGCATATCCTGCACCATGTGATGCAATTCGTACAGCTTGCGCAGCTGCTCGGTCTGTGTGCGCTTCAGCAAAGCTGGTGCGGGAGGCATCATCCAGCCTAACAAATAGCGAAACACAACATTGTTGCCAAAAGGGACAATGTCCTGCATCTCCCAGAACAATGAGCGCGAGTGGCGGTGGTAGTAGTGTCTCAACGGAATGATTTCGCGGTCAACCTTGTGCACCAGAGGACTGGAGGAGGTCGGCACGGGCTGGTATTTGTGGTCATTCTTGTTGTAGTTCTTGCTGCGGTTGTTGGCGCCGGCACGCTCTTCACGGCGGAGAAACTTCTCGACGTGCTTGTAGAACCACTCGCTGTACCAACGTCCAATGGGGTTGAACACGGCGCCTTCGATGTGCTTGGTGTCGGTGAGATTGCCCAGCATCACCACGTACTCGTGCTCCGAGTAGGCCAGGCACTCCACGAAGTCATATTTGGCTTCCTTGCTCTGGTAGGCGAACTCTTCAATCGCTTCGGCCTTGTTGTGGTAGGGCAAGTACGTCAGGTCTACGTAGTTGCGGGCGCGAATCATCTGCAGCTCCACCGAGACCACAAAGCCCAGGGTGCCGTGGGACCAAGGGATGGAGTAGAACAAGTCGGTGTTCTCAGTCGCCGAGCAGTTGACCAGGCTATATCAAAACGAGCGAGAATGCAGTGAGAATTAGAAACTTTGAACTGCAAAAAAGGGAGAAAGATAGACGTACCTTCCATCAGCAAGTACAACTTCGAACCCCAAACAGCAGTGCTGGAAGAGACCATACTTATGTGAGGACGTCTCAATACCCACGCCGGACACCAAACCTCCCACGGTGAGGTCATCGAGCTCCGGAATGACAGGAATGGTCCAGCCCTTGGGCAACAGCGCAGCAGTCAGCTTGCCCATGGAACACATAGGCTCCACGCGGCAAGTCTGCTTGGCCTCGTTAATCTCCAACACGTCGTACAGATTGATGTTAATGTTGCGGTAGGTGCTTTTGTAGCGACCCGCACGAAGGGACATCGCAGCCCAGCCGGGTCTGGCCGTGCAGAGCTTGGTCTTGCATCCCTCCGAAATCCACTCTTGTATCTCCTGGCGGATCTTTTCCACTCGCAAACCGTGCTCATGAGGCTTATTGGGGTATAAACAGCTCACAAAAAGGTTTTTGATGCCCAGATATGTGTCGTATACCAGGGAGAGCGGAAACAAAAAGAAAACGACGAAGAACCACCTGTAGCAGATAAAAATAATCGATAAGGCAATCAGGTAAGTTTGATGCATGATGGGAAGTGATGTGGTGCTTTAAACGGGCACAATGCAATGGCTTCTGTATGCTGACTCACCGGTAGTGGGTGATCATATATTCAAACATCGAGCCAGTTTCCTTGAGGCCTTCCGTGTTTGACATGATGTTGGTTGTGTTGGTGGTAAATATTAATACCAATGGCAAGTATTGATTGTAAGAACTATCTCAATCGTGTTTTAAGAATGAGGTGGTGGCCGTTCAGAGAGGTGAACTGACACCCACACCGTCAGACGGAGAGCCACACCTCTGACCGAAGCAGCTGTTGCAAGTCTTGAATAATAATTGGCGTTATAGAACTTCATTGCTGCATAAAAGCGTCTAAATAGTTGAAATATTGCCAGTTGGCCACCCCTTTTTTGAATCGGAAAAACGTCATCACTTCGATACAGAGTCTACACAAAAAATATCAAAGACAATTGCGCGCCATGTTCATCCAATCAATGAGCAGCACGGTGTTGTCTCCCTTCTTAACGCTCTTGCAAAGAAGACTATTTAAAAAGTACACGTTGCTTGGAAAATTAGAATAAACCGACTATTTTAATACAGATATTTGCAATACGATTTCCAAAAAACATCATCCGGTGCAGGCGACGCGACCAATCAGACTTATGCATCTGCGGTATCTTTTTGACAATCTTCGGTACTGGTGGTTGATACGCAGCTTTCATTGTAAAAATAAATCTTTGTACTGCCTTTGTATACTCGAACCTGAGAAAACAGCACGTATAGTTGCACAGTAATGAGTAAAAACACAACAACTTGATATAAGCAAATGTATGCAACAAAAAGGGTGGAACACATTAACACAAATATAAACCAAAGCTTACCTCAATAGGAGTCAATTCCGGGATGGAGAATACTGCATTTCATAAAATGTAGAAAAAGGTTTATGCGTTTTCGTGCTCAAGAAAGAATGTGTGCAGAGGGGCAGCGCATGAATTACTGCAACACTTACCATAGGTCACAATGCGTACTCCTCTGCGGAGTGCCTCCACTAGAGCAGGCTGCAATAATTTCATACCCTCAGGCACCAAGTAAACAAAGATACATGTGGCATCGCTGAAGTCTATGTTTAGCACGTTATCATGCACGATACGAACCTGCGAAGCATATTTGTGTTGTGTGTTCTTATCAGCATATAGTACATAGAATCTTATTGTAGAATGGAAGGTACTTACTTGTGGCTCACAAAGATTGTGGCTCCGAATCAATTCACAAGCTCGCAAATATATTTCCTGGTCATACTCTATCCCTACACCTCTGATTAAAGGGTTCAGTTGGCATGCCTGTAACAAACAACGCTTCTACGTTAAGGCTAAGCTACGCAAAGCTTTAATAACCACCACCATCATACCTTTGCCAACAATCTTGCATCACCACACCCCAAGTCATATAGTACGTCACCGGATTTGACTTGCAACAATTCCAGGGCAATGTCGACAACTTCATTCCCAGCGGGATTGAACGGAGCCAACTTTTTCCCAATCTTCAGAGTATTTGATGTGTCTTCCATTGCTATTGCCAGCCAGATTCCCGTGTGGAATGTCCGCTTGCCCAGCAGCAGCAGGTCACTTCGCTTCACAAGCCGAAAATAATGAGTTTTAACCGATGATCGGAACAAAAAGGCAACAGTTTGCGTTCGATACCTAAAATTAATGCGACGCGCACTTCTCACTTCGAAGTATTCACCCTGCTGCAAATGGAGGTTGATCTGTTTGTTCCTGGTCGATTGTGCATTCTTGGTAAAGTATTTTTTATTTTATGCTAGTAGTTCATCTCGTCATCGTTATCAGTGCAAATTTATACACAGGAGAGCATACGGACTGGGCAGCTCAGTACAGGGCTCAAAATGAGAAGATACCATGTGGTAGGTCTCGTCATGGTTGTATGGATGTATCTTTGCTGTTTATGAGTTTGGGTGTACCTAATTCCAGGGTATACACTGGTATGTGCTACGAATGAAGGGCTACATGCACGGGTATCCGCCCTGGATACACCTGAGATCCGGTTTGACCATACCCGCAGCGGCCCAGTAGGCCATGAAGCAGACATCGTGAGCTTTTCTTTACCACTAGATTTGGATAAACTTACTGAAGCTGCAAAGGACGGCGGATTCTTCAGCTATGTCGCGGGCACCACTGCGATCGTGTTACAACATGAAACATTCAAGTTGAAGCAAAGATCCAATCATGGGCTACCGGCAGGGCTATTTATAAACAACTACTTAACCACGCTGCCAATGCGCAAGGGTCTGAGTAGCTCAGCAGCAGTGTGTGTTTTGGTGGCCACAGCATTCAGTCGCTTGTTCAGTTTGAATTTTTCGCAAGAAGAGATCATGGAAATAGCATTTCAGGTCAGCTAGCAACATTTTACTTTATCCTGCGCAATTCTGATTAAAAACTGCTTGCTTACTTACGCCTTATACATTAACGCAAAACAGGGTGAGATGTTGACACCCTCGCGGTGTGGGCGGATGGACCAGTGTGTCGTGATGGGGCCTGGGGCCGTGGGGTTGATGTGTTTTGACACCCATCACTGCACCCTGCGCCGCCTTTCATTGCCGGCTCCTATCGCTTCTTTAGACTCTTTCAATGGCGGTAAATCTGGCTTTTACTTTGTCATTGTGGATTTGAAAGCTTCGAAAAACACAGTGGTAATTCTCCGTGAGTTAAATGAAAGTTTTCCGCACCCAGTAAATGATACCCAGGTGAGCAAATACTTGTTCTCTTGCCTGTGAAAAGATATGTGTGATAATGTGCACAACCTACGTTGTTTTTATGCAACAGGCGCTTATTTACAAGTACGTCGAGGGCATTGTCGACATCGTAGAGAAGGCTGTGGCCGCGGTGGAGGCCGGCGATGTGTGCGCACTGGGGGCGCAGATGACCCACGCGCAGCACCTCTTCGACGCCAATTGCCTACCCAACTGCCCCAGCGAATTGACTTCACCTCGTTTGCATACGCTGATCAACGATGCCATGCTGAATGAGCTGTGTGTGGCAGTGAAAGGAGTGGGTTCACAAGGCGATGGCTCCGCACAGCTGCTGTGCCGCACGCCCGAATTACAACAACAGGTACGTGTATGTGATGCAAATCGTGTAGGATCATGTCTATTTGCTGCAAGTTCGGTTTTATTGACCTCTTATTGTATTACATAAACCTTTTTTCTTTGTTAGGCACTGGCTTATGTGCGAGAAAAATATGCTATGGATGGATTTTACTTGACAATAGAATGAAACCTTTTTTCGTAACACTTCGAGATCAAATAAAACTCAGTGATTAAGCATTGTAAATTATTTTATCAGTTTAATACCTACAAAGATACCAAACAATCAACAATTTGGTGTGTGCTGGATGTGATAAATATATAACAAAGCAGCAACATATGTTTGTAGCGTTCACATGCCTCCCAAGTATTGCAAAAACACAAGCTACAACGCAGGAAAAGACTTCATGAACTCAATAACCCACAGAGCAGAACGTTCTGACCTCCAAAACAAAAACCTTTCTCCACAATTGATGCACAACCAACAGTTACACTCACTAAAATCACCAACACAAATGTGTTAATAATGATTTAAAAGTGGAAAAAGTATTCCTGCATGAAGCTGCCGGTGGTCTTGGCAGCAGGGTAATTGTAGATCAACGCCGCGTCCTCCTCCGTCTCGCTGGCGAAAGCGTGCTTGCTGAGGCGCGCCTGGCCCACGAAGAAGTTAGCCATGTACTGCGAGGCCAACACGGCATCCGCGCTGTGGTCAATAGCCTCGTTGGGGATGCCCTCGGAATTCTCGCCGAACCTGTGCACGTGCAAAAAGGTAAAATACACAACAACAATGTCAGGAGAAGAAAGGAAGAAGATGGTGGAAGAGTTGGATGCGCGCGAAGTAAGAGACATCTCTGCAAACTATTCGCACCAAATAGGAACTTACTCGAAGTTGTTCTTCTCGGGGTGCCACTGGGAGCCGAAAATAGGATACTTGTAAGCCTCAATCATGGACACAAACTCATCGCCGTTTCTGTCCTTGTTGTTGGACAGCACGTGGAAGAAAT
>LNAP01006353.1_pt1 | contig 10220 bp, 9 predicted proteins | sample 602601 | NCBI WGS metagenome assembly LNAP01 (sample SAMN02440304, study PRJNA202911) | soil metagenome | biome: Subtropical and temperate rainforests or woodlands; isolation source: soil samples (1 kg each in a 20% v/v slurry with milli Q water) were... ...
GCATTGGCCGCTCTACGCGCGGCAGGAGTTTTCGTTCGCGCTGGCGCTCGCGCCGGCGTTCGACGTCTACCTGCAAGACCCGCAGAAAACCCAATGGGTCCTCAATCCTGCGCTGACGGGCCTGGCAAAGGAGGACAGCAAAGGCATGTTCTCCGTCAGCCCGCTGGACGGCGTCCTGCTTTCGCAAACCGACCGCGACTGCTGCTGGACTCGCGCCACCCACTGGAAAATGCGCGGCGATGAGTTGGTCCTGCTTCACTCAGACATCGAGGAGCAAATCCAGGCGTCCGAACCAGGCGAAAATACCAGCATGCCCAGCGGCTACACGCTACGTACCACCGGTGAATTAAAAGATGGCCAGTGGCTCGAACAATCAAGCCTGGAAGGTCCGGAAAAGGAGGATCCAGTGATTCTTGCCGGAACCCTCGACGCCAGCACCCCGGTAGAACTCTGGTACCAGGTCCAGGGAACCGTGATCATTGGCGAGGTGCGCTACACCCAGGCTGGCACTGGCGAAGCAATCAAGCTGCTGGGAACCCGGGAAGACGCCGACGACGATCTCATCAGCCTCCACGAATACGCCGATGACGGTCGTCAAACCGGTACCTGGCGGATCTCCCGGGAAACAGTCGAACCCTACAATCACACCGGCACCTGGGTCAGCGGCACTCAGGGCGACGACGGCAAGTTGGCGATCCTGCTGCACGATGAAGAACGGGAATTGGATGGCGACAAAATCGACGACGTCGACGCTGGCCAGCGCAGCGGCCATTACCAGATGCGCCAGGACGCCCTGGGGCGCGACGCCGACCTGGACTTGAAGATCCTGCCGAACCGCGACGCCAACGGAAAAGAAATCGCGGAATTGAGCGTGACCTTGAAGGGCGGCGTGACCGAGCATCACATCGTACCGATGGAAAGCGAAAACCTGATCATCGTGCGCGAGCCGCAAGTCTCAGAAAAAAGCGCTCCGTATCACATTCAATTGGTGAAAGGCTTCGCGGTACCAGTGATGCCGGCAGAATGTGTATCATACGCCATTTTGCAGATAAGGGCCGAAAATGTACCAGAGATGAGACCAATGATGAACACCGCCAAGCCTTCACTCGAGCATCCCTTGTTCTCCTCTTCGTGGACGTTCTCTTCCTCCTCAACAACCTTTTTGTTGAGGGGCTGCTTCTCAATTTCCAATGACGACATATCTGACAAAGATGAAGTGTGCAATGACCGGAAATAGAATCACTGGCTCGACTGAGAATGTCGATTAAATCGTGAACCAGCAGTTCTGGTGTTGGAAATATCGGGGAACAGGGAATTCAGCCGTTTCAGAGCTGTGCCACCAAAAACAGATGCGTTCGTTAATTTCATACTAAGAGTTGGCAAAGGTACGACGATGCGCTGTATTAAAGTATTACAGTACTGCACAATTATGCAATATCATATGATACATCTACACAACAACAGCGACCAGCCCAAACCTCACCACCAAATTTTATTTCTTCTTGAGCAGGTAGTCCACCACCAGGGCCTGAAACTTCTTCTGAAAACCCGCCCAGTCTTTGGACTCAAAAAGCCAGATTTCGGACACGCGCCAGAGTCGCTTGGGCAACGTGGTGGACTTTTTGACTGCGGAGGAGATCCACTGCCACAGCTGGGGAGGCATGGTGTCCTTCAGGTGGTACCAGCCTGTCTTGGAAACGTACACGTCGAAAATGTACGCCCCCAGAACCACAAATACAGCCAGAGACAGGATCACCAGCAGGTGGCGCAGAATGGGGAAGCGGCGGATCTTGGTGGCGAGGGTGAGGAAATACGCGGCAAACGCACACAGCAGCGTCATGAAGGAAATGATGATGCCCTCGAGCAAGTACTGATCGCGGCCCTGTGTAGCAAAGATAGTCATTCCCTTGCGGGACATGCCGTACAGCGGCGCAGACTTGATCACACAGAAAATAGAGCCACTCACTCCGACACCGAAACAAATCTAAATTGACGAAAATTGAAGGGTTAAATCAGGGAAAAGTCATGGCATTGACAAATCCGTGCATTCACAAACATCAATATATGCATTATTTTTAAGTTTGAAACTTACCGCGCTGACAACCGACCAGATCTTCGTGCTTTGGTACCACAGCACAGCACCGTAGAGGTCACCCTGTGCAGCGCTCACAAAGAGAGCCACGAGGGCGGCGAAGATGCTGAGTACAAACACCAACGGCGCGGGGTCCACCATCACCTCCACCTTGACGCCGGTGATGCCGTGAATCTCTGCGAGAATGCGACTAGTGCCCTCTAGCAAGACCTTGTTGTCCACCTCAAACTTGCTGATGGAGGACTTGGGAGTGGCAACATCCACGGGAGGCAAGAAAAACAGACGGGGAACGGTCTCCAGCTGAAGCTCGCCAAAGATCTGGCGACCACTATCGACCTCAATTTTAAAGAATACTACTCTATCGCCAATCGGCGTCTTACTGAAGTCATACTGACGGTTGTACAGGGTGGCTACTTCTTCATAGCTGCCTAAAGATTTCACGCAGACACCGCACTGATATTGGGGGCTTGTGGCAGTGAACATGAGGATGGCATGATAATCACGAGGTCGCTCCGTGACGAATTTTGTAAAGTTTCTATCGGAAAGAGATATCACAGGAGTTGACTGAAGGAGCTTCGATAAAGCTGCAATCTTTCCAGAGTCGGCCGCTTCGCTGTCCTTCTCGGCCGTTTTCTTCGAAGAAGAAGAAGAAGAAGAAGAAGAAGAAGAAGATGAAGCCTTCTTTTTCGCTGCGCTCACAAGCAGCAGCGAAACGAGAAGCAATGCAAAGATGTAGGATATATTTAGCTTCATGCTTGGAAGCTTTGTTGCTCTTGTCTGCTGGATTGCTTGGCAATTTTCTTTGATACTAAACTCATTACAATATAACTCGCTGTTATTATCGGCTTTTCGACAGCAAACAAGATTTCAAATTACGCTGTCAACAACGACGTCAACGGCCAACATGAGCCTCTCAGGCAACTTTTTAAGTTTGAGTAAGTATGCTATAGTGGTTTACGAAGCGGTGTTAAGCAATGGGCAAGGTAACTGCGGAATATTTTCAGAACACTTGTACCTCCATGCTGACGATCATGTTCTCCTTTCCTTATGCAGTCTCCATCTTGGTTGCAACTACTTCTCTGCTCATAATCATTGGATACATAATATTTCGATTGCCGTCCAAGGAGAAGAGATATCATCTGGATTTACTGCTTTGCAAAGAAGAGCTGGCAAAATTTATCAACAAGTCCAATAGTAACCCGCTGATGCTTAGATTAGCTTGGTCAGATGCTGTCACTTACGACTCAGGGATTCGGGAGTGGCCCTATTGTGGTGGAGTTAATGGGTCCATTCGTCTGGACAGCGAGCTAAATCGAGCTCCGAACGCTGGTCTGCAGAAGGCCATCGCGTTGCTCACACCAATCAAAACTAGGTTCCCCAACATAAGCTGGGCAGATTTAATCCAGATGGCTGCAGTGGTTGCCATCAAAGAAGCCGGTGGGCCACAGATTGACCTAATATATGGTCGGATTGATGTCTCAAGTGAGCTGTTGGATCTCGAGAAGATAACCAAAGCGGCAGCGAACACGCACGAGCTGCGGACCATCTCATCTATTGCGTTTAAGCATGCCATGTGCCCTGTATATCCCTCCGCGGTTCCGCCGTACCCCGATGGAGCTCCGAGCGCGGATGTGCATCTGCGCAACGTATTCTACCGCATGGGTTTAAATAACAGAGAGGCGGTTGCTTTGTGTGGAGGCCACACACTGGGCAGGGCTTTTAAGGACCGCACAGGTGTGTGTGCCTTTTCTTCTGGTGACCAGGGAGCCACGCTCTACACACAACCCACAGCAATCGCCAAGGTAACTTTACAGCGTGTTAGTGTCTCTGTGTCTATGTTTTGTTTCCTGGCACAAATAAACTTACCCGTTCTGTTTTGGAAAATCTGCTATGACAGGCGAACGGCCAGGCCGGAATCGGAATGGCGGGAGGTAAGATCCACATAAGATACATTTCTTTTATATCACAATTTCCTGAACATTTTTGTAATGCATACAATGTACTTTATGTCTGTCTGTCCCTATACCACGCTTCGAGTAGGTTGCAGCTGGACCCGCCAGTGGTTGCAATTTGACAACTCCTATTATTTACGCGTGGCCGAAGACAACAACAGCGACGTCTCGCAGCTCCTGTGGCTGCCTACCGACCAAGCCCTCTACGATAGTCCTGAGTTCCGCCCTTACTTTATCCGGTACATGAATAGTCAGGAGCACTTTTTCACGGACTATGCGGCAGCGCACAAGAAAATGAGTGAACTGGGCGCCAAGTTTAAGTACAGAATATCGTTATGAGCGTTCAGCTTATCTCACCATTTTACATGTGTTTGTATTTTAAATCGTAGTTCCTCGCCACTGAGCGTTTATTTCACAAACACCTTATTGCCATTCATTTTCATATCACGAAGGGCAAAGGACAATCGTAAACATATATTTACCCTCCGGGATTTTACAGCGAGAAGTGTGAAATCAATGAGGAAGTGTTCCAACATTTGACCGTGAACAACACTGTGTACACTCCGAAAGCATGTCTGACGTATCATTTAAAGTGCAAGGAGACAAGTTCTTTAAGAACGCACAATGGCAGAAGGCTGCTGACGCTTACACAAGTGCACTAGCTCGCCCGGAAGTTGAAGGCTCTCACGTTCTCGATGCGGTGGTGATAGGAAACAGAAGGTATGCTCCAGACCAGAGTTATATTTAGTCTTTCCTTCTATAAACGGTTAATACTTTCTATCCTATCAGTCGATGCTATGCATTCCTGGGCAACCTGGAGAACGCTGTGGTTGATGCACGAGTATCAGTGTTGTTGGATCCTTCATACGCGCAGGTACCCCCCTTCTTTTCACACACGCATGAATCCAATGTAACTTCAAAGTTCAATATTTTAGGGCTATTATCGTTTGGGATGCGCGCTATTGGAGCTCGGTCGCATTCAGGAAGCCCAAGACGTTGTCGACTTTGCAGTCTCACGAGTCCCTTTGACCAAGGTAGGCACTGCTGCGTTTCTATTACAACTGGTAGAACGTTTTTGTAAACGATTGGTTTCTGTTTTGTACAGAGTTTAGAACAGTTGAAGGAAGATTGTCGGATACGGTTGGCAGGAGAGGTGCCATTTAATCCTCGCCGCTACTTGGAGGCTGCCCAGCTCCATCACAACCACAGCCACGGTCACAGTCATGAGCATGGTCACGAGCACGGTCACGAACACGGTCACGAACATGAACATGAACACGGACATAAACATGAACACGAGCACGGTCACGGTCATGAACACGAACATGAACACGAACATGAACACGAGCACTGTCACGGTCACGAACAGGAGCACGGTCATGAACACGAACATAAACACGAGCACTGTCACGGTCACGAACACAAGCATGGTCATGAACACGGACATGAACATGGTCATGAACACGGACATGAACATAGTCACAGCTGAGCACACAAAGAAACGAATTGGTGTTGGGATTTGAACTTGCTTCCACTGTATTTATATATGATATCCTCCGTGTTGTACTTCTAATACTGTCATGGACATTCGTCTTAAAAATTTGAATTTCGAAATAATTGTAACATGGAAAGAACTCGTTTTGCTTGCGAAAGAACAAAAATAACCTACTGTTCTTTAAACACTCACACGTTGCTTGCAATCAAAAACTGTTAAATAACACGAAGGAAAAAGCACCACTACCGGTAGCTTCTCTTTACACCTTCAGCACCACATCGTTGTACACCTTGAGCAGCTCATTGACCGGGCCGGCGGGCAGCGCTGAGGTCAGGCCGTAAATCGCCGCGGTTCCACCCACTGCGTCGGGGTTATCGAGCACTTCCTGCACTGACGCACGCAAATCCGCCAGGAACTGCTCGCCCCGGCCCACGTGTGCCACCGTGCAGCAGATGTGCACACAGGCGGGGTGCTGCAGGGAGTTCAGCGCCCAGCCGCGGTGCGCCATCTTGTCCGCGATGGAGTAGACGTTGACGTTGTAGTCCCCACCGAAGCACACAATCATGGCTTCGGGGGTGCCGCCGAGCAGACGAATGCCGCGGATCTCACTGACGCCCTTGGCGATCGCCTGGGTCACTGCGAGGATATCGCGCACGTGGCTGTTGAAGCCATCCTCGCCCAGCACCATCAGAGACGCCCAGCCTGCAGAGTAGGTCGAACACGATACAGTCAGAAATAGAAAGTATTAAAGCAAAGGCCAGAATCTATAAGTCCATGCACTGTCAGAGGTCTTAACAAAAACATTTGGAGAAAAAACACACACTTACATTGTGCGATGAGGCCACCCGATCTGCTGCCAGCAATGGTCGGAGTGGTGTACATGCCACCGGTCCAATCGGCGTAGCAGAAGTACTGGCTCTGACGCAGCGCGCGGCTGCGGTACAGCACCACAGAGGTGCCCTTCAGGGCGTAGCCGTACTTGTGGGTGTCCAGGGACATGCTGCTCACCCCCGGGACAGAGAAATCAAAGTCTGCAAAAAATAGGTCACACAAACAAATATGGGGCATAAGAAAGGTTGAAATACTGATAAAAAAAACTCCACAGGAGAGAACAAAAAGCTTTATCATATAGTTAAGCTTGCACAACATCACTCACCAGGGATGGAGTAGCCCATCTTCTTGGCGAAGGGCAGCACGAAGCCGCCCAGGCAGCAGTCCACATGCAGACCAATGCTGTACTTGATGGCCAAAGCACCCATCTCGCGGATAGGGGCGATGGCTCCGTGGGGATAGCTGGGCGCGGAGGCGTACATCATGATGGTGTTGGGTCCAATGGCGGCCTCCAGAGCGTGCAGGTCAATCTTGAAGGTGTAAGCGTCGAGGTCCACTTTGATCAGTTTGATGCCCATCATGTCGCAGGCCTTGTCCACCGCGGCGTGGGCGGAGTTCCCCACCACCATCTCCGGGGCAGTGATGTTGTGGTGGTCGCGGTAGTAGTCACGGTGACTCTTGATGGCCATGATAATGCTCTCGGTGCCGCCCGAGGAGGAGCTGCCACAGACACCCTCGTCACCGCCGTTCACCAAGTTGGCTGTCATGGCGATCACTTCACTGTCGAACTTCATCACACTCGGCCAGATGTCCGGGTGCAGCGGGTTGGCGATGGAGTACATGGAGAAGGCCTCGTTGAGCAAATCAATGTGCTTGTGCTGGCCATTGTACACGGCCCCAGAGACGTGGCCGGTCTCCCACTTCACGTTCTCCTCGTGAGTCGCGTCGCGCATGAGCGTCAGAATCTCCTCCGCAGCAAGACCCTTCTTGGGCAGAGCGTTGTTGATGTTTCCGAGGGCACGACTGCGCACCTTGAGGTCCTTATCGAAATCTTTCTCAAGCTTGTTCTGTTCCTTCTCGAGAATTGCCTTCACAAAGGACACACCACGAACCTGGTTGAAGCCCCAAGTGAGGAGATCCTTCTTAGCAAGAATGAAATCCAATGAGATAAGCTGAGCGATGGCAGATACAACGCTTCCAACAATCAACAGACCCAGCAAGTCGAACAGGGCATTCTCAGCTGGGGCAAAACGGATCTGGCGGATCAGATTAGCAACCAGTTCCAAAACAGTGGGATGAGTGGGGTTAATAGCACGCACCGCGATGAATGTGACAGCCAAAGCTGGAACGAAAAGCTTCACGTATCGGTAAGCATGAATTCTGGTCAGCACAACACCAACCGCCGCAGAATAGAGCAACAAGTGCTCATGAGACAACCCCCTCCAGTAATTAACGGCGTCACTTAGAGACATCACGATTGCAAGCTGTTCGATGCAATAAATAATGAATTGTCGAACCAAACTCTTGCCAGCCAGTGACTGATCAGGGAAAACCAAGTTGAGATGATCCAAGGTGGCGCAGAAGATTTCCAGCTCAGCGTATTACGGATTGTACGTACAATAATGGCCTCTGACGCCACCCCGCCAGTTATTTTTGTCACGCGTCCCGCTCCACCGAATCGCTTCTGATTCAGTTTTTGAACATTCGTGTGCAATACCGGCCGATACCCGAACTCTTGTTTTGCATATTATTTAACATGGCTCCTTGCGTCATTGATCTCAACACGAAGGCGGGTAAAGACGCAGCCAAAACCCTCAACCTTGCCAGTATTAGAAAGGCAATTCCGGAAGAGGCATTTGTGAAGTCTGCCGCGAAGTCTTTCCAGTATATGTTCCGCGACTATGCATGCTGGATTGCCTCAACTTACGCCCTCTATAGCTTGAGCAACTCTTCCGCTTGGGCGAGCATGCCGTTCTGGCAAAAGGCTGTGGCCTCCCTCGTATTTTGGAATATTTCTGGTTTCTTCATGTGGTGCATGTTTGTGGTTGGACACGACTGCGGACACACCACTTTCTCCGACAACCAGACCCTCAATGATATTGTTGGCTTATTTACACATGGTTCTATCCTTGTTCCATTCCACCCCTGGCAGGTTTGTGCACGCTTATTCCACATTGCAGCCACGTGTAACCCCCTTCTAACAGCAACTTTCACTTTTATCTTTTTCTTTCCACAGCTTTCTCACAGACGCCACCACATGTACCACAACCACGAGACTAAAGATTACTCTCACCCTTGGTACACGCCTGAGCGCCTCGCGCGCCCCGAGGAGGGCAAGGGCCGCATGATGCACGAACACACCTGGATGAGAATTATGTTTCCGTACATCGGATGGCCGCTGTATCTCTACGGCATGCCCGACGGCTCTCACTTCATCCCGTTTGTCACCGACCGCATGTGGAAAGAGAGCACAGTGAAGGAGCAGCGCGAGTGCTACCTGAGTCTGGTGACCGTGCTGGCCTTCGCGGGCTTCTATATTTACCTCTTCGGCGGCCTGGCGGGGTTCGCCTTCTACCACCTCGCCCCTACGATTGTGTTCGGCTGGTGGCTGGTGACGGTTACCTACCTGCAGCACCACGACCACAAGACACTTGTGTACACCGACGAGGACTGGAACTTCGTCACGGCAGCGTTTGAAACCATCGACCGCACCTTTGGCTTTGGCATTGACGACCTGACCCACAACATCACCAACGGCCACGTGGTGCACCACTTGTTCTTCACGAAGATTCCTCACTACAACCTGCCCATGGCCACCAAGGCGCTGAAGCAGTATTTGCAAGACAACGAATTGGGCTTTATGTACAAGAGCGATGACTGCCGGGATTTCTTTCTCCGCGTGCACCAGTACTTCGTGGAGTTTGGCTTCAAGGCCAAGAGAGCCCCGCGTGGCAAGAAAGTGAACTAAAACAGTTGTGCTCCATACAAATGTCGTGGTTTTTTATATCGTTGGTATACATAGTCAGCATGCGTTGAGTGTATAGAAAAAAGGTCTACATACTGTGTTTAGGAGGGGTTTATTGCGTTCATAGTAGATCTATTGTGTTTGGTGCTGGAGAAGGTCGTAGATTTACTACTTTTCAGGAATTCACACAGTGTACCAGTGCGTCATGTACGTTTTTCCCTCTCTGTTGTATATAATCAAGAATAGTTTTTTTAATACACCACTGGATTTTTTGTGTGAATTCGGAAAACTACTGTACACGCAGCGTTTTATAAAAAATATATTAAGATGCTGATAACACATGCAACCCAGAAGATGTATTGTAGTATGGATCGGGGGTTTACGTGAGCGTTTTTTGCTCACGACGAGCATTTTATATCGCAGATGCAGAACGTCGTGGCTGGCACTGCGGCTTTGAAAAAGGATAATAATTTCGTAGCTGGAAGAATTTTCTTCGTGTACCTAACATGTAGCCCTTCAAATGGATTTATTTTGCGCTTTACGGCTGTGGGAGACCACATTGGTATTTTATTCAAACAATTAGGTGGTGTTTATAAGCATCGCCTTTTCTGTACACGAATACAAGTCATAAACCTTTTACTTATTATTCACAAAAAGGGAACTATTTCTGACCGATAGTCAGTTCACCATTACACTACAAAATACAATTATATAAAGCGCACTCCTGCGCACTGACAGTACAGTAAATGAAAGGCCTATTTGTCCTGTACTGTACTGTTGTTCTCCCACGTGCCTTTATTGGTCAGCAGAAACAACATCAGCGATGTTCTTACTCCTGGGTACCTTCTTGGCCTTCACCGACGTGTTAGTTGGGTTTTGCTCTCC
>LNAP01010104.1_pt1 | contig 10219 bp, 11 predicted proteins | sample 602601 | NCBI WGS metagenome assembly LNAP01 (sample SAMN02440304, study PRJNA202911) | soil metagenome | biome: Subtropical and temperate rainforests or woodlands; isolation source: soil samples (1 kg each in a 20% v/v slurry with milli Q water) were... ...
ATCGAGGCCGAACATGGCTATGGGCAGCAGGTCACCAAGGCGGTCGACGAGACCCACGAGGTGATGGGCGGCCTGCAAAAGGAAACGCTCCAGCATCTTTTCGCAATGCGCGGGGTCCTCAATCCCGGTCAGGCGGAGATGTTCGACAAAAGCGTGGTCAAGGCGCTGACCGCCGACGCGCGGTGAGCGCTGACCTATCGCAGTGTAGCGACCAGGACCTGGCGATCCTCGCTCGCGCACACCGCGAGGATGCGTATCGCGAATTTCTGCGCCGTTACAAAGCGGGCGTTTATCGGCTCATCGTGAGGCAGATCGGCGATGCCGACGAGGCGATGGACCTGACGCAGGAAGCCTTCGTCGCCGGCTTCTCGGCGCTCGATCGCTATGATGGGGATCGCCCCTTCCGCACTTGGATAGCTCATATCGCGCTCAACAAATGTCACGACTGGGCGCGCCGACGAAAGGTGCGTGCCTTTTTCTCCCGTGCGCTTCCGCTCGAGAGTGCGCATCACATAGCGAGCGATGGACCCGCGCCGGACTCTGTGGCGACCGATAGGCGAGAACTCGCCAGGGTTCGTGGGGCGATCGACCAATTGCCGCAGAGTTTGCGCGAGGTATTGCTCCTTCGCGGCGTCGACGAAGTGAGCCAAGCCGACACTGCGGTGATTTTGCGGGTCAGCGAGAAGACGGTGCCGTGCCGCAGGCTCACATGCACGGGCGAGGGCGCCTGCGCGATGTGCACCATGGTCGCGCCGCGCGCGCCCCACACGGCCAGGCCGACGGTCTGGCCGATCTGCTCGGCCAGCGGCGCCATCAGTGGCGTGGCGATGTGCACCGGGTCGGCCTGCTGCAGGCCGATCAACCCCAATTGCAGGGCGAGCGGCCCGAGCCGATAGTGGCCGCTGGCGCCGTCCTGCTCGATCAGGCCCAGCCGGCCGAAGCTGACCATGTACGGATGCGCCTTGGCGGCCGTCATGTCGGCCTCGCGGGCCAGGTCCTTCAGCGCCATCGGACGGCCGTGGTGCACCAGCGCCCGCAGCAGCTGGCCGCCGACCTCGATGCTCTGGATGCCGCGCTGGGCGGGGCTTTCCCGCGTGCTGACGCTGCTTTTGCTGCTGCTGGCCATCCGGTCCCGTTTCTTGCCGTGGGTCGTTCGTGAAGGAGGAACCGATTAGACATGAACCCACGCCGGCATTACACTGCGCGCATTCGCTCAAAGCGAACGCATTTGGATTAGACGAACTTCCTGGTGGAGACAAGACGATGAGCACCACGCCCCCCGACACCGCCCTGCGCTACCAGCACGGCTTCGGCAACGAGTACGCGAGCGAGGCCGTGCCCGGCGCGCTGCCGCAGGGCCGCAACAGCCCGCAGCGCGCGCCCTTCGACCTGTACCCCGAACTGATCTCGGGCACCGCCTTCACCGCGCCGCGCCACACCAACCGCCGCACCTGGCTGTACCGGCGCCAGCCCTCGGTGGTGGCGGGCCGCTACCAGCCCTACGCGCAGCCGCTGTGGGCGACTGGTGCCGACCGCGACATGGCGGTGGCGCCCGAGCCGCTGCGCTGGCATCCCATTCCCTTCGACGCGGCCGCGGCCACCGCCGACTTCGTCGACGGCATGCACACGCTGGCCGCCAATGGCGACGCCGAGGCGCAGGCCGGCGTGGCCGCGCATGTGTACCTGGCCGGCCGCTCGATGGAGCGCCGCGCCTTCGTCAACGCCGACGGCGAGATGCTGCTGGTGCCGCAGCAGGGCCGGCTGGTCATCACCACCGAGATGGGCGTGCTCGACGTGAAGCCGGGCGAGATCGCGCTGCTGCCGCGCGGCGTGGTCTTCAAGGTCGCCTTGCCCGATGGCGTCTCGCGCGGCTACGTCTGCGAGAACTACGGCGCGCAATTCCGCCTGCCCGAACTCGGCCCCATCGGCTCCAACGGCCTGGCGAACCCACGCGATTTCCAGGCGCCGGTGGCGGCGTATGAAGAAGCCGAAGGCGCCTACGAGGTGGTCAAGAAATTCGGCGGCCGCTTCTGGCGCGCGCCGATGAAGCAGTCGCCCTTCAACGTGGTGGCGTGGCACGGCAACCTGGCGCCGGTGAAGTACGACACCGCGAACTTCATGACCATCGGCTCGATCAGCTTCGACCACCCGGACCCGTCGATCTTCACCGTGCTCACCTCGCCGAGCGAACGGCCAACTGCGACTTCGTGATCTTCCCGCCGCGCTGGCTGGTGATGGAAGACACCTTTCGCCCGCCGTGGTACCACCGCAACCTCATGAGCGAGTTCATGGGCCTGGTGTATGGCGAATACGACGCCAAGCCCGGCGGCTTCAAGCCCGGCGGCGCCAGCCTGCACAACCCGATGGTGCCGCACGGCCCGGACGAGGAAGCCTTCGACAAGGCCAGCCACGCTTCGCTCGCGCCACAGAAGCTCGACCACACGCTGGCCTTCATGTTCGAGAGCCGCCTGCGCTTCGTGCCCACGCCGTTCGCCATGCAGAGCCCGGCGCTGGACGAGGACTACGCCGACTGCTGGGCCGGCCTCGAGGACCAGTTCAAGCGTTGAGAGACCGACGGCCGCGAAGCGCGGCGCGTGCAGGGTTTGCCGCGCGCCGCAACAATGGATGCCTTTCCAACAACAACGACGCAGAGACATGACCTTCGCCTCTTCCCGCCGCACGCGCTTCGCCGCGCTCGTCGCCACCGCCGTGATCGGCCTGCCTTTCGCGACCCTGGCCACCGCGCAGGCCGCCGACTACCCCGCCAAGCCGATCCGCTTCATCGTGCCGTACACCGCCGGCGGCACCACCGATCTGGTGGCGCGCACGGTGGGCCAGAAGGTGTCCGAGAAACTGGGCCAGCCGGTGATCATCGAGAACCGCGGCGGTGCCGGCGGCAACATCGGCATGGACGTGGTGGCCAAGGCCGCGCCCGACGGCTACACGATCGGCTTCCGACCAATGCGCTCAACCCGCACATCTACAAGTCGATGGCCTTCGACCCGCGCAAGGACTTCACCGCCATCAGCCTGCTGGGCACCTCGACCATCGTGCTCGAAGTGCCGGCGACCTCGCCCATCAAGAGCGTGGCCGACCTGATCGCCGCGGCGAAGAAGGCGCCCGGCCTGCCCTACGCCACCGCGGGCGCCGGCACCTCGATGAACCTGGCCGGCGTGATGTTCGCGCAGATGACCGGCGCCGAACTCACGCACGTCGCCTACAAGGGCAGCGGCCCGGCCATCAACGACATGCTGGGCAACACCGTCGGCGTGATGTTCGACAACCTGCCCGCGTCGCTGCCGCACATCCAGGCCGGCAAGCTGCGCGCGCTGGCGGTGGCTGGCCCGGCACGATCGCCCTCGCTGCCCGACGTGCCGACCATCGCCGAGACGGGCCTGAAGGGCTACGCGCTCGACCCGTGGTTCGGCGTGTACGGCCCGGCCCATCTGCCGGCCCCGATCGTCAAGGCGTTGAACGACGCCTTCACCGAGGCGCTCGCCTTGCCCGACGTGAAGGACAAGCTCACGCAGGCCGGCTTCACGCCGCGCGGCTCGTCGGCCGAGGCGCTGGCGAAGCTCACGCAATCCGAATACCAACGCCTCGGTGATGTCGCCAAGAAGGCCGGCATGTCCGCGGACTGAAAGCACCCATGACGACCATCGACGCCACCCATGACCCGAAGCTGCGCAGCTGGGTCGAATCCGCCAATGCCCCGGGCACCGACTTCCCCATCCAGAACCTGCCCTTCGGCCGCTTTCGGCCGGCCGGCACCGACGAGCCCTTCCGCATCGGCGTGGCCATCGGCGACCAGGTGCTCGATCTCAAGGCGGCGAAGGTGGTCGACCATGCCGACATGAACCTGCTGATGGCCGCGACGCCCGCGGAGCGCGCGGCGCTGCGCACGGCGCTGTCCGAAGGTCTGCAGGAAGGCAGCCCGAAGCAGGGCGAGTGGGAGATCGCGCTCTACGCGCAGGCGGCGGTCGAGATGGCGCTGCCCTGCCGCATCGGCGACTACACCGACTTCTACACCGGCATCCACCACGCGACCACCGTCGGCAAGCTGTTCCGCCCCGACCAGCCGCTGATGCCCAACTACAAGTGGGTACCCATCGGCTACCACGGCCGGGCGTCGTCCATCCGCGTGAGCGGGCAGCGCTTCAAGCGCCCGCAGGGACAGACCAAGGCGCCCGATGCGGCCGAGCCGAGCTTCGGCCCGTCGAAGCGGCTCGACTACGAGCTCGAACTCGGCTTCCTCATCGGCCGCGGCAACGCGTTGGGCGCGCCCATCGCCATCGCCGACGCCGAGCAGCACCTGTTCGGCGTGACGCTGCTCAACGACTGGTCGGCGCGCGACCTGCAGGCCTGGGAATACCAGCCGCTCGGCCCCTTCCTCGCGAAGAACTTCGCGTCGACGCTGTCGCCCTGGATCGTCACGATGGAAGCGCTCGCACCCTTTCGCGCGAAGTTCGAGCGACCCGAAGGCGACCCGCAGCCCATGCCGTACCTCGATTCGCCCGCCAACCGCGCCAGCGGCGCGCTGGCCATCACGCTCGAGGTCTGGCTGCAGACCGCGAAGATGCGCGAAGCCGGCGAGCCCGCCACGCGGCTCACGCGCGGCAACACCACGCAGGCCGCCTACTGGACGGCCGCGCAGCTCGTCACCCACCACACGGTCAATGGCTGCAACCTGCAGCCCGGCGACCTGCTGGGCTCGGGCACGCTGTCGGGGCCGACGCTGGAAGAAGCCGGCTCGCTGCTGGAGATCACCCTGGGCGGCAAGCAGCCGCTGATGCTGCCCAACGGCGAGACGCGCACCTTCCTGGAAGACGGCGACACGCTGACGCTGCGCGGCTACTGCGAGCGCGAGGGCGCTGTGCGCATCGGGCTGGGCGAGGTCACGGGCACGGTACTGCCCGCAGCCTGATCCTCAGTTGTCGGACGGCGCGGGCGCCGGCGCCGAAGCGCCCGCCGCCCGGCTCGCATCGAGGTGCGCACGCGCGCGTTCCGCCAGCGCCATCTCGCCCGGCGTGGCCGGCGTGAAGCTGTCGACCGGCAGCGGCTGGCCGTGCGAATCGACCGAGACGAAGACGATCAGGCATTCGGTCGTCTTGTGCATGCCACCGCCCTTCATGTCGCCGCTGCGCACTTCCACCGAGATGTTCATGCTGGTGCGGCCGGTGTAGACCAGGCGCGCCTCGACTTCCACCAGGTCGCCGATCATGATCGGCCGGTGGAAGCGGATGCTGCCGATGAACACTGTCACGCAGTAGCGCTTGGACCAGCTCGTGGCGCAGGCATAGCCGGCTTCGTCGATCCACTTCATGACGGTGCCGCCATGGACCTTTCCGCCGAAGTTGACGGTGCTGGGTTCGGCCAGGAAGCGCAGGGTGATGGACGACATCGCGGGTTTTTTTCGGAGGGACGGGGGATGCGGATTATGTGCGGGCGCAGCATCCCGCGCTCGCGGCCGACCCGGGTCAGCCGCCCCCGAAGAGCTGCGCCACCGTGCGCCGCAGCCACGCATTGCCCGCCTCGGCGTGGAAGCGCTCGTGCCAGTGCTGCTTGACGGCGTAGGCGGGCAGGGCGAAGGGCAGCTCCATCAGGCGTACCGGTTCCTGCGTCGACAGCACCTCGCCGAGCACGCGCGGCACGGTCACGATCAGCTCGGTGTGCGCCACGATGCGCGCGACGCTCAGAAAGCTCGACAGCCGCGCCACCACATGGCGCTGCACGCCCATCCGCGCGAGCGTCTTGTCGACGATCGCGTGGCCGGTGCCCGACGACGAGATCACTGCGTGCGCCTCGGCCTGGAAGCGTTTCTTGGTCAGGCGTGCGCCGATGCGAGGATGGCTCTGCGCGACCAGGCAGACGAAGTTTTGCATGAACAGCGTCTGCTGGTAGAAGCCGGCGTCGAGCTGCGGCATGAAGCCCACCGCCAGGTCGACCTCGCCGTTTTCCAGCCGCCGGCCGCTCTCGGTCGAGACGATCTCCGTCTCCAGCTGCACGCCCGGCGCCATGCGGCGCAGGTGGTCGAGCAGGCCAGGCAGCAGCACGACCTCGCTGATGTCCGTCATGCAGATGCGGAAGCTGCGCTGCGCCCGCGCCGGGTCGAAGGCCGCATGGCTGCCGCGCGCGGCCTCCAGTTGCGACAGCGCCTCGCGCAGGTGTGGGCGGATGCGCTCCGCATGCGGCGTCGGCTGCATGCCGCGCGCGGTGCGCGTGAACAGGCGATCGTCGAAGTGCGCGCGCAGCTTGTTGAGCATGGTGCTGGCCGCCGCCTGCGCCAGCCCCAGCCGGTCGGCCGCCTTCGACACGCTGCCGGTCTGGTAGACCGCGTCGAACACGGCGATCCAGTCGAGATCGAGCTTGGCCATGGTGCAACTCCGGAGATGGCAGGGCCACCATTATCGAAAAACGCGATATCGGGTATTGGCGGGTGGGCTTGATTCCATAGTGGGGTGCGGCGAACAATGGCGCACCGAGGCCCGACAGATGGCCGTGCTGCCCCATCCCTGCAGGAGACAAGCCCATGAACACCGCCACCCTGCGCGCCGCGCCGCCACAGGCCGACGAACGCCGCGCCTACTACGAACGCATCCGGCCGCTGAACCTCACCCCCTTGTGGGAATCGCTCCATGCGCTGGTGCCGCGCGAGCCGCAGACGCCCTGCGTGCCGGCGCTCTGGCGCTACGACGACATCCGGCCGCTGCTGATGGAATCGGCCGAACTCATCACCGCCGACGAGGCCGTGCGCCGCGTGCTGGTGCTGGAGAACCCGGCCATCCCCGGCCGCTCGTCCATCACGCAGTCGCTCTACGCCGGGTTGCAGCTCATCATGCCGGGTGAAGTGGCGCCGTCGCACCGCCACGTGCAGTCGGCGCTGCGCTTCATCGTCGACGGAAAGGGCGCGTACACCACGGTCGGCGGCGAACGCACCACGATGCACCCCGGCGACTTCATCATCACACCCTCTTGGGCCTGGCACGACCACGGCAACGAGGGCATCGAGGGTGTCAGCGAGCCGGTGGTGTGGCTCGACGGCCTCGACATCCCGATGGTGCGCTTCTTCGACGCCGGCTTCGCCGAGAACGCCGAGGCCAAGGTGCAGCACGTCGCGCGGCCCGAAGGCCACAGCCTGGCGCGCTTTGGCCACAACATGGTGCCGGTGCGGCACGACCACACGTCGGCCACCTCGCCGATCTTCAATTACCCGTACTTGCGCAGCCGCGAGGCCCTGGCGCAGTTGCAGATGCAGGAAGCCCCCGACGCCTGGCTGGGCCACAAGCTGCGTTACATCAATCCGCTGACCGGCGGCTCGCCGATGCCGACCATCGCGACGAACCTGCAGCTCCTGCCGCGCGGCTTCGCCGGCAAGACGCACCGCATGACCGATGGGGCGGTGTACAGCGTGGTCGAAGGACGCGGCCATGCCGACATCGGCGGCCAGCGCTTCGACTTCGGCCCGCGCGACACCTTCGTCGTGCCCTCGTGGGCGCCGCTGAAGCTGGTGGCGTCCGACGACGTGGTGCTGTTCAGCTTTTCCGACCGCCCCGTGCAGCAGGCCATGGGCGTGCTGCGCGAAGCCTTCCTCGAAGACTGAGCCCGCGCGGCGCGTCTTTGTTTTTCATCCCGACCCTGCGCCGCCGCGAGCGGCAGGAGAACCCATGTCCTTCGTCGTCACCCCGCCCGCCGTCGTCGGCCTGCCCATCGTCGGCAGCGACGATCTTTTTCCCGTGCGCCGCGTCTACTGTGTCGGCCGCAACTATGCGGCGCATGCCCGCGAGATGGGCTTCGACCCGGAGCGCGAGCCGCCCTTCTTCTTCTGCAAACCCAATGACGATGCGTCGGTGGTGCCGGTGGCCGAAGGCGCGACGGCCACGCTGCCGTACCCGCCGCTGACGAAGAACTACCACTACGAGGCCGAACTGGTCGTCGCCATCGGCCAGGGCGGCCGCGACATCGCGCAGGCCGATGCCGCCGCGCACATCTTCGGCTATGCGGTGGGCCTGGACATGACGCGGCGCGACCTGCAGATCGCCGCCCGCGAGAAGGGCCGGCCGTGGGAAGTGGGCAAGGCCTTCGACTTCTCCGCGCCCATCGCGCCGATCGTGCGCCGCGCCGATGCGCCCGGGGTCGGCAGCGCGGGCATCGTGCTCGAGGTCGACGGCACGGTGCGCCAGCAGGCCACCATCGCCCACTTGATCTGGTCGGTCGACGAGGTCATCTCGAACCTCTCGACGCTCTTCACGCTGCAGCCGGGCGACCTGATCTTCACCGGCACGCCCGAAGGCGTCGGCGCGGTGCAGCGCGGCCAGGCGATGGTGGTGCGCATCGACGGGCTGCCGTCGCTGTCGGTCCGCATCGAATGACCGGCCCGGTTCCAGGAGCGCCACGATGAACGCCACCCCCACCCACAACGACACGCCCCGCGTCCTGCTGATCGGCGGCGGCATCGGCGGCATGGCCGCGGCCCTGTCGCTGGCGCGGCTCGGCCTCTCGGTCGATCTGCTGGAGCAGAGCAGCCACATCGGCGAGATCGGTGCCGGCCTGCAGCTGGGCCCCAACGCCTTCGCCGCGCTCGATGCGCTGGGCGTGGGCGAGGCCGTGCGCAGCGGCTCGGTCTTCACCGACCGGCTGGTGATGATGGATGCCGTCGACTGCGGCGAGATCGCCTCGGTGCCGGTGGGCGACGCCTTCCGCGCGCGCTTTCGCAACCCGTACGCGGTGAGCCACCGGGCCGACCTGCACGGCGCGCTGTTCGAGGCGGTGCAGCGGCAGCCGCTGATCCGCGTGCATACCGGCGCGCAGGTCGACGTGCTCGAACTGGGCGGTGCGCGCGTGCAGGCGCACACGCGCGACGGGCGGCACTTCGGCGCGGACGCGGTGGTCGGCTGCGACGGCGTGAAGTCGATCGTGCGCGCGCAGCTCATCGGCGATGCGCCGCGCGTGTCCGGCCACGTGGTGTACCGCGCGGTGGTGCCGGCCGAGGACATGCCGGCCGACCTGCGCTGGAACGCGCCGGTGGTGTGGGCCGGCCCCAACTGCCACCTGGTGCACTACCCGCTGCGCCATGGCGAGCTGTACAACCTGGTCGTGACCTTCCACAGCCGCGACGAGGAGGTGTGGGGCGTGAGCGAGGGCAGCCAGGCCGAGGTGCTGTCGTACTTCGACGGCGTGCATGCCCGCCCGCGCCAGCTGCTCGACCGGCCGAGCTCGTGGCGCCGCTGGAGCACCGCCGACCGCGACCCGGTCGCCAACTGGAGCGAGGGGAGCGCGACGCTGCTGGGCGACGCTGCGCATCCCATGATGCAGTACCTGGCGCAGGGCGCCTGCATGGCGCTGGAAGACGCGGTGACCCTCGGCCAGGCGATCAAGGTCAGCGGCGGCGATCTCGAGGCGGCTTTCCGCCTGTACGAGTCGGTGCGTATCCCGCGTACCGCGCGGGTGGTCTGGTCGGCCCGCGAGATGGGCCGCCTGTACCACGCCAAGGGCGTTGAGCGTCAGGTGCGCAACCAGCTGTGGAAGGGCCGCAGCCAAGAGCGTTTCTACGACGCCATCGAGTGGCTGTACTCCTGGAACGTCGGCAACTGCCTGAACGGCCAGGGCTGAGCTTGGCGGCGGCCCTGAGCTGATCGGGGCCGCCTTCCGCCGGTTGGCTGTGTGACGGACCAGCCCGGCGGGTTGCATCAACTATAAGAAAAACAGAGTGATAACAATGAATAAGAAACTTCGCTTTGCCGCCACTGGCGGACTCTCGCTGCTGGCTAGCGCCATCCTGCTCGCCGGTTCCGCCCAGGCAGAGGTCAGTGACAATCCCTTTTTCAAGGATTCCACTGCCAACCTGACCGCGCGCAACTACTACTTCAGCCGCGACTTCCGCGACGTGCCCGCGACGGCCCAGTCCAAGCAGGAAGAGTGGGCGCAGGGCTTCATCCTCAACTTCAAGTCCGGCTACACCCCGGGCACCGTGGGCTTCGGCGTCGACGCCATCGGCCTGCTGGGGATCAAGCTCGATGGCAGTCCGGACCGTGCCGGCGCCAAGGGCACCGGCCTGATGCCGCGCCAGGACGATGGCGAGCCTGCCGACGAGTACAGTCGCGTCGGTGCTGCACTCAAGGTCAAGGTGTCGAAGACCGAGCTGAAGGTCGGCGAGCTGCAGCCCAACCTGCCGGTGCTGACCTTCTCCGACATCCGCCTGCTGCCGCCGTCCTACACCGGG
>LNAP01006355.1_pt1 | contig 10216 bp, 9 predicted proteins | sample 602601 | NCBI WGS metagenome assembly LNAP01 (sample SAMN02440304, study PRJNA202911) | soil metagenome | biome: Subtropical and temperate rainforests or woodlands; isolation source: soil samples (1 kg each in a 20% v/v slurry with milli Q water) were... ...
TGCACGAGAACGAGCAGCTCTTTGCCAGCAAATACAAACTGGTGCTACCGTCCGAAGACGAACTCAGGGCCGAGCTGGAAAAGGAGCAACTGTGGCTGGAAGAGCAAGGAAAAATCGCAAAATGAGCGACAAACCCCAAATGAAAATCACACCCACCGCCATCCCAGACGTACTCATCATCGAGCCCAAGGTGTTCGGCGATGCGCGCGGTTTCTTTTATGAAAGCTTCAATCAGAAAGCCTTCAACGAAGCCACCGGCACCAACCATCAGTTTGTGCAAGACAACCACAGCCGCAGCGCCAAAGGTGTGCTGCGTGGATTGCATTACCAGATCCAGCAGCCGCAGGGCAAGCTGGTGCGTGTAGTGCGCGGGGCGGTGTTTGATGTGGCGGTCGATATTCGCAAGTCCTCACCGACATTCGGTAACTGGATAGGCGTTGAACTGAGCGAGGAAAATCACAGGCAGATGTGGGTGCCGCCGGGATTTGCGCATGGTTTTGTCGTTACAAGCGAGTCGGCGGATTTTTTGTATAAAACCACGGATTACTACGCGCCGGAATATGAGCGTTGCATTGCCTGGAATGATACATCTATTGGCATTCAATGGCCGGCCGATGCCGTGCCACAGCTTTCCGCCAAAGACATGCTGGGCAAATCTTTTGTAAGTGCTGATGTTTTTCCATGAATCTATACGGTCGCGTCTCATGATTTACCCCATTATTCTCTGCGGTGGCAGTGGCACTCGTCTTTGGCCTTTGTCGCGCAAAACCTTTCCCAAGCAATTCATTCCTTTGCTGGGAGAAAAGTCGCTGTTGCAACTCACGCTGGAGCGTGTTGCGCCATTAACAGATGGCCATGTGGGTGGCATTACTTGCGTTGCTGCCGAAGAGCATCGTTTTTTGCTGGCTGATGTTGCTGTACGTGCAGGTCTGGCAGTGCGCCAGATTCTTGAGCCTCAACCCAAAAATACGGCGGCAGCCATGGCGCTGGCGGCACTGGCCGCGCCTGCAGATGCCATGCTGCTGTTTTGCCCGGCAGATCACCACATACCCCATACCCAAGCCTTCGTGGACATGGTGCGTGCTGCTGCGCCTGCGGCCAAGGCCGGCCGGCTGGTGACCTTTGGCGTTATGCCCAGCTACCCGAGTACGGCCTATGGCTACATTCAGAAGGGTGTGCCGGCCAGTGACGGCGGCTTTGAGGTGGCTCGTTTTATTGAAAAGCCTGCCGCAGACAAGGCGATGGAGTTTCTCGCCTGCGGCGAGTATCTGTGGAATGCCGGTATCTTCCTGACCTGTGCTCAGACTTTGCTGGATGCATTGCAGGTGCATGCACCCGACATTCTGGAAGTCTGCCGCAAGGCCATGCAGCAGCCGCAGCAAGACGGTCTTTTCACCCGGCCGGGTGCGCAAGTGTTTGCAGCTTGTCGTAGCCAGTCGATTGACTATGCCGTCATGGAGCGCGCCGCCAATGTGAGCGTGTTTCCCTTCGACGGTCTGTGGAGCGACGTCGGTAGCTGGAACGCCGTGGCAGACCTTGCCAAACAAGATGAGGCCGGCAACCGCGCTGGCGGTGAAAAGCAGCACGCGCACCATTTACAGGCCAGCAACACCTACATCCATGCTCACGGCCATCGTCCGGTGGTGGCTTTGGGTACGCAGGACTTGCTGATCATCGATACACCGGATGCCGTGTTGGTTGCCCGCGCCAGCCACGCCGAAGCGATCAAGGAGGTGGTAGCCCGCCTGGAGGCGCTGGATGCGCCTCAGGCCATTCAGCATCGCCGTGTGTCCAGACCCTGGGGCTGGTATGACAGTGTGGATGCCGGTGAACGCTACCAGGTAAAACGCATCACGGTACGCCCCGGTGCCAAGCTTAGCCTGCAGATGCACCACCATCGTGCCGAGCACTGGATTGTGGTCAAAGGTACAGCTGAAATTACCAATGGTGACAAGGTCACGGTCCTTACGGAGAATCAGAGTACCTATATTCCACTGGGGCAGATCCACCGACTTACTAATCCGGGCAAGGTTCCGCTTGAAATAATTGAGGTGCAAAGCGGAACCTATCTTGGTGAGGATGACATTGTGCGATTTGATGATATTTATGGACGTATTGTTGAATTCTGAAACAAAAATGATTTCTGGATCCGTGCTAGCACGCAATACACTGTGGAATGTTTTAGGGCAAGGTGCGCCGCTGCTTATTGCGGTATTCACCATTCCCCCCCTTGTTCACGGGCTTGGGCTCGAGCGTTTTGGCGTGCTCACACTTGTCTGGATGGTGATCGGCTATTTCAGCCTTTTTGACCTTGGAATCGGACGGGCGCTCACACAGCTTTTGGCCGAAAGGCTGGGAGCGGGTGACGAGCAAGGGATTCCGGCGCTGGTTTGGACGGCGATGCTTCTCATGCTGGGTTTGGGTCTTGCTGGTGCGGCTACCGTAGCGGCGCTCTCCCCCCTATTGGTGCAATCGGCACTCAAAATTCCGTACTGGCTCCAAGACGATGTCTTGTCTGCCTGTTACGTATTAGCTGTTGCCATTCCCCTTGTTGTTAGCACGGCTGGGCTTATTGGTGTTCTTGCGGCCAGGCAGAGCTTCGATCTTGTCAATAAACTGCGCATCCCCATGGGGCTCTACACGTTCCTGGCCCCACTGGTTATGCTGTATTTTTCAACAGCCCTTTTTGACATTGCTTTGGCATTGGCCGTGGGGCGATTGTTTTTCTTTGCGGCGCATTTAATCGCCTGCTTTAAGGTAATGCCAAATCTGCGGCGTCTGGAAATTGATTTGTCCGCAGTTAGGCCACTCTTTCGGTTTGGCGCTTGGATGACTGTCTCAAACGTGGTGGGGCCGCTAATGGTTTATCTGGATCGCTTTGTCATCGGCACCCTGATTTCCATGGCCGCAGTGGCCTACTATGTGACGCCCTACGAGGTGGTAACAAAGCTTTGGATCGTCCCCTCCGCGATCGTTGCAGTTCTCTTTCCAGCTTTCTCGTCCTCGTATGTCACCGCACCGGAGCGTGCTGCCGCGCTCTTTGGGCGAGGCACCCGGTATGTCATTTTGATCATGTTCCCGATCACGCTGCTCATAGTGCTATTCGCCCGGCAAGGGCTTTCGATTTGGCTGGGGCCGGTTTTCGCGGGGGAAAGTTTTGCCGTGTTGCAGTGGCTGGCTGTCGGGGTCTTCATCAATAGCGTATCCCAGGTTCCTTTTTCGCTGGTTCAGGGGGTGGGCCGGCCCGATATCACTGCCAAACTCCACTTGCTGGAGGCGCCGTTCTATTTTCTGCTTCTCTGGTGGCTGTTAACTACTTGGGGTATTGAAGGAGCGGCCATCGCCTGGACCGCCCGAATTCTCTTGGATACCGTTTTTCTGTTTCCGGTGGCTGGCCGCGTATTGCCTGCTGCAAAACCACTGATTCGAAAACTTGTTATGTTTACGGTGCTACCGCTGTTTGTCTTGGCAGCAGCGGCGATTGCATCCCAGCGAGAATATGAATGGCTATTTTTATTAATTGTGCTGCCGCTTTACTTGGCTTATTCTTGGCGCCAAGTATTACAACCTGACGAGCGCTTCTTTCTCGTGAATCGCTTTAAAGATATTAAGCCAACTCATTGAACTCACGCATGAATCAAGACAATATAATCGAAACAACGCCTTGCCCGGCCTGCCGAATATGCCAATCGCCAGGCTTTTCTTTGCATCAAGGCTTACGCGACAGGCTTTTCGGAGTACCTGGGGAATGGAACTTGAAAAAATGCGGAAATCTGCAGTGTGGCCTGATCTGGCTCGACCCGATGCCGGTTAGTGAGGACCTTGGAAGACTTTACGAAACTTATTACACCCACGAGATTCGTGAGAATAGTTCGCTGGCAAAGCGGCTCTATCGGCGCGCAATCGATGCTTACCTGAGTAAACGTTTTGGCTACCCCGCCCGCGCAGAGCGCAATGCATTCGATGATTTATTGGGCGCGCTGCTCTATCTTCATCCCGGTGCACGGGCGGAGGCCGATGCTCGGGTGATGGAGCTGCCCGTCCACCCCGGCGGTCGCCTGCTTGAAGTCGGTTTCGGCAATGCAAAAACGTTGGCCCGCATGCAGGCGCTAGGGTGGGACGTGCAAGGTGTTGAATTCGACCCGGTGGCGGTAAATAACGCTATGGCTTCCGGACTCGTCGTCCATTTGGGGGGTATTGCTGCGCAGAACTTCGCCGACGAGAGTTTTGACGCGGTGGTTTCCAGTCATGTCCTTGAGCACCTTCCCGATCCCGAGGGTTTTTTGCGCGAGTGCTGGCGTGTGTTGAAACCGGGAGGCATTATTTTAGCTTATACGCCGAACTCCCGGTCATTAGGGCACTTGGTTTTTGGATCTAATTGGCGCGGTCTCGAGCCTCCGCGTCATCTCCATCTATTTAATTCAGATAATTTGATGGGTATGGCCCGCGCGGTGGGCCTTTCAAATACCTCTTATCGTGTCACAGTTCGAGGTGGTGTTATTTTGGCTGCTAGCTGGTATTTAAGCCGAATGTCAAAAAGTCAGAATTTACTCACAAAAAAGGGGAGTCGGATACTGGAAGAGGCGGCCCATTATCTTTCATGGGCTGCTTGCAAGTTCAATGGTGATCTGGGTGAGGAACTTTTGCTCACTGCAATAAAACCAGAGACGGTGGCATGATAGCACTCGCTCAAACGACATACCAAATTCCTTTGGTTAGTATCGTCGTCCTGAACTGGAACGGCTGGCCTATGACGAAGGACTGCCTGAAAAGCATTGAAGCATCTGATTACCCAAACTACCGGGTAGTGGTGGTCGACAATGGGTCAACCGACGATTCCGTGGTTAACTTGCAAGCGGGCGGCGGCGATTTTGAGCTTATCGAGACTGGACAGAATCTCGGTTTCACCGGCGGATGCAATGTCGGCATAGGGAGGGCCTTGGCTCAGGGGGCTGAATATGTGGTGTTGCTAAATAACGATGCTAGGGCTGCGCCGGAAATGATAAGTCGCATGGTGGCCGCTGCCGGGAAGGCGGATGCGGCCATCTGCGGTGCGCGCGTGATGGACGAAGTGGGAGCGCATATTCTCTTCGATGGAGAGAGATGGCCTTGGAATATTTTCGGTTTGAAATTGCCCTTGGCTTCTTCGCAGTCCGAGCAGTGGTCTGATGCGGACAGGGTGGACGGCTGCGCCATGCTGCTGCGCAGAGATCTTCTTGAGCGGCGTTTGTTAGAAAATGGCCACATTTTGATTCCCGGATTTTTCATGTATTGCGAAGAAACGGACCTTTGCCGCTACGGCATTCATAAGGGCTATCGCTGTATCGTAGCGCATGATGCTATTGCTTATCATGGACTTGCTAAAAGCTCGGGTGGAGGTGGAAATCCGCGTAGCTATTATTACTTGACGCGTAATCGGATTTATCTGGCTAATCGTTGGCTCAGTCTTCCTTGGAGAATTATATTTCATATTTACTATCTGCCATCGCGTCTCATTTTACAGTTCAAGCGTACACGCGCGGCTCGTTCAGCGGTATGGCAGGGGTTAAAAGATGGCTACCTCGGCGTTGATGGAATCTGGAAAAGGCACGGCGGCTGAATGGACAGCCTAGGATTGACCTATGCGCTTATTGGGGCAGTGGCGGTTGTCTGTCTGGTCCCTTTTTTCTTGATGCTATGTGCTAAGAAAGCAGACCTTTTCGAACCGGTCGGTTGGGCCTCTGCCTATTTTTTGCTCTTGTTTGTTCTGCGGCCTTTGTATGACGTAACGTTAGGCTCGGAGTTTTTAGGTGAAGCTCCTTTTGACCAAGCGACGGGCGATGCATTTAATCTGGGGTTGATCTATGCCTTGTTGAGTTTTTGTGTTTTTATGGTCGGTTATTATTCAAATCTGGGGGTTTTGTTTGCCAGGGTTTTTCCTCGATTGCCGGTCGAATGGAATGGGGGGCGAATAAAGATCGCTTGGCCGCTAATTCTTGGGTTTGGATTTATCTCTTATGTCTTGCTTGTAAACTTTTTTGGCGGTTGGACCTATTACATTGAGCACAAACAGGAAACGTTAACCGCCCCAGGTCAAGGTTATTTTCTCTTGAGTACTTCAATGATTTTAATTGCTTTCGCCATGAAGCTCACGTGCTCGCTTGAATCGCCTAAGCGGGGTTATGCGGTTCTCGGGTTGTTTTTTCTGATTTTGTTGCTGATTGGATTTTTTAGCGGGTCAAAGGGTCTTTTTCTGATGCCGGTAATGGTGGTTGTGGTTGCTGTCTATTACATGAAAAATGGCATTCGTTTTCGTCATCTTTTGTATTTGTTGGCTTTTATATTGTTTTTGTTTCCTGTGTTTAATACTTATCGAAACTACTCAGCGGATGATCAGGGTCAAGTAGTGTCAGATAATCAAGGGGGAGCAAGATTTTTGATTGAGCATGGGATGAGTCGTTTTTATGGGATTGACTCCCTAACTCTTGTGGTCAGAGATACACCTATGGTCATGGATTACCAGTTGGGTGAGACCATATTGCCTTTATTTGTTGCGTGGATACCTCGGCAATTGTGGGAAGACAAGCCGACAATCAGCTTTGGCAAAATATTTGCAGAAACTTATATGGGTGATTTTTTTTCAGGTACCGGTACTTCTGCCTCTCCAACCTTGTTGGGTGAGGCATACCTGAACTGGCACATTCCGGGAATGTTGCTTGTGGCACTATTTGGTGGCGTAATTATTCGTTCGTTTTATGTGTGGCTTATTCAGCTCAATTTCGGTGCGCCTGCTGTATTTATTTATAGTCAGTTTTTTTTATACCTGTTTATGTTTTGGGAAGTTAGCATAGCCGGATTTCTTGCTGAAAGGATCGCTTCGTTGTCTATTCTGATGGCAATAGTTTTTGCGCTTGGCCGGTGTGTTGAAATTGATAATAAAAAGAATGGAGGATGAGTTGAAAATTCTTTGTTTGACCGATGCATTTTGGCCTGATCATGCTGGCGGTATCAGTAAGACGGTTTTATTCGAAACACAGGGGTTGCTCGCACGGGGCCATGAACTGGTTGCAGTTAGTCGTAGGCTGCGGTCTGAAAACGTATTATACGAGAGACGAGGGGGATATGATTTGCATCGCTATGTGGCGCCGGCGATGGGTTCCATTTTGGGGGCTGCATATCCTTTGGCGACGATCGCCAACTTGCCACGTCTGATCCGTAAGTTGCACAGTCAATATGCATTCGATGTGGCGTATGTGAATAATGTTTTCCAGGCTGCTGCGCTCCAAAATTCTGGCTGTGACATCCCCATGGTTTATGTTTTTCATGCAAGTGCATATCGAGAAATTGAGATAGATCTGCAGCAGGGTAAGTATAAAAAATTGACATGGATCGCGCGGGTAGCTAACCATTGGGTCAGATTTATTGAGAATAAAGTATTGGTTTGCGCAGATGCCATCGTTGCGCGAAGCGCTTTTATGCATGGTGAAATCCACGAACTTTATGGCGATCGTAATGTAGATAAAACAAGTCGTATTCCACTAGGAATTGATACTGATCAATTTACATTCGCTCAGAATACTCGGTCTGCACGCCAACAACTTGGGCTGTCTTCGAATGGTTTTATTTTGCTCACTGTTAGACGACTGGTTGCGCGAACTGGTGTGGAGAATCTCGTTCTAGCCATGAAAGAGGTTGTCAATAAATTTCCAGATACGCAATTGCTGGTTATCGGTAAGGGCTATTTGGAGAAATCACTTCAAGCTTTGGTACAAGCAGAGGGGTTAGAGAAAAACGTGCTTATGTTGGGTTTTGTCTCCGAGGAACTTCTTCCTATTTATTACCAGGCGGCGGATTTGTTTGTCTTGCCTACTCAAGCTTATGAGGGATTTGGCCTTTCAACCTTGGAAGCACTAGCCAGTGGAACACCTGTCTTAGCAACTCCCGTGGGGGCGAATGCAGAAGTTCTCAGCCCGCTCGCACCTGAACTAGTTATGCATGGAATAGACGCTGAGAGCATTGGCCTTGCGATTAATCAATGGCTGGAGCACAGCGGTGAGACCGAATGGCGGCACCGTTGTCGAGATTTCTGTATGGAGAATTTCACGCGTGACCAAGTGTGCCTGCAAATTGAGTCTGTGCTGGCTGCGGTGGCTAAAGGACTGTCGTGAATCCGGTCGTTTCAATCATTACGCCTGCTTTTAATGCCAGGCGCACCGTTGCGCAGGCAATTGAATCGGTGCAAGCCCAAACTTTCCCGCATTGGGAAATGGTTATCGTTGATGACCTTTCAACCGACGATACTTGCTCTATTGTCGAGGCGTATGTGAAGGCAGATAGTCGGATACGACTATTGCGACAACGAATTAATGGTGGACCAGCTTGCGCTCGGAATGCAGGCTTGAAGGCGGCAGTGGGACGTTATGTTGCATTCCTGGATAGTGATGATTATTGGCTGCCAGCCAAACTTGAGCGCCAATTAAGCTTCATGATGGCGAATAACGCCGCTCTCTCGTACACCCTTTATCGACGTTTTGCAGACGACATTGCGGAGGCTGGCCCACTGGTCGGCCTGCCACCATCTTTCACATATGAGGCGCTTTTAAAAAATACAGGCATAGCATGCCTCACTGTTATGGTCGATAGAGAGCTTGCTGGCGTAATCGAGTTTCCGTTGATCCGCCATGAAGACTATGCACTTTGGCTCACGCTTCTTAAAAGAGGGTTGGTTGCGTATGGTCTTCTGGAGGACTTGGCGCGCTATCGTGTTTCTAACTCGTCTGTTTCAGGAAATAAGTTGAAATCAGCATCGTGGGTTTGGAACATTTATCGCGATGGCGAGAAATTGAGCCTGCCTCATGCGGCTTGGTGTTTTGGAAATTACGCTTGGAACGCTTACAGAAGAAATCGGTCATGACATTAAGTGCTACGAACGTTCTGGTTACCGGTGCGAACGGCTTCATTGGGGAAGCTGTGGTGGCTCGGTTTGTGGTCGATGGTTGCAATGTGGCAGGGGCAGTGCGTCGTCCCGCTGGCGCAAGCTGGGCGGTGTCTTCACCATCCTTGGGCAACGATGCTGACTGGCGGCCATTGCTTGCAGGCAAGACTGTGGTTGTTCACACTGCTGCACGTGCGCATATGCTCAATGACCGTGTCGCTGACCCGCTGGCGGAATTCCGGCGCGTTAATGTGGAAGGCACACTTCTGCTTGCCGTGCAATCTGCAGCAATGGGCGTGCGGCGCTTTGTATTTATCAGCAGTATTGGTGTCAATGGCGCAGATACATTTCAGCAGCCCTTCATCTCCGAAGACCAGGCCGCGCCGCATTCTCCTTACGCCGTATCCAAATACGAGGCTGAATTAGGGTTACAAGCATTGGCCGCTGAAACCGGTATGGAAGTGGTGGTCATTCGTCCGCCGCTGGTATACGGGCCAAATGCACCGGGAAATTTTGGCTCGCTGATGCGCTGGTTGCAGCGTGGCGTGCCCTTGCCGCTAGGCGCTATTCACAACCGCCGTAGCATGGTGGCGCTGGACAACCTGGTTGATTTGATCGTGACTTGCGCTGATCATCCGGCCGCCGCAAACCAGACGTTTCTGGTTTCGGACGGGGAGGACCTGTCCACGACGCAATTGCTGCAGCGCTTGGGGCGGGCCTTGGGCAAGCCGGCGCGGTTGATTCCTGTACCCGCCATGTTGTTAGAAGCTGGGGCTGCATTGGTGGGAAAGCCTGCGATTGCTCAGCGCTTATGCGGGTCTTTGCAGGTTGACATATCGAAGACGCAACAGCTGCTGGGGTGGGTGCCGCCCTTGTCTGTTGATGAGGGGTTGAAAAGAGCGGCGGAAGGATATTTGCGTGAAGCGTCTGTTTGATTTGTTGCTCGCCCTGTGCGCGGCGATAGTTTTGGCTCTCCCTGTTGCGGTGGTTGCTGTGGCGGTGCGCCTGACCTCTGCAGGGCCTGCTCTCTATTGGTCTGATCGGGTAGGCCGTGGCAACAAAATTTTCAAAATGCCCAAGTTCCGCAGCATGCGGGTGGGCACGCCTGCCGTGGCCACGCACCTGCTGGCGGATGCCAAGGCGCACCTGACACCGATTGGCAGCTTTTTGCGCAAGAGCAGCCTGGATGAGTTGCCCCAACTTTGGAGCATCCTGGTCGGAGACATGAGCTTTGTGGGCCCCCGGCCTGCGCTGTTTAATCAGCATGACCTGATGGCCTTGCGCACGCAGCTTGGTGTGCAT
>LNAP01006291.1_pt1 | contig 10214 bp, 11 predicted proteins | sample 602601 | NCBI WGS metagenome assembly LNAP01 (sample SAMN02440304, study PRJNA202911) | soil metagenome | biome: Subtropical and temperate rainforests or woodlands; isolation source: soil samples (1 kg each in a 20% v/v slurry with milli Q water) were... ...
ACCGTGAACTGGTGGCACAGGAGTTCGACACCCTCCTGGGTGGCAATGGCAAGAAGGAATGCAATGGCGGCGGATGCGGCGGGGCGCGGGCGGGCCCCCCCCCCCCCCCCCCCCCCCCCCCCCCCCGCCGACGCTTGACGGACTAGCCATCAGCCGGCTGCCCTTCCGCCTTCGCCGTTTCGGTAAGCTGCGTCCAACTGCCCTTCTGCTCTACGAGACCGTCCTTCATCAATTTCCCGACCGCCCGCTTGAACGCCGATTTGCTCATGCCGAAACGGGTGGTAATAATGTCCGCCGGCGTCTCGTCGGAATACGGCATCGCACCGTTCGGCCGCTCCTTCATAAAGGACAGCAGCCGTTCCGCATCCTCGGACATACCGAGCTCCTTGCGCTTGCGCATCGACAGGTTCACATGGCCGTCCTCCCGCACGAACGTGACGCGAGCGTTCACCTTCTCGCCGACGCGCAGCTTTCTGGACCGCTCATGCGCGGGAATAAACCCGATCGCCCCGAAGCCGAGCACCCCGCCCTCGATAATGACGAGAGAGCCGCTCGTCAACGACCGGTACACCCAGCCATCCACCCACCGGTTGAACCAGTCCGAAGGCGCCCGGAATACAGTATCCTGCAGCGCAGCCTCCTTCGGCGTGCGGGCGAGCAGCCGTCCTTCCTTGTCACGGTCGATGACAACATATACTTCGTCTCCAACCATCGGCTGGAGAGCGGAATCGCTCGGCAGCTCCTTCATCGGCAGCAGCACATGCCGGGCGAGGCCGAGCCCCAAGAAAAAACCGAGCTTCGGATGGACGTCCTCCACCTTCAGCCTGGCGAGCTCGCCATACTTGGCAAGCGGCGTCCGGAGCGTAGCCACGAGGCGATCTTCGCTGTCGTGATAAAGAAATGCATCCACACGATCGCCGGCCTTGATTGGCTTCCCCAGCGCTTCCGGAAACGGCAGCAGCACGCTCTGCTCCCCGTTCGTCAGCTGAAACCCGCGCTGCGTTTCTTCGGCTACGGCAAGCTCCGCAACCGTTCCGGCACGCATCGGCACGAGCGGCTCCCGTCGGTTCATACGAGCTCAACCGCCTTTGCGTCGGACCATAAACGTTCGATATTGTAATATTCTCGCTCATCCCGGTGAAACACGTGAACGACGACGTCGCCGATGTCGACCAGCACCCAGCGGGCCGCATCAAAGCCCTCCATCGCGCGAACGCGCGCGCCGTTCGATTCGGCCTGCTTGCGAATTTCCGCAGCGATCGCCTGCACTTGCGTGTCGGAATTGCCGTGGCAAATGACGTAATAATCCGCAACCGGCGAAATGCCCTGCAGATCGAGCGCGACGACGTTCTGCGCCTTCTTCTCCTCCGCAGCCTCCACCGCCAGCTGCAGCAATGCGTCAGGATTTATCAATCCAACCTCATCCTCCTTTATTGACGTTCAAAAGCAATTCGTTCCTTGTTACTATCGTTAACGGATAAATGCGCTTCCCCTTCTCAAGCAAAAACCGGATCGTGCCGTCAAAGCCTGCCAGCAGCGCTTGTTCGAGACTTGTCTCGGCGAGCCGCCTCATTTCCGCAACCCCCGGAAAATCCCGTCCGGGCTCGATATAATCGGCCAAGCACACGACCTTTTCCAACAAGCTCATACCTTCCCGCCCCGACGTATGGTAACGGACGGCATTCAAAATATCGTCGTCCTCGATGCCGTAATCCCGCCTCGTTATATACGCGCCTGCAAACGCATGCCACAGCTCTTTATCGTGGGCGAGCACATCGTTCGCAGCGCCTTCCTCTTCGATCGCCGCCCGCATCCGATCCACCGGCCAATACTTGGTCACATCGTGAAAAATGGCCGCGATTTCAGCTTTTGCGGGATCGGCGCCATAACGTTCGGCCAGCTGCTTCGCCGAGTCGACGACGCCCAGCGTATGCTTCCACCGCTTCACAGGCATCTCCTTCTCCACGGCCGCCATCCATTCCGCAATTCTCTTATCCATACAGCCGTCGCTCCTTAATATAATCGCAGACCGAATCCGGCACTAAATACCGGATCGACTCTCCGCGGCGGAGCCGCGACCGGACAAGGGTCGAAGAAACGTCGAGACCCGGCATCTCGATGAACGACACCTTCTCTCGCACGAACGCCGGCAATTCCTCCGGCGCCGTCGGGTAGCCCGGGCGCGTTAAACCGATGAATTCGATCCGTCCGACAATTTCTTCAATACGATTCCAATAGGACAAATACTGTACCATATCGCCGCCGATTATCCAAACGAACCGATAATCGGGGTGGCGCTTCAGCAGCTCGGACACGGTGTCGGCGGTGTAAGAGACGCCGCCTCGCCTGAGCTCGATCGTTTCCAGACGGAATTGAGGATGCCGCGCGATCGCCAGGTCCACCATCTTCGCCCGCTCGGACGGCGCCGCTCCTTGCAGGGGAGCCTTATGGGGCGGCTGACTCGAGGGCATGAACCATACCTCGTCCAACCGCCCCGCTTCCCTCGCCCATTCCGCCGCCACCAGATGCCCGATGTGGACGGGATCGAAGGTTCCGCCCATAATTCCGATTCTGTGATTCATCGAACATTCTCCTTCGCTTCGAACGCGGCGAGCACCTCCGCGCGCATCGCCTCCACAGGAGCCGGCAAACCCGTCCAATACTCAAACGCGTACGCTCCTTGGAACACGAGCATGCCCAAGCCGCCGTGCGCCTTGGCGCCGCGCGTCTCCGCTTCGCGAAGCAGCTTCGTCTTCATAGGATTATATACAAGATCGCTCACGACCGTCCCGGCGCGTATCCTTGAAGGATCGACCGGAATCGCCTCGGCGTTCGGATGCATGCCGATGGGCGTCGTATTCACAATCAAATCCACACTGCCTATAATATGGTCGATTCCTTCCCACCCGATACCTTCACAACGAGCTCGGTTCCCGACGCTTTCCGCAAGCTCCTCCGCTTTCGCGACCGAGCGGTTGGCGATAACGATCCGCTCCGGGCGTTCGGCGGCAAGCGCATGGGCAACCCCGCGAGACGCTCCGCCTGCGCCGAGCATGAGGATGCGGGCGCCTGCAAGCGAGACGCCCGACTCTTCCTTCAAAGAACGGACGTATCCGATACCATCCGTATTATAGCCGATTAACGTGCCGTCCTCGTTGACGATCGTGTTGACCGCACCGGCAGCCTTGGCCGTTTCGTCCAGCTCATCCAAGTACGGCATCACGTTCACCTTATGCGGAATCGTCACATTAACTCCGCGAAAGCCTAGGGCGCGAACGCCCCGGACCGCCTCCTCCAGCTGATCAAGCCGCACATGGAATGCGCCGTAGACCGCGTTCACTCCCGCCTCGCGGAACGCGCGCCCGATCATGACCGGAGATTTCGAATGGCGGATCGGATCACCCAACACGCCGTAAAATATGGTGTGGCTGTCGACCTTCAACGCTTTCCCTTTATTATCCGTTTTTTCCCCCAAAGTGAGATGCTCCTCTCCGTACCCCTTACATTAAATCATCGCGTTCCGCAGCATCGTCTTTATCCCTTTCGGCGCATAGACGTCGATCTCGGCTCCGCCGTCTCCGTTCACCCGGATCCAGCCGAGACCGGAGATGAAAATATCGGTCTTCGTTCCGCGCTTAATGCGCAGCCGGTGCTTCACAAGCGGCGGCAGCTCCGCAAGCTGATCACGTTTCGGAGGCTGCAGAAGATCGCCGCGCTGCTCTTCATACAGAGCGTCCGCACGTTCCAGCTTCGTCCGGTGAATGTCGAGCGCCGGCGACACATAGCAGGTGAAAGATTGGCTGTTTCCTTCCAGAAAGTCGAAGCGGGCCAAGGCGCCAAAGAACAATGTCTGGCTCGCGTTCAGTTGATACGTGACTGGCTTCAAGGGGCGATTCGGCACGATCGACCCCAATGCGGACTTCGGCACCGCTTCAGTGAGACGGTGCTCGTAAACGATACCCGGCGTATCGACGACCGCTCCCCGGTCGTCCAACGGAATGCGCACAAGATCAAGCGTCGTTCCCGGGAACGAAGAGACGGTCAACTCGGCGTCAAGATCGCTGTAATCCGCGATAAGCCGATTGATCAACGACGATTTGCCGACGTTCGTCGCGCCGACGACATAAATGTCCCGGCCGCGGCGCAGCGCGTCGAGCGTTTCCGCCAGCCGGTCGACGTTGCTGCCTTTCTTAGCGCTGACGATCAGCACATCCTCGACCCTCAATCCTTCTTCCTTCGCCCGCTGCTGCACCCAGTTGCGGATCCGGTTCGGATTTGTGCCGTGCGGCAGCAGATCGAATTTATTAACGACAAGCACGATGCCGTTCCGGCCGACGAACCGCGGCAGCGAGCTGATCAGACTGCCTTCAAAATCAAAGATGTCCGTAATATGGACAACGAGGCTGTCCGTCGCGCCGACACCGTTCAGAAGGCGAAGAAATTCGCCCTGATCCGGCGTGACGGAGGATGCCTCATTGTAATGTTTTATTCGAAAACAACGCTGGCACAATACCGGGTTCCGGTCCAACGCCGATGGCGGCGCATAGCCAACCGCATCCTTCCGGTCCGTCTGCAGCGCGATGCCGCAGCCTGTACAGCGCAGTTCATTCCCATTCAATTCTGTCACTTAGGGGAGCCACCCTCTCTTCCTCAGTCTGGACACAAATGCACGCTCCAGGTTCCGGTTCAAGTAACGGGTCACAAAGCTCTCGTCTCCGGCGGCAATCGGTTCGACTAAAATGGTGTATAGTCCGATCCGATTGCCCCCAAGCACGTCGGTCATCATTTGATCCCCGATGACGGCCGTTTGTTCCGGCCGGAGCGACATCATCGCGAGCGCGCGCCGGAACGAGCTGTTCATTGGCTTGCGCGCTCTATATACGTAGGGCAGCATCAGCGGTTCAGCAAATTCGCGCACGCGGAGTTCGCGGTTGTTGGATACGACAACCACTTGAAAGCCGAGCGCCCGCACCCCTTCCAGCCATGCAGCCAGCTCGGGCGTGGCGTACGCCACCTTGGCACCGACAAGCGTGTTGTCCAAATCCGTGATGATGCCCCGGATCCCGTTCTGCTTCAGTTTTTGGATGTCGATGTCATAGATCGATCGGACTGTTTCTTTCGGCAGCATCAGCTGTAGCAAGCAGGTCCCTCCGCGCAAATTGGTCTCGGCTCCCATCATACCATATTTCTCCTGCCAAAGAAAAAGCCGCGCCTCCCGCTGCAATCGCTGTACTATTTACAAGTTTTCCCGCAAATGGCGCATTCGTTGCTCGGCGCTTGCGTATTCCTCCGCGGTCAATGCGGCTTGGCTGTATTTCGCCTTTTCGAACGCGGCCAGCAGCTCCTGAAAGTCCGGCTGCAGACGAGCATGCTCCTTCATCCACCGCGACATCATCTCCCTAACCGTCTCATGCTCGCTCCACAGCAGCCCTCGCCGACGCAAGCGAATCAGCAGACGCTCCATATCGGCCAGAAATTTCAGACTATAGTTCGGAGATTTACGGAAGCTGCGGGTCCGAAGCAGCGTAATCCAATGATAACGTAAGGCCAGAAACGCAAGTACGCCGAAAGCAAGAGCCGAAACGCCCGCAACGGCCATCCATTTGCTCATCTTGCCGCTGCCGGCTCCCGCCGCCGCCGCTTGATCGGTCAATTCGGCCAACTCGGGAAGCGTCATTTCTTCTGCCTGCTGTCCCATAATGTTAGGCAGCGTGAAATTCGCCGTCGGCTCGAACGGAATCCAGCCGAAGCCGTTGAAATACACCTCCACCCAAGAATGCGCGTCCGAATTGCGAACCGTGTAAATTCCAGGTCCGTCCAGCTCGGCTTCATCCCCCGGCAAATACTGCTCAAAGATCAGGTCCGCGTCGGATTGGCCCGACGAATACCCCTTCACCCAGCGCGCGGGGAAATCGAGCGAACGCGCCATGACGACCATCGCGCTTGAATAATAATCGCAATAGCCCTCTTGAATTTCAAATAGGAAGCTGTCTACAAAGTCGTCGCTCCGTTTTTTGCTTACATCGGGATCGTTCGTATACGGGAACGTCGTCTGCAAGTACGTTTTCAGCGCCATCGCCTTGTCATACGGATTGTCGGCTTGAGCAGTCACACGTTCAGCCAAATCGCGCACCCGGTCGGGCAAATCGGCGGGCAGCTGCAAATAATCCTCGAACCTTTCGCGATTGTAGTCCAGATCGGCCGTACGCAGCAGCGGCTCGTCGATGACGGGCATCTCGGAAACGACCGTATACGTCAGCGGGTAGTCGTTGTCCCCTCGCTCATTCCACAGAATCGTCCCCTGCTCGGTGTGCCAAAACGCCCGCCGCAAGTTCCAGCCCGCTTCCCCCTCGTTCGGTATAACGTTCGTCGGGAAAGGGGCTGCAAACAATACGGGGAAAGTTTGTTCGGGCGAGCTCATCCGAAACGTCTGCGTCACCTGAATCGTTCCCAGCCTACTATTCTCCGGATAAGGAGAGTACGAGGTGCGCTGATCCATCCGGATGAGCTGACCTCCCCCTTCCGCTTCCGTCGGTTCCCAACCCTCACCGGTATAAAACGATCGTGTTTCACCGCGCCAGTAGCTCCTGTTCGTCGTATCGACGGTGAAGACGGGGGTATAATCGAAGTTAAAGGAGCCTCCCAAAGAAACATCGTTGCGGCTGTACCCGGACGCGCTGTTTAATTCGTATAATCCGGTAAGACCAATCCCTTTGCCGAATGCCGGCACCGACTGTCCCTGATACGTCTTCCAAGCCGTATACGGGTCCACAACGATCGGCCGAATGTTCGGGGCCAGCATGCCGAGAGCCAGCGCAACCGAAATGATCGTAATCATGCTGACCGTAATCGGCACCGGGTATTTCATCAAGCGGCGGTAACCGTTCGGATCCGTCGTCTTCAACAGCTTCAAATGCTGTACGACCAGCATAGACAACCCGGCGCCGACGATGACGGCCACCTGTTCCCACAAAATAAACATGCTGAAAGAGTCTACAATACTGAAGATCACAACGCTGAGCGACATGAAACCGAACATGCGCCATTTGGTGCGCACGTATCGGTATGCTGCAGCGTACGCCAGCCATGCGCCAACGGCAAACCAGAGGTATGGCATTAACTGCAGCGTATACCCCAACGATCCGATGAAAAATTCACGCGCCCAACCCGCAATTGAACCCGCAGCTGCGGCAGTTGAACCGGCCGCGGGGTTCAGCACCGCATCGGTGACGAGAAAGCAGGCCGCTGCGGCCGCTGCGGATCGTACCCAAAGCGGCACTCTCGGGGAAAACCATTCGATGAAAAATACGGACAACAGCACATACTGTACGACAGTGTGCGTTTCTTCCAGCCAGTATCCCGCAAACCAAATGACGTACTGGTACAAAATAAGCCCGATGCACAAACGCAGCGCCTTGTCCTGCCAATTCTCAAACAACAGCTTCATAAACTTCTCCCTCCCAGCACCGCGGGAAGATCCTCCAACCGTCCAATCGGGTAAACCGATATCCCTTTCCCTCTCATGGCAATGACCCATTCGTCCTTCCCTTTACCGTTCCCATCAGCATTTAGCCATAAGTAACAGGCGCCGAGGCCGCGCAGTTGAAGTGTATGCAGCAGCTTACCGACCGCCTCCCCTCGCTGCGGGCTGACGACAAGGACGAGGCTGTCACCCGGCGGCAGCCGATCCCGGTCCCGCAGCAGCTGCAGCAAGTCGCACTTTGCCTCAGGCTGCACTTCAATTAAATGCCGTTGAATGCGCTTCCGGGATTCGCTTCTCCCAGGCGGCTCAAAAAACTTCTCATGTTCCCCATGTGAAATGAAGCCGACGCTCATGCCGCGATGCACGCAGAATTCAACCATTGAAGCGCACGCCGACACCGCAAGCTCAAACTGTTCCTTTGAACGGTAAGCGGCCGAGCAGCGATCGAGCAGCACGGTAATCTTAGGCAGCGATTCCCGCTCAAACTCTTTGGATTTCCAAGTGCCGGTACGCGCGGTAGCGTTCCAATGGACCCGAGACAGCCGGTCCCCGTAAATGTATTCTCTAACTCCGTTAATCTGGGTCGTTTCGCGATGCGTCCCGTGAATGGCCGATTGGTTTCGGTGACCCTTGAACAACGTGTGCAGCTGACGCCACTCCGGAATATGGATCGTCCGCGGCAGAACACTGAAGGAAACCGGCACCGAGACGGTCCCTTTATGCTCAAACAGTCCGAAAATATCCTTCGTCGCGCATTCGATATCTTCATAGCGGTACAGGCCACGATTCAAAGGCGGAGTCTCGTAGGAGAGCTCTCCCCTGCGTTTCCAGTCAGGCACAAACGTGCCCTCATACAGCTGCACATCCCCTCCCTTCCGAACGAGACGGTCTTTCACCGTGACATACGGAAGCGGCCAAAAACCGGGGATGCTAATTCGTATATCCACCTTCAATGAAACCCCCGCGGGCAGCGTAGACCCGTTCGTCACACCGGCCAGCTCCCTCCGGCCCTGTGCGGAAGCAATGCCGCTCCAACGCCCCAAAACTAAATAAGCGGTTAAAGTCGAAACCATGATAAACAGCATGAGAGAAAGCTTCCCGCCTTGAAATAGGACGAAAAATAAGCACGACAACAAACAAAAGGCAAGTCCCCACGCTTTGCCGGACCAACGAATCGTCTTCGCAGCGCGCTGCATCGATTATCGCTCCAATCGTACCGGAACCCTGGAGTCCCGCAGGATCGAATCTAGTACGGACGCGGCCGTAGCTCCTTCCATCCGCGCTTCGGTGTTCAACAACAGCCGGTGTCCCAAAACGTAGCTTGTAAGCCACTTCACATCGTCGGGAATGACATAATCGCGCCCCTGAATGTACGCGAACGCCTTCGAAGCGTTGACAAGCGCCAACGTCGCACGGGGGCTCGCACCCAGCGCCAGCCGGCTTTGCCGTCTCGTTGCTCGAACGATGTCCACCGCGTAATCGGCGACGCCGTCGTCCACGTGCACGTCCCTCACCCTGCTCTGCATCGAAACGAGCGCCGCAGCGTCTGCAACCGGACGCACATCGTCCAAAGGACGGTGCTTCGTCTGCACCAGCGCCATCCTGCGCTCCGTCGCTTCGTCCGGATAGCCCAACGCAAACTTGAGCATGAATCGGTCCAGCTGTGCTTCGGGAAGCACATATGTCCCCTCGAAATCAATGGGGTTCTGCGTGGCGAGGAGCAGGAACGGCTCCGGCAGCTTATACGCTTCCCCGTCCACGGTGACATGGTGCTCTTCCATCGCCTCCAGCAGGGCGGATTGCGTTTTAGTCGTCGCCCGGTTGATTTCGTCGATGAGTAAAATGTTCGTCATGACCGGACCCGGACGAAAGGTGAACGTTTCTGTTTTCGGATGGAATACCGAAACGCCAGTAATATCCGTCGGGAGCAGATCGGGATTGCACTGCACGCGGCGAAAATCGGCCTGCAGCGATTTTGCGAGCGCTTTAATTAAAACTGTTTTGCCAGTTCCCGGAACGTCTTCCAGCAGCACGTGGCCGCCGGCTAACAACGCGGTTAAAATTAATTCGATTTCTGTGCTTTTGCCGTAAATGCAGCTCTCTAGGTTTTGCTTAAGACCTTGAATGATACGTACGTCTTCTTCAAATCGCGCGTTCATGTCCGGGTGCCTCCTTCGAGTTCTGTCCTACTTCCATATTACTAAATTGAAACGGGCACCGTACATATTAGGAAATTACAGTTTTATTACAAACAAAAAACGCGGACGCTTGATGCTGCGCCCGCGTTATGCTGCATATGAGACCCTCACCCCTTCGGACGAACGAACAATGCCGCGAAAAAGGAAAACACGATGGCTGCCGAAATTCCGGCGCTTGTATAGTGATACACGCCGCTCACCAGCCCGACAGGACCCGTTTGATGTAACTCCGTAAGCGCCCCGTGCGTCAGCGAGTTTCCGAAGCTGGTGATCGGAACGGTTACGCCTGCTCCCGCAAACTCAATGAGCGGATCGTACAGCCCGAATCCGTCCAGAACGGCCCCTGCAATTACAAGGGTGACCATCGTATGAGCCGGCGTCAGCTTCAGCACGTCGAACATCAACTGGCCGATCACGATGGCGTGCGGGCGGCTGCGAACGGCGTCGGCGGGCGTGTCCACGTCGGCTGAGGGTGTAAACATATTGCCATCCTAAGAGTGTCAGCGTAAATTGACAACCGTGCTGACACTCTT
>LNAP01006358.1_pt1 | contig 10213 bp, 10 predicted proteins | sample 602601 | NCBI WGS metagenome assembly LNAP01 (sample SAMN02440304, study PRJNA202911) | soil metagenome | biome: Subtropical and temperate rainforests or woodlands; isolation source: soil samples (1 kg each in a 20% v/v slurry with milli Q water) were... ...
ACACCAGCGCCTACGGTCACGCCCACACTCCTTACATGGCAAACTACACTCACAACAATCCAAACAACCGCGCTACCACTGGCACTGCTAGTGTATACAGTAGTTACCCTGGTACATACGATCATAACAACTACGCTAACATGAGCACCGCCACTAGCGCTAGTGTGCGAGAATTCAGCAATATTTCGGACGGTGGGTACCACGAGGGATACTGGCGGGCTAAGTACACCCGCACTAGTAAGCAGTAGAATTCTTTATGTTGATTGAACCCTGTGTGCATGTATGTTTTTTTTAATATGTATGTTATTAATGAATTAAGCAAGTATTGTTTGAGTGACCAAGCGTTGATTTCTACTCCATTCTAGTTGCGAAAACATGTGGTGAGGTACGACGTAGTTTTAATATTTTCATTCGACTTCAACTGGGCGAACAAGCCTTTCAATTTTAAAGTGCTTATTATATATTGATTTTTTATATTAAAAACGCATATATGATGTCACTACCTTTGCCACCACCCCCTGTCCCTGCTCAACGGACATCAATTTTCCAGTGGAAGCCATTGCATTCTAACTTATTTTACAGCTTAGTTCTTCTTTGTAACGATGTGGAAGTCCAACATTATGTTGGTGGGGAACGTTTTGACGGCTGCTGCTTATTATGCCTTGACAGCCCAACTCCTGTTGTTTGCGAAACGCTTTCAGGTAATTATGATGTCGTATGGTCACTTCCTGTGCCTTACAAGAACCAACCCATGCCTATATTTTAACTTCGCAGTTGCTGCCGATATATGTTTCCTTGAGTACCACGACACATCCAAAGAAGAAACAGTTGTTCGGCTTTCTGTTGGCGCTGGCTCTCTTATTTCCAACTTTCATCTCGCTGTGCGGGCTTACGCACACCCTCAGCGTCATTGAGATGCTTATACCAGAGTCTTTTGCTCTACAAAAGGCTATGGATGTTGTTATGCTATGTTGCGCTGCTGTGTCTATCGTGACGGCGGTCGTGGGCTACAAAATATTTCCCACTGTTTTGGAAATTGTGCGGAAGTTTGAACTGAATAGCGAGGGGAACCTCGAAAGCGCACAGGCCTATCTCTTGGAGATCGTGGATATGATCAAAGAGAGTATGATGGAGATTTCCGACGATGGGAGGGTTCTTCGATGCAACGAAGCGTCCAAGTTTTTGTTTGGCCAAGACATTGTCGGCAGCAAAGTGGTCACCCACCTTCACCCGGACGATGTGCAGCTGTTTAACGATGCCATCCTCCGGGTACTGAGCAGCTATAACCGCACGCCGTGTACGGTAGAGTACCGTGTGCGCTGCAATGAGGATACGTTCGAGCGCGAACCCGACTTGCCGGTGTGCCCTATGCCCAAAAGCGCCACGAATACAAATCGGTGGAATGCCTTAGGCACCCCAAAAGTGCACTGTGACATCGAGTCAGGATCTGTCTTCAGCAGCCACTCAGGAGAGCAGACAATGGAGGATTTCAAGCACCAAATCTTAACAATGGCCATCAATAACATCGCGCAGGAGGAGGCAAGCAACGCTCAGCAGACGCTATCGGCCGCCACATACATATGGGTGGAGTCAACCATGTGCAAAGGAGTAAAGCTAGATGACTCGGAGCAGTTTGAGTACGATATCAAGCTAGCCACAAGAAATATTAACGACCGGAAGAAACTTCAAGATTTGTAGTATATATTTTTGTGGAGAGTAGAAGATACAAAAAATATACCAGTATACACATACTGTATGTAAGAGGAACATGGGACATGAGAATATAGGATGTTGTTTTCGTTGTTACTCCATGTTGTCATTACTTACTTTCACTTTTATATATTTCTGTGGGTTCTTTTTGTTGGCTTTTGAAAAAAGCGTGCTTTTGTGCTATACGGTAGTGTCTATTGATTTCTATTCCACGCCAAAAGTGAATCTATGTGTAACATCGATCTGTAACAGCTTCGTGGAGCGAACGAGCACAAAAATACAACACACAATGTTTCCGCACTTTTTCGGCACAGTAGTGGCGATGGGGTGAAATTCCGAATTCCAGGTTGGAACACCAAGTTCCAGTTCCGAGTTCCGGGCAATTTCCACGAAGCTTCGGTCGGCCTGAGGTACTGATGAGCTGGCGACAAATCTACAAATAATTCAAAGAAATTGTATCTTTTCTTCCTCACAATTATACTTCCAACTGTGTACTATGGGTTCTGGAGTTTCTACGGATAAAGATACGTTGAAGCCTCTTTTGCTGTCACAAGATCTTGTGGACGGAAGCGCCAGATTAGCATCCGACTTTCCCTTCCGAGTTTCATTCACGAACTATATCAAGTGTGGCATCTGGTTGGACCGTCTTTCACGTCTCGTTCCTGAAACTCAATCAAGATCAATTGGAGTTGCCGGGGGAGAGAGTGAGTATGTAACATGTGACGAAGAACGCGTCGAGGACCAAGACAAGTTGACCACGCTAAAATCTTCTGGTAAATCCACAAGTTATGTTAAAGCAACACTTCACAACAGCTCCAAATCTACCGCTGTTAGTGACCACGCTAGATATGCGGATCTATACTCCGGCGAAACGGGCAGTTTCCCACAGGGAGAGCTGCTGATCATTCTTTTCGTTATTATCTTCCCAATCTATCTTTCTAGCCAGGAGCACGAACGTTTCGTGAAGTACGGCATAGAGAGCGGGAAAGGTGTCCAAGATGACCATAGTGGCAGAAGTCTAGCAAGTGTTAGTCTCCGTAGCTCCGGAATGGTTCAAACCAACCAATCTAAGCGTGCGCAGGAGCTTCTCTTGAACTGTGCGGCCAATTACGACGAGTCCTTTCTACAGAAACAATTAGCGATACCCAGCTGGCTGCAGCGCGTATGTACGATCTTCCGTGACCACACACTGGCTTTGTGCATTACGGACACCTCCAGGGGCGGTCTGCCCATTCTGTTCGCCAACAATGCTTTCTGCGCAATGTTTGGTTATGACGAACCTGAGCTAATTGGCAGCGACCTGTCTATTCTAGGCGGTCCTGACACTGAGATGCCCCAGTTGAAGCTAATGAATGGCAGTATTCACTCCACGGAAACGGTAAAGTTTGCGATCACGCTGCAGAGCAAAATGAAGAAGCCCCTCCTTGACCTCGTCGCCCAGAAGGCTGTCGGTGCGTTCTCTGTGAGCACCCATTTTGTGAAGAACATTTTCCCAACTGAAATGCTGCATGTAAGGCTTCATGTGATATGTTTCACTTTCTGTAAACTCGTATCTTAAGCCCACAATAACCTTTTACGTTTCTCTGGTTATTTGTAGATGGTGGATGACGTGTTGCTGTTTCTGTCCTATTTGGTGAAAGCTCCGGCGCTGCCTGTGCGCCCTACTTGGCTGCCCTCGCCCATCTCGATCTTGGCACAAGCTGCCTCGAATGTACTTATGGCAGCGTCCCCCTCCAGCGGGCGCAGCCATTCCTCTTCCTTTCGACCAGGAGATCCTGGCAGGAAAGCGAAAGGTGGCAAAGGTGCAACCCCTACCAGTGCCCGCAGCTTCAACAGCGGCCGCAGGGTGCCTAGCAGTGACAGTGGTAGCTCTGGTCCGAACTCGTTTCGCAGGTCCCAGCGCCTAGCACCACCACGGGGGGTAGACACGAGCGGCCCGCGCAGCTACCGGAGTGGTACAAGTGCAGGTGCAGGTGCAGGACTAGGGGTGGCAGAAGAGCCAAATACAGAGAATCCTTTGCGCCCCGTGACCGACACAGACGCTTCGGCGGTGCCTTTTACCGTAGAGGAGTCGGCCCTCGAAGACTTAAATGAACCTTAACTTTCACACAAACAGCCTTAAGCACTTCAGTGGTCAGTTTGTGGGGTTGAAAGTGGTCAGGCCCAAGTGGGAAGAAGAATGTAACATTCTGTACATCTGTAGAATTGAAACCTTTTTTATGTTTTTGCATCAAGTTACAATAGCGTTACGGTGCCCATTTTTGTAACATTGCATTAACTTTTGTAACCACGTGTATGTGTACGCACCGCTGTGGATGTGTTCGAATATGAGTCGTGCACTTATATTTGAAGTTTTGGTGCGGATGTTGCTTTCCGCACCGGCATATTGTGAAACGTTTCTGTGTGTAATTTTCATTTGTGCAATTGTTGGTTTTTGACGTACAATTTAACTGTGTTAGCACATGCACCTAGCCAGCGTTTGATGTAGACCTGGTTAAGATGCGATTTTTGAAGTTGCTAAGAGTGTTGCGTATGGTGCTGTTTTTAATTTTAACTATCTTTTCTAAATTGCAGTATGTGCTAAGGTGTATAATTATGTAAGTATACACTGTGTTGCTGCAATCATCATATAGTTGTGTGTACACTGGATAACCCATTTGTTTCTCTCTGTGCTAAGTTATTAGGCTTATAGGAGTGCATCTCCCTATATATGTATGACTTTCACCTCAGTTTTGAACTTTGTGTACCGAACCAGGTATATAAATTTCTAGTCGATTGTAAATGCTTCTGCATCATTATTTTGTCTATCTACAGATGATAACTCGTTTGAATTAGGAAGTAAATTGTTCGTTTCACACCGTTCTTGCATAGCTGATCTGGCTATGAAATGTAAAGAAGACCACAACTATTTTTGTTTAACTTAAATAAAACTTTCATTGGTTCTTTCGTAATTCTCAAATTCGACCTGTCTAAACCTCTTACAATAAAATCTCAATTTCCATCACTTCCACAATATAATTAAGTGTGGCATCAGGATGTGTGTCGATATCCGCGCAGTCAATCTTCTTGCTCAGCAAAGTCGGGTTATGGTATGGCAAACGGAATCAACACTTGCCCAGGTGCATCACTTACTTAAAAAGCTAACAACAAATAAAAATGCAGACACCACAAGTGCGTGTTATGGTAATCCAAATATAAATTGTTGGCTGTGTGGATGCACCACCGTTAGAATCAGCAGGCTTCATAGTTTCAAGTATGTAATAAATGATGCGAACAACACAAACCATGTGAGTACATCAAGAACTGATTTCGTCGCGCAATTGTGAATGCAATTGGTACAAAAAATACACCATGAGAAAAGGTTTGGCGATCTGAAGAATGTTGAGGTAGCCATTGCATAAGATCCATTGGAAGAAACTTCTCTCCCCAAATCCTTAAAATGTGCATACATTACTCTAAGCACTGTAGAAATAGCGCCAATACAACAGAAACAAAAATTTGGTGGTGCCAGCATGCGCGCTGGGTGAACATCTGAACATTTTACGAGTACCATAAGAGCGACGGCGTAAGAGCTACGGCGACAATGGGGTCTGGTGCGTCTATGGAAAAAGACTCACTGAAGCCTCTTCTGCTGTCAGAGGAACTTGTGAACGGAAGCGCATCATTGGCATCGAACGCACTTCTTCGAACTTCGTTTACGAATTATCTGAAAGGTGGAGCTTGGCTGGACCGGCTTTCACAACTCGTTCCAGATGTACAATCCGGATTCAGTGAGAATTCTCATGAGGATAATGATTGTATGCTCTGTTTGAAGGAGTATAACGTTGATCAGGCCCGACTCGATGCCTTTAACAGTTCAAGCTCAGGCAAACTTGAAAAGGGTCGCAGCGTAACTTTGTCCACGTTCGGTTCCTTTTCAAAGCCACTCCCCATTATTGCTCGAAGATATGGCGATTTATACTCAGGAGATACAAAGAGTTTCACTCACCAAGAGTTGCTGGTCATCCTCTTCGCCCTCCTTTATCCCATTTACCTGTCAAGCCGGGAGTACGAGCGCTTTGTGAAATACGGCGTCGAGCACGACAGTAGCCCTCGAGATGAGACAAGCGTCAGGAGTGCTGTGCCTGGTGGCAATCGGCACGCTTCGCGCATGGTTCAAACGAACCAGTCGAAGCGAGCGCAGGAGCTGACGTTGAGCTGCGCTGCCCGCTACGACGAGTCTCTCCTCTTAGATTGTCTTCAGGAAGCCACGTGGCTAGAGAGGCTGTGCCCTATCTTTAATGGACATACACTTGCTCTGTGCATTACCGACACGGCCAAGCCCGGTCTGCCCATCTTGTTCGTAAACAAAGCTTTCTGTTGTATGTTTGGTTACACCCAGTCAGAACTGATCGGGCATGACTTGTCTGTGTTGAACGGCCCGAGCACAGAGCCACCCCAATTGGAGCTGATGCACAGCAACATTCATTCCACAGCGATTGTAAAGTTCGCGATTACCTTGCAGCACAAGTCGAAGAAGCCGCTTCTGGACCTTGTGGCGCAGAAGGCGGTGGGTACCTACTCCATCAGCGCACACTTTGTGATGACAAAATCCACATCGCTTGATGTACTGAATGTAAGTGTGGTTGTTTGCTTTATTAAAACGATATCAATACTTCTGACTTTTCCTTTTTGTTACTTTTTTGTAGATGGTGGACGACGCGTTGATACTTTTGTCTTATTTGGTCAAAGCCCCCGTGGTGCCTGCCCCGCGTCCTTCCTGGCTCCCTGCTCCAATTGCTGTGTTGGCGAAAAGCGCTACCAGTGCAATTAGCCACTCGCCGTCCAGCGCGCGCAGTCGAGCTTCTGGGGACGGGCTATTCAACCGGAACGGAAAAAGCACCCCCTCGAGTGTTCGCAGCTTCCGCAGTATTGTGAGCGGCGGGACCATGGACCGAGGCCGGGCTAGCTCGAACGGCTCGTGTAGGTCCCATCGCAGCGTGCGACATGCCACAGTGCGTCAGAGCAGCGGCGTCAGTGTTGGTGACAAGGGCTTGTCGAGAGACGCCAGTGGTGCGAGCATGCGGAGTGCCGGCAAGCACGTTCCGGTAGACGAGGACGGAGCGGCCGAGTACTGTGTAGGCGAGTCCACCGCTGACAATTCCGCTGTCGCGTACAGTTAAAACTTTTAAAGAGAAATATTAGAATAAAATGGTAATATCTGCTGTGTTTGTTTTGTTGGTTGACTTTAATGGTTGGGTTTATTTGTGTATTGGTACATTCATTGTTGGTGTGATGTGGTGTTATTGTGTTGTTGTGTATGAGGGTATTGTGTGCCCTGCTCATATCTGTGGTTGCGAAGAGAGATAGATTGTTTTTGCGCGGTGACAGTTCGTCAAAAAACACAAATGAGAAGTATGTTGCTGAGAATAGTACAATGGAGTAAGGATTTCTATGTTTGCATGCAGTTAAAGGTCAACTGTATATGTGCATTGTTGTTTTCTTAAGTTTATGTTGTTGTGTGGCTGGGAGTTCGCTAAGAATTCAACAGTTTTTGCCCAAGAGGTACTGATAATTATGTAATTTATTATGTTGAAAGGGTAAAGTTTGACTGCTATGACGACTCGTGTATCCAGTACATTGATCTGTAAGTAATTTATAGCGGTAGTAATCTTTAAGAAATAATTATTGATCTTGTGGTCATAGAGTGATCCGATTCCGAAACGGAAACGAGCGCCAATTTCAAGAACAGTTTTCGTACTTTTTGTGGGTGAAATTTTTCGGCACAGTATAACAACGGGGTGTTTCAGTTAACTTTCAGGCTCAGAATGAAACAGCTCAATCGACATCTTCTTTCGTCACGGCCTCAATCTAACTAGTTTTTGATACATGCGATGGGATCTGGCGTTTCAGTCGACAAAGAAACCTTAAAGCCAATCTTGTTGTCGCAAGAACTCGTGGACGGATGTTCCAACCTAGCTTCCAACCGCTTCTTCCGAGTTTCATTTACAAACTATATCAAGAGTGGCATCTGGTTGGACCGTCTTTCGCGGCTTGTTCCTGAAGCACAGTCTGGATCAATTGCTGAAGGTGGAAGCGGCTTCAAGGATTGTTTGCACGAGTATGGCGTTGATCACGATCGATTGCTCTCCCTAAAATCTGCCAGTAATGGTGAACTAACACCCAGGCCAGCGTTCCATAACAGCTCCAAATCCTCCGCTTTTGAAGAATACGGAGATTTATACTCTGGAGAAACCACTGGCTTTAATCCCAGAGGAGCTGTTGGTCCTCCTCTTTGCCATTGTCTACCCAACTTATCTCTCCAGTCGTGAGCATGAACGTTTCGTAAAATACGGTATCGAGCATGGCAAAGGTACCCAAGATGACGGCAGCATCAGAAGTCTTGGGACCCTCAACCAGCAAGACACAAAGCTGGTTCAGACTGACCAATCCCAGCGCGCGCAGGAACTTCTGTTGAGTTGCGCTGCTTATTATGATGAGTCTTATCTACAAGAATACCTGGAAGAGCCCACTTGGCTGCAGCGGATCTGCACCATCTTCCGCGACCACACTCTTGCTTTATGCATCACCGACACCAGCAGGGGTGGCTTGACCATTCTGTTCGCCAACAAAGCATTCTGCACCATGTTTGGATACGAAGAGACTGAGCTTATTGGCAGTGACTTCTCAATGGTCAGCGGTTCGTGCACTGCAATCAGCCAGCTGAAGCGCATGAACAGCAGCATCCACTCAACTGAGGTGGTAAAGTTCGCTATTACGCTTCAGAGCAAGTCAAAGAGAACAATCTTCGATCTAATGGCCCAGAAAGCGGTTGGGTCCTACTCCATCAGCACACACTTTATGAAGTCCCGATCATCCCCTGTGGAGAAATTGAATGTAAATTTCATTCGCGCGCCATGATTGTTAAATATTTCTCCCGCCGCAATCAAACAATTTTTCACTCTTCTTTCTGTAACTTATAGATGGTGGATGATGTGCTACTCTTTCTGTCGTATTTGGTCAAAGCTCCAGCGCGGCCGCGCAGACCCACTTGGCTCCCCGCGCCGATCGTAATCTTGGCACACGCTGCGTCTAACGCTCTACACGCTGCATCTCCATCGAGCGGGCGCACCCGCAGTCGCAGCCACTCCTCGTCGTTTGGTCGCATCTCCGGCCTTCAGAGCAAGGGCACTCCTACCAGTGCTCACAGCTTCGGCAGCGCGGGGGTGCGCAGCGCAGGTATGGGAAGTGGCAGCAGCTGCAGTGGGGAGAGTGGAAACAGGCTACACCACCATTCTCGCAGCGGAGCTCATGGGTCCACGCCTAGTAGCTACCGCAGTCGAGGCGCCAGTGCTGGGCTGGAGGTGCTGGACGAAGTGAATATGTTGCGTGCAGGGCAGCACTTGCCTGTGGACGCAGATGCTGCCGTGGAATACGGTGTAGCAGAGCCGCCGCACGACGATGAAGATGGAAGTCACAAGTAATAATATTTGTTCTGGTGTTTTATAAACTATTTTGTTCTGGTTTGGAACGAATGGCGAGCAACTGAAGTGTGGAAGTTAAAAGAAAGTGTCGCAGTTATAGTTTGTACCACGCGTTCGCGCGTGTGCGTTTCCTGTGCGTAGGCAAGTGCGCATGAATAGCACGCAGTACATACAAGTGAACCGTAATTTTCACGACCAATTTGTGAATAGTTATTACACTACCAGTAGTATTGACGCGCCGCCAAGGTTTGTTTTGTGTGTTTACGAAGACCTCTATACGGGGGTACATGTTGCTGCTACAGGATATATAGCAGAGGTTATGCAGAGGAATTGGAAGAACTTCTTAGAACTGTTCTGAAGCATGGACTTCAATCCAACAGAAATCTATCATTTTATTGTGCATGGTGTATATAATCTATATGTATGATTAGCGTCGAAATTGTGACAATATCTCCGCTTTTACCGGTACCGGTACAGTAAGCTGCACTGTCTATATTTTTTTACTCACTCTGTTAACAATGGGGTCCGGTGCTTCCATGGAAAAGGATGCGCTGAAGCCACTCTTGTTATCAAAGGAATTAGTGGACGGAAGCGCTTTACTGGTATCCAACGAACTTCTTCGACATGCCTTTACTCATTACCTGAAGGGTGGTGCCTGGTTGGACCGGCTTTCACAACTCGTTCCAGAGGTGCAATCCGGATTCAGTGAGAATTCTCATGATGACAATGATTGCATGCTCTGTTTGAAGGAGTATAACGTTGATCAGGAAAGACTTAACACTTTTGCCGGCTCAAGCAAGAACGATAAAAGCTTCTCTATCTCAACGTCGTCGTCCAGCACCCCTACCAAGCCACAACCTGCTGCGACTCACAGATATGGCGATCTATATTCAGGCGAAACTAAAAGTTTCAATCACGAAGAGGTTCTGGTCATTCTTCTTTCCGTTCTCTATCCCATCTACCTTTCAAGCCGGGAGTACGAGCGCTTTGTGAAATACGGCGTCGAACACGACAGTGGCTCTCAAGATGAGCTCAGCTGT
>LNAP01006359.1_pt1 | contig 10213 bp, 3 predicted proteins | sample 602601 | NCBI WGS metagenome assembly LNAP01 (sample SAMN02440304, study PRJNA202911) | soil metagenome | biome: Subtropical and temperate rainforests or woodlands; isolation source: soil samples (1 kg each in a 20% v/v slurry with milli Q water) were... ...
TGTATTCGGACAGGCAAGGCTCCGGTCCCAGTGGTCACGCGCTTCGACCTTGAGCCAGACAGTGCTGTCAACAAACGGAACTTCGAAACTGAACCGACGGCGCTCAAATTGCGAAAGCCTGCGAAACACCGGAGGTTCTGCGTCATCTACACCGGATACATATTCTCCGTGGGGCTGAAACCTGCCCCCAGTCATCTCGCTATCACTGGCATTGGGTGTGGTGGAAATCGTCTCCCCCCATGCATTATCGTTTTCGATTTCGTAAAACGCCTTGCAGGTGCATTCATCCTCATCGGACGATTGCACAAAGCCCAAATCTGCAGCGACCGGATAGTTGATCACCTGGTCGCCGGTGATCGCTCCTTCGCTCACGCTTTCGAGAGTGACGGTCGGGAGATCGATCGTCCTGATCGAAGGAGCCGTAAGTCCTGGCAAGGGGAGGGCACGAACAAAGTATGGCGAACTCTTGAGGTAATCGTCCCCACCCCCGAAATGCGCGATAACTTGATAGGCGAAGACGCTGTCGGCGGGTTGTTGCAGCATCTCGTTTTCAATGACCTCGTCGTAATGGTTCGAGGGGGAGTGCTCGCCGTCGATGAAACCCCAACCAATGAGGGCAGCGACCTCCCATTGCAATGCGGCCGCAGTCTTGAGCGCCATTGCCTCATCATTGTCTAGCGGTTGACCAGCTTCATGTGCGCTGATGATCGTCTGGCCAACCTGCTGCAATGCACTCCAGATTGCTTCGTCTGTGTTGAGGAGCACACTATTGTCGGCACGCGCAACACGTGGGGTAATGCCATGAAGTGTCTCGTTTACGAAAACCCGCGCATCCACGGCTCCGATTCTGATGAAGTCCATGTTGAAATCTGGCATCGCAGGGAGAAAGCGAACTGTTCCAACCAGTCTCGGGTTTCTGGAAAAGACCACTGCGCCTATTCTGAATGCTTCAAAATAAAAGCGATCGTTCGGCTCGAGGTAGGCTACCGCTAGAGTTTCGCCATCGACACTGAGCACCGTTGCCTCGGTCGGTTGTGACTCGTCCGCAAGCTCGCAATAGACTGCCTGTCCCTCTGAACAGGGCTCGCTGGAAGCGACCTTGTACCCCTGGCTGGCCGACACCATGTCTGCCCAGCAATCTTTCGGCGCGATTGTCCGTGGCTGATGCCCGACCGTTGGGACAGGTTCGAACAGATCGTCTTCGTGAAACGGCATAGTCCTATAGATAGTGAAGTGGGACGGGTAACCCCTGTGACGCTTGGCGACATCGTCCGAAATGAACGGAGCATTCCACCGAAGACGGATACCTGAGGGAGACATGGTGGGGGCTTGACCACCGAAGTTTGACGAGTCGATCCACCCGGATGCGCGGCAGGTAAAGGACTCAGGACAGGCCGGCACTGGTGGTGTGGGCTCTTGGCAAAGAAGCAATCCAGACATATGGCAACCCTCAGGACAACGCTGGCCAAGTACGCCCCAGCGGTTGGCTGAATGCGAACAGGAGATCGTCAGATTTCAAGGAGTGATCGGTACCGTCGATGAGGCTCGGGAGACCATCGCACACGTATTGGAAAGACACGTCGATGGCCAGATCCCCGGCCGGAACGCGAACCGCGACGTGCTCGGCCAAAAGAATGAGCACACAGCTCGTGCCATCCACGCTCGGCGTCAGCCGGGTTTCAAATCGCTGATCCCAGTCTCTGTTGTCGCGACGATAGACAGAAATTTTGGCGCGCCGCCAATCGACAGGTTCCGGGGTGCGGAGAATTAAGCCGGCAGGCCGCGGATCGGTGTCGCAGAGTAAGCAAAGTTCAGTTTCGTCTGGCGGCACGACGATCTTCTCGAAATGGAATGGGGGAAGCGCTTTGAACAGACCACTCCACTCCGCCATCCGCAGAAATGAGAGGCCGCTGTTCAGATCGATCCCTGCCTCGCGCTGGATCCAGCCAGGCAATGCCCATCCATGTGCCAGCTTCACATCAACAAGGGGAGTGAGCTCCGACCGATCGATCTGTAGCGGAACGGGTTGCAAGTACCTGGCACCGAAGGAGCCATACACCCGGACGATTCCGCCCGAAACAGGCCGTAGGTGCTCACTCGGGCGACGGTATCGTGAGACCCTATAGGCCCACTCGTCGACTTTCTCGGGAGCCCCTGCTTGCGAGCGGATGGCGAACACGGAAAACCGGTATTCGCCAGCGATCTGAGGCAAGGTATAGACAAACTCCTCCTCCTTCATAGAGGCCCCGGCATAGGTGGTTTCCCATTCCCGGGTAAGGTTCGATCCGGCGGTTGTCTGCTCTGAACATTCGACCACCTTGGCTTCCACCAGAGGTTGGTTGTCGCTCATCGAAACGTAGACGCTAGGAAAGATCTTCGACAGGTAGCCAACCTTGGATCGTGACACACCAACATGGTCCTTGTAGTGTCCAAAGCCGAGACCAGATGGATTGGGATTCCAAGAGGGTTTTGACCGGGAGAACAGCCGTTCGTCACCATTGGTTGCATAGCGTAAGTATGGTCGGAGTTTGTTGGGGGCGATGACGGAGAATCGTTCCTTCAACCCAATCCAATGGGTTGTTCCTGCGGAACGACCTGCTTTTGATGCATCCGACGTACCCTTCAGCGTGAGCTCATAGACGCCCGGCTGGAAAATGGTCTCTTTTCCTCCTTCAAAGTCCCCCCTCAAATCGATCTCATACCCGACAGCCACCAGAGTAAATGGGCGTTCGTCTTGCGCGACGCATTTGAGGGGCGCTTTCGCCGTCTTGCCGGTGCGCCGAACGATAAATGACCACTCAATGTATTCTCTACTGAGCTCTCTCACCCTGGTCGGCACAATGCCTTCAAGCTCAGGACCGCCGAGACGTGGTGGAGTTAGGCTGACAATGCGCAAGTCGAAGCTGTGAACTGCAAGCGTGGTCCCCGTCGAATCCGGCTCCTTCTCGACCGATATCAACAACCAGGGCACAAAGATGGCCCGATCATAGGGTTTGACGTGATAAAAGTTGCGGAGAAAAAGGCGTGACGATGCAATCGCAAGTCGCCCGAAGCGAAGGACAGTGGCACTACCGTTACCATGTTCAATCTCCTCATTCGGCCCGGATCCAAATGTCTGGAAGACTGCGTCCTGAGAAAGCTCAGTCGAACCCGGTTTGGCATAGTCGTATGCGTTTAGCCAGGCGAAGGGGTTGGCGCAGGGAACCGCGAGCCGTGCAGAGCGTCGGTGAGTATCGCCGTTAGCCATGGCTAGCCATGCCGAGCTGACCGTGATCTCTTTGACCTCACCAGTCAACTCGTTGATTTGCTCGACCCTGATCTCCGTCACTTTGTGGACAACATTGATGCCGCCCTCAAGATAACTCCCATCGCTCGCAGCCGCGTTGACCGCATTTTTCACGCCGCTCGGTATTCGCTGGAAGGGGATATCGAAAACAACATCCGGCGGCACCTCGTTGCGCGGATTGTTAGTCTTGTCGTTGATGGCGCCGAGTGCACCGCTAGCAAGTACCCAAAATGAAATTGGAGAGCCAGTGACGATCGCAAGCGCCTCAAGGGCTCGTTGCACGTCCTGATCCTGAAGTCGAAAGATCGTGACGGTCTTGGAGATCCGCGCGAACCATATCTTGATACTGACGGTGACTTGGAACTTCAGCTCCGCAGGTTTTGGGAACCGAAGGCTGAGATCGCCACGCACACCGACGCCAATTTCCCTTCCAAGGAGCTCGACCCAAGCATAACCATCGAGCGAGAGCTTTCCCTCGATTTGAATCGGGTTCCAGCCGACCGCTCCCATCACCTCGACGGACAGACTGATTCCGCCTCCAAAACCTAGGATGCTGCCTTCACAACGAACACGTGCCCCCGCGCGCATTGCAAAGCCCTGCAGCGGAACCAGGCGTGCGCCGCCCCAGAGTTCGAGTATGTTGAGAAGTTTTACACGCGCACCATCCATGGAATAGCCACCTAGGGCGATCCAGTTCTTATTTTGGTCTTTTAGCGAAGCGCTATATTCGCTCTTGCCGGAAATCGTCAGCAGATCGCATATCGGCACCGTTATGGAGTTCGACAGGAACAGACTTTCAGAGGGAACGTCGATCGCCGCTATGCTCTCGCCGAGATTCAAGCTTCGTAAAGCAATGAATTTGCCGCCAAAAACAATGACCGGCCCGCTAGTAACGTAGGTAAAACCGCAATCGTCAAAGCGGACGATGCATCCCGATGTCGCGAGATCTCCAATGTCCGTAGTCAGCCCGAATATCCGGATGTTGGCCTCGGCCGGGGCCGGGCGCCATTGTTCCAATTTATTCTTTTTCGCCCAGTTGACGAAATCCTGTGCTGAGGCCCGCCGCATCTGTTCCAGCGGATCATCTTTGATATTTTCGAACAGTTTTGGAGCAAACCGCTCCCCGTAGATCAGACCGATACCGCAGAGCCCCAGGGGGGAAGTTCCCAGCGGCACTGGAAATGGAAGATCGGTTTCGACTGAGACGACAAAGCCGCCATTCTTCGCTTCTGCGTAAAATCCCTCGAAATTAAGTGGGACCGCATCCCAGCGTACGTTGACTAAGTATTGAATGAAGTTAAGGTCATCGTCTCTGCCGCCACCGATTGACAAACCGTAGTCCGGCCGTTCCAAGGAAACCTGAAATGCATAAGCGCGAATGGAATCGATGACTATCGGAGGTGCTGATAAATCGGTCAGGTTGATTTTTTTCCTGACCCTAAGCGTGCCCCGTATCAAGTCGATCTTGAGACCGGGAACGGCAGTGACTTCGATATCGGTGAAACGAACGACAGGGTACCAAAAGTCGTTATCGACGTTCGCGACGTCGATTTCGTCCAGAAACCGGTCGCCAGCCTTCAATTTCGAAATATCATCATTTAGTTCTATTTCGTACTTTTGGGCGAGTTCAGGGAGGTTCTCCTGAATGAAGTCCTTGACGGCCTTGTACACAAGATCGAGAGCAGCGGCCGTTAGAACTGTCTGGGTTATTACGGCTATTGACATGAACTCCCCCTCGACTCGCAAGCCATTCCATGAATTAACAAGCAGCAGCTCAGGCAAATTTCAAAATCTTGGATTTGATGAAAAATGATGCCTTAGGTCGCCCATGGAACACGCAGGTGAATACATGTAGCCATAGCCTTTCGCAAATTCTCAACTTTCGACGGGCGGCCGTGCTTCGCTGCTGCGATGATCTCGGAGAAGCTGCGATTAGATAGAAATTCAGCCTCACTGACGGCGAAGGGCATGGCACGCTCCTGTCGAGTAACTTGGAAGAGTAGCCACCGTTTTGCTATAAATGCTAATTCTGCCAGTCTTTTTTCCGATAGCAGATAGTGCGAATTACCATAAAGTTTTGGTTGAGGTAACAGAGTCCTGTGCTAAACAGAACCTGTTTCGAAGGGCAGGGCTTCCATTTGGTGGGAAACCCTAAACGGTACTTCCGACCAGTACCAGGTTCGCCGTGGGTAGTGTGATGGTATGTCGAGCGCAGCCGCCTAGTTGCGCTCGACCTTGGCCCACGATGAAAGCGGATCGCTCTAAAGCCCGACAGTATTCCGATTAAAAATCGGCAGGAATGTTAAATCTTATTCCCGCCATATCCTTCGCCTGAATTACTTTTTCACGGTGGTCTTTCTTTTCTGATCGATAAGTCCCTACGACGAGGTTTACTGCCGCGGTATTGCGGAATTAGACGCCATGTCAGCGACCAACATTATCTCGCTGATTCAGCGTCAGAATGTCAGCCAGATGCCCACCAGACCCGTTGTCGTGTATCCCTGCCTCAACCAACTGTTTGTACATTCCATCAGACAAGTCCTTATCCATATGATTGGCAGCAGCGTAACTGTCCCAACGTTCCCTTGAGTTATCAGTGAGACCACCAACTCTTGCTGTTGCAAAGACATCTGCCTGGGCCTCATTCAGACCCAGTTGTTCACCTTCGTGCATGTACTCCTCACGTGTTGCGCGAGTGCCCAAAGCCGCACCGACACCATTCGAGGCCGCTGCGAGTATGCCAAACGAGGACTCACCTCGATCGTTGAGTTCTGTCGCTGATCCGCGAATACGATCAGCAGCTCTATCCGCTGCAGGATCCAATGCTTTCTTCGAGTAAACCTCAGAGTCGTTTTGCGCGATCCCATCATTATGCGAATGCCTATTTGCGATATTTTGATGAGCATCGGCAATGGCAGACGTCTTCTCCGTATTAAACCGAGAATCAAATGCTCCTGTGTTAACCATGTGGCCTGCATTGCTTGCCTCCGCCTCCAGGTTGCCAACAGACGGCGAACGCAAATTCGCATTCTTGTCATAGTCGACTGTTGCCCCGGTCAAAGCCTCGAAATCATGATGTTTGGCCAGGGTATACAGCGCTGCAGCTGTATTGGCACGGTTGGGATCCAGCATTGTTTGACTGAACATCTGCTGGTTCTCCTGAAATTCTTGGCCGTACTTGTTCATGGCGTCGCCGACAACGGCCCGATCCCGGCCTTCGTTGATAACCTTGCCTGTCAACGAATCAAGCTTCATGTCCTCAGAGTATCCATAGGTATTCGCCAGGCCACTAACCTTCTGATAGGCCATCTGATCGTTGATGGTTTTTTGGGCCGATTGCGAAAGGCTATCCTGGTCAGCTTTCGAAAGGCTCGAGCGGTCAGCGCTCTGGAAGTTCTTGGCCAGCGTAGTGCCATCCGTTTTTTGAAGTGCGCTTTTGACAGTCTCTCCAAGGCCGGATGATTTGACGGCAGACAACGTATCAGCATAGGCCTGGGAATCAGACCGCGTTGATTGATCAGTACTTGAGGCTGTTGCCCCAGCACTCAGCCCAACGCCTCCGTTAATGCCTCCTTTAACACCTGCAGGACCTCCATCTACGCCTGCAGATGCAGTGGCACCAAGCTTGCCATCGACGCCACTGCTCAGTGCAGTGCTTGCAATAGCCGCATCAATGTTGTTGGCGCTGTACCCTTGAGATCTAAGCGAATCGTACTTCGCCTGGAAACTCGCGCTTTTATCCAAGCCTAGAGATGTTTGAAGCGAGTGCCCAACATCAGCAGCTTCACCGATTGTCTTCGAGTTATCGAGCGATCTGCCCATCGTGCTCGTGAATTGCTTAGAAAAAGCCTGCGAGGAGCCCTCTGAGGTCGCCCTTGAACTTTGAACGGATTCGCTCAGCATTGACCCGACTGAAATGTTGCCACGCTGATTTTCCGATCCGTTAATTCGTACGCCCTTGTCGAAGTCGCTTGTTGCGTAGGGCGTAGTCTGCAAACCAGCTGCAGGGCTTAAGACATCGGGGCTGGCAATCTTCTCGTTAATTTGGTCAGAGCCACTCATCCGACCCGCGATCCCTGAGGCAGCAATCGCTGTACCGGAGACCAGGAACAAACATATCGCGGGGATGGAGGAGGCCATTAACCCAGCGACACCAATAGCCTGTTCAAGAGCAGGCCCCATCTGCTTGAGCATCTCGAACGACACCCCAGTTCCTCCAACATCGAAAGACGACGTCTGGAGAATGGACTCCATCGCACTCGCGGTGGACGAGACCGTGTAGAGGTTCACAATTGCCAATGCCGGCATCCAGAGCATCATCCAGGCCAGCAACATCAGGTATTTACTGATCAGGCCAATACCAAAGCCGCCCATGGTAATGAGGAATGCCATGAGCGGAGTAATGGCATAAATGAGACCTTCAAAGAAGGTCATGAATGGCCGAACATACTTCGTAAACTGCGTTCCTTCGGCTGCCCACTGGGTGTTTTGCTGAGCCATGGCCTGTCCCATCATGACGCCATACGAGCCCTGCAGATCCTCTACTGCTTTCTGACCAGGTGCTTGGAGAAATATTGGATAGAGAACGGAGGCCATCGTGTAAGCCCGGGCGTCGGTCGCTGACATATTCAGCGCATACAGCGAATCACCAATGCGAGAGGTCACCGCATCTGGATCGACCGACTTTCCTGGACGCTTGAACCCCGCGGTTGCGATCTCGGACATGACGTTATCAGTTGCTGAGTCCGTCAGGTTAACCAGGGCTGTATGTGCGTCAGAGCAATTGAGCGTTCTACCCCCGGCTGGACCATCGAAAATCTGCGTGTAATAAACGCTACTGCTAAACCGTGCGGCGCCCATTGGGTCGTTCGCCCGGTATAGGTCGGCATAATCTTGGAGATCTGTGCCAAGCATGGGCAGCGTGCATTCACGAAAATAATTAGACCACGAGTTAACCAGGTTTTTATTGGGGCCCAATCCATTGGTGAACGATGGAATGGACATCAAATTACCGGTCACTGAGCGAACTTTCATTAGGGTTTCAATCGGATCAGCAAAACCATACTTTGTCATCGCAGGCGTCGAGAACGCCTGCTCAAAGAGGTTCGTAAGATTGTACCCAATGTTTGAAATAATCGACCCAACAGCCAAGGGACCGAGCGGGACGTTATCGACTACAGCCACATCACCGTCATAAACATCCTCGATGATCGCCCGCCCCGAGGGACCGTACATGGCCATGTACAACACCAGGCAAATAAGCAGTTTCTGGAATGGAATTGCGGTGTTGTTGAAGACCGCTTGAAAGCCCAGGATGAGGGCTCCGATCGCAAACCCGATTTTGGCCAGAGACTCGATATCACCGGTGCCACAGATCATGGCAACTGAGTTCAAAACCTCCTCGAGGTAGACTGCAGAGCCGACAGAATAAATGGTGAACTCCATCAGTTTGGCCTCACAGGATTAGCGCCCATGGTGGCGATAAAATTGGGTGGCGGCATGATCTGCATGCGAACCTGATAGTCCTTGGCCATATCATTTTCGTTGCCATATTTTGAAAGCAATGACTGGTGCTCGGAGGTGAGGCGATTGCGAGATTCGGCCAGAAAGTCCTTGCTCGTTTCACCAAGCTGGTCAACCATTTTTCCTTTTTTTAGAACTTCTGAGGCCACGTTGATATACGACTCTGCAAGGGAGTGGGCGCCCTCAAGAGCAAGCATTTTGGAGTGTGCGCTAACAAACCCCTTAGCCATGTACTCGCTGTGTTGGGCAAGCCGCTGAATCATCGCGGAAAAGCCTGTTTTTTGAAGCGCCCCAATTATGGCTACTTCATCAGAGTTAAATGGACCTGCGTTGTTTGCCCACTTATATACAATGCCTGGCGAGCTCGCATTACCATTAAATAGCTTCAATATTTTTTCAGCCAGACCATCAAATGAAATCTGCTGAGTCTTAATAGTCATGCAAGCATCTTCGTCGCCGGAGCAATCGTAAATGGGCACTGTTTCTGTTTTTTTGCCCTCAACTATGTCCTGCAATGTAATAGAAGTAGGCCCGAAGAACTTGGTAGTAGGGACTTTTCCCTTCCCATCATCGGCATTCTCAAGTGCGGTAATGAGCACGGTTCCCGTAAACGACATAATCATCTCATCCGTTTGTCGTGATCCGTACTGGAAGAACCCCCTTGCGTTATTTTGCGTCATAGCGCACCAGATGACGTTGCCAATGTCCTCACAGGATTTGGCTAATCCGGCATCACTTTGCTGCTCTTTTGGAGACTTCGAGGTCAGGCTACCAGGCATGATCGAGGAGAAGGCATCACCAATACCCCCGGAAACGTTGATGTTTGCCGCTCTCATTGTCTCTTTTGAAGTGAAGGAGCTGAAAGCGTCTGTGACCAGTCCCTGGGCAAGTTGGCATGAATTGGACATCAGGCTATTAATGTCCTGCATAACTTCTTGCAGGTTCTGAATGACGTTGTGAACAGTTGGCCCCATAGCATTCAGTGCCAGTTTAAACGCGTAGCCAGAAGCCACGCCGACAGCGTTAGATGCGACCGATCGCAACGCTTGGACAAATTGTTGGGCGTTAATGAATGAGAATGAACCCGCGAACATGTCTATCCCGCCACAGCCAGCTTGGAAGGAGGGCGGTCGGAAGTTAACGATCGGTGTATTGGATATCTTGTTTCTAACTCGCAATGACCCGCCGGTAATAACACCCCGGGTTGCGGTTTCATACGCCCCGGGCTCCGTGGTGTTCGACATCGAATCGAACATGGAATCCAGTTGCGACTGAATGTCAGCATATGCTCCCGACGGAGCTATGCCGATAGCCAAAGCCAGGATCATTGATTTACTGTTCAATCGCATTAGGGGTCTCCACGTCAATAGCCTTTCTTGCCAACTTGGCTTTCATGCTTTGCAC
>LNAP01006360.1_pt1 | contig 10210 bp, 11 predicted proteins | sample 602601 | NCBI WGS metagenome assembly LNAP01 (sample SAMN02440304, study PRJNA202911) | soil metagenome | biome: Subtropical and temperate rainforests or woodlands; isolation source: soil samples (1 kg each in a 20% v/v slurry with milli Q water) were... ...
TCAGGCGATCCCGGCTATTTCCACTGGCTCTCTGGGTCTGGACATCGCGCTCGGCATTGGCGGCCTGCCAAAAGGCCGTATCGTTGAAATCTACGGTCCGGAGTCTTCTGGTAAAACCACCCTGACCCTGTCGGTGATTGCCCAGGCACAAAAAATGGGCGCCACTTGTGCGTTCGTCGATGCCGAGCACGCCCTGGATCCTGAATATGCTGGCAAGCTGGGCGTCAATGTCGACGACCTGCTGGTTTCGCAGCCGGACACCGGCGAGCAAGCCCTGGAAATCACCGACATGCTGGTGCGCTCCAACGCCATCGACGTGATCGTGGTCGACTCCGTGGCAGCCCTGGTACCAAAGGCTGAAATCGAAGGCGAAATGGGCGACATGCACGTCGGCCTGCAAGCCCGTCTGATGTCTCAGGCGCTGCGTAAAATCACCGGTAACATCAAGAACGCCAACTGCCTGGTGATCTTCATCAACCAGATTCGGATGAAGATCGGCGTGATGTTCGGTAGCCCGGAAACCACCACCGGTGGTAACGCGCTGAAGTTCTACGCTTCGGTCCGTCTGGACATCCGCCGTACCGGCGCGGTGAAGGAAGGTGACGAGGTTGTCGGTAGCGAAACCCGCGTCAAGGTTGTGAAGAACAAGGTGGCTCCGCCATTCCGTCAGGCTGAGTTCCAGATCCTCTACGGCAAAGGTATTTACCTGAACGGCGAGATGATCGACCTGGGCGTGCTGCACGGCTTTGTCGAGAAGTCCGGTGCCTGGTATGCCTACAACGGTAGCAAGATCGGTCAGGGCAAGGCCAACTCGGCCAAGTTCCTGCAGGACAACCCGGATATCGCGGCGACCCTCGAGAAGCAGATCCGCGACAAGCTGCTGACCCCGGCGCCAGACGTCAAGGCAGCAGCCAACCGCGAACCTGTTGATGACATGGCAGAAGCCGACGCTGATATCTGAGTCCAACGATGACAGTTGTACTCGATACGCTGGTTGCCGTACGGCGTACGGCAATGGACCTGCTCGCACGACGCGAGCACGGTCGTGTCGAGCTGACGCGTAAACTGCGTCAGCGTGGCGCCCCTCCCGAAATGATCGAAACAGCCCTCGACCGCTTGACGGAAGAGGGGCTGCTTTCCGAAGCCCGTTATCTCGAAAGTTTTGTTTCCTACCGGGCACGCTCGGGCTACGGCCCTGCGCGGATTCGTGAGGAATTGAGTCAGCGGGGCTTGCAGCGCGCCGATATTGAACTGGCGTTGCGTGAGTGTGGCATCAGTTGGCAAACGCAACTGGAAGACACCTGGCGTCGCAAGTTTGCCGGCCATCTGCCGATTGATGCCCGTGAGCGTGCCAAGCAAGGGCGCTTTTTGAGCTATCGCGGGTTTTCAATGGAGATGATCAGCCGCTTGTTGAGCGGTCGAGATCTGGACGACTGATTCTTCGGCAAGCGGCGATCAAAGGGGCTCGACAGCTCCCACATAAAACAGCACTAAAACAAAAGGCCCGCTATGAAAATAGCGGGCCTTTTTTGCGTTTTACGGCCTCACGCCGGTTCCGGCGCTACGCGTTGCTGTGTTTTACCCTGGGCTTGGGCCCAGTTCTCCGGCAAGTTGATGTAATCCACCAACTCCCGCAACCGCCCCTGATTACGCCCGGTGAAGTTGAACACCAGTCGCGTCAGGTGGCTGAAGTGCGCCTCATCGTGCTCTTCGCCCCCATAGGCCAATTGCTGGAAGTCATCACTCAGCCGCAGGTCAGCGAATGCCGTCTGTATATGCGCCAACGCACGCTCGCTGAGAGGGTGGTTCATGCGCACCACAAACTGGCGTTTCAACCAGCGGGTGGAGTGGAAGTTCGCGTAGAACTGGTTGATTTCGTTCACTGCCTCTTCGGCGCTGTGCACCAGGCGCACCAGCTTGAGGTCGGTGGGCAAGATGTAGCGGTTGGCCTCCAGTTGGTTGCGAATAAAGTCCAGGGCGCCTTGCCAGAATCCACCGCCGGGCTCGTCCAGCAGTACTACTGGAACCAGCGGACTCTTGCCGGTCTGGATCAGGGTCAAGACTTCCAAGGCTTCATCCAGGGTACCGAAGCCACCCGGGCACAGCACCAACCCATCGGCTTCCTTGACGAAAAACAGCTTGCGGGTAAAGAAGAAGTGGAACGACAGCAGGTTTTCCGTGCCATCAATGGTCGGGTTGGCATGCTGTTCAAAGGGCAGGGTGATATTGAACCCCAGGCTGTGGGCCAGCCCGGCGCCTTCGTGGGCGGCAGCCATGATGCCGCCGCCGCCACCGGTGATGACCATCAGATCCGAACGGGCCAGGGCCGCGCCCACTTCGCGGGCCAGGGCGTAGAGGGGGCTTTCCACTGGGGTGCGGGCCGAACCGAAGACGGTGACCTTGCGGCGGCTTTTGAACTGTTCGAGCACACGAAACGCGTGGTCCAGTTCATTGATTGCTTTCAAGGTGATCTTGGCGTTCCAGCGGTCACGGTCGTCCTGGGCCATGCGCAGCACGGTGAGGATCATGTCGCGATACAGCGAAATATTCGGGCTACTGGGGGCAATCAGGTTGAGTTGCGCTTCGACCTGCTGGGCGAGGTCGGTCCCGTTTCCTGGAAAATGACGATTCAGCAGGTCATTCGGTTGATCAGGCATTCAGCTTCTCCTTCGTTACAGAGCCCCGGCGTCTTATTGCAGGCTGCTGACGGCGACGAAACAGGCTCTGTATGTTCCTTGTGATTAAAAACCTTTGCACTGCAAGTCGCGCGAGGGCAACCTTTTTTGCCCTGGAAATGTTACCGGATGGCTCGATCATGAGCCCCTAAAGTCTTGTCTGGCAATAACTTAATAGGGATTGATCAAGGTTTTGCAGGAAGGGTTGTGGCAAGGAGGCTTGTCTGCCGTTGGGCTGCGTAGCAGCCCCCCTGAGGTCTGGCAGATAGGCCGACAACTCAGGTTCCAGGGCTGCTGCACAGCTCAACAGGGGCCATGTTGGCGCTTGGGGAGGGACTTACTTTTTCTTCTTGGCCGGAGCCGGGCAATCCGCTTCGACGAACTTGACCGACGCCACCGGGCGGTTGGTCTTGTTTTCGGTGATTTCGTAGCGCATCACCGCTCCCTTGGCCATCAATTCGCGATAGCCTTTATTCAGGCAGACGCTCTGTCCCAGCTGGAAATACACGGCCTTGGGGTTGGCGCGCATCTGTTCGGCGCGCTCTGGCAGGACGCTCAGGTGGTCAATCAGTTGCATGCCTTCGACGGTGTAGGCCACTTCCAGGGTTTGTTCATCAATTTCCCTGGGCAGGTCCTTGTTGCTTTCTGCCGCGACGCTTTGCAGTTTCTTGTTCATTTGCAGCTCCACCAGGGAGGCTGCCTGGGCGCCTACGGGTAATACCAGCGCCAGGGCGACGGTCGGGGCGGCAAGACGCAACATAAGACGCAGCATGAAACTCTCCTGATTCGGTTACTGGTCCATAGACCCGTCACTGCGCTATGCGTTCAGTGGCGCGGGATTATAGGTGACCTGTCGCCGCGACGGCCAGGCGTATTGGTTGGGCGGCTCTGGTAAACTGCCGGCACTTTTGCTGCCCCGAGTTTTGCCCGTGTCGATTTTCATCGTTTCACAACGGCACCCGCTATGAGTCATGCGGTCTTCCGTCTGCGTACCCAACGCCTGGCCCGTGCCGTCAGCCCTTTTGTCGCACGCGGCTCGCGTGCCGAACGTTGCCCCAGATGCCGGGTCATCCCCGAATACTGCTTGTGTGCGTGGCGCCCCAAGGTTCAGGCCAGGTCGGCCATGTGCCTGTTGATGCATGACGTGGAACCGATGAAACCGAGTAATACCGGTTGGTTGATAGCGGATGTAATCGACGATACAAGTGCTTTTCCCTGGGCGCGCACGGCCGTCGAACCTGAGCTGCTGGCGCTGCTGGCCGACCCGCAATGGCAGCCCTATATCGTCTTCCCCGGCGAGTTTGTAGCGCCGCAGCGGGTGGTCAGCGAGGTCAAGGTGGCGGATGGCAAGCGTCCATTGTTTATCCTGCTGGACGGCACCTGGAGCGAAGCGCGCAAGATGTTCCGCAAGAGCCCGTATCTGGAGCACCTGCCGGTACTGAGCCTGGAACCGGAGCAGTTATCGCGCTACAAGTTGCGCCGCTCCAAGCGCGATGACCATTTCTGCACTGCCGAAGTGGCTGCCTTGTGCCTGGAATTGGCCGAGGACCAGCAGGCTAGCGAAGTGCTGGACGCCTACCTGGATGTTTTCAGTACCCATTACCTGGCGGCCAAGTTCCAGTTGGCGCTGGATCCGACGGACAGTGTCCATACCCGTCTTGCACCTTATCTGTAGGACTTCGCGGCCAGATGACATTTGCATGATGGCACTGCATCGCCTGAGCCGGCTAAAATGCCATCAAGCGTAACTGTTCGTGACAGCCGCTGGCTGGCACCTCGTACGTTGGTGAGCACCGAACCCATCTGTACTCCCATAAAAAACAGGATCATTTAATAAATGGCCACATACGAAATCCTGATTGCCGATGACCATCCGCTGTTCCGTAGCGCGCTGCACCAGGCGGTTACGCTGGAGCTGGGCGTGGATGTACGCCTGGTTGAAGTGGGCAGCATCGCTGAACTGGAAACCCAGCTCACTGACAAGACTGATTGGGATCTGGTGCTGCTGGACCTGAACATGCCCGGCGCCTACGGGTTTTCCGGCCTGGTACTGTTGCGCGGGCAATATCCGCAGATTCCGGTGGTGATGGTGTCGGCCCAGGAAGAGGCCGACGTGGTAGTGCGCTCTCGTGAGTTCGGGGCCAGTGGCTTTATCCCCAAGTCCAGTTCGATGGAGCAGATTCGAGCTGCGGTACGTACGGTGCTGGACGGTGATGTCTCATGGCCGCCCCAGGCATTTGAAGAAATCAACGTGTCTGCCGAAGCCAAGGCCGCCCAGGAAGGGCTCGCCAGCCTGACGCCCCAGCAGTTTCGTGTGCTGACCATGGTCTGCGAAGGCTTGCTGAACAAGCAGATCGCCTATGAGCTGAGCGTATCCGAGGCGACCATCAAGGCGCACGTCACCGCGATTTTCCGTAAGCTGGGCGTGCGCACCCGCACCCAGGCGGCGCTGCTCTTGCAACAGCTTGAGTCAATTTCCCATTAATAGAGCGGTGCTGTTCACGCTTTTTTGACTTGACGTGCTCTAGCTTCCTTCCATCATTTTTTGCTCAGTTGCCTGCCTATGTCGCCGTTCAAGGGTCAAACCGGTATCAAACGTATCTTCAACGCCGGGGGCTATTCCCTGGATGGTTTGCGTGCGGCTTTCACCGGCGAGGCGGCCTTTCGCCAGTTGGTCCTGCTCAACGTGATCCTGATTCCGTTGAGCTTCTTCCTCACGGTCAGCCGCGTAGAGCGCGCACTGTTGATTGCCGTGTGCCTGCTGGCGCTGATTGTCGAGTTGCTCAACTCGGCCGTGGAGGCGGCGATTGATCGGATTTCCCTGGATCGCCACCCGCTGTCGAAAAACGCCAAGGACATGGGCAGCGCCGCGCAATTCGTGGCGCTGACCATGATCACCGTGGTGTGGGCAGTTATCCTGATCTAGGCGATATTCGGCAGCACGATCTCGTCACTGCGCTGCACCCCGGCGGTAAAGGCGCGGCACAGCTCGAGGAATTCGCGCATGGCCGAGGTCTGGTACTTCTGTTTATGCCAGATAAAGTAGAACTGCCGGGCCAGGTCCAGGTCCGGGGTCTCCACCGGCACCAGGCTGCCGCGCCGGAACGCATCCCGTAGTGCCAGCCGGGAAATGCAACCAATCCCCAATCCCGACTCCACCGCGCGCTTGATCGCCTCGGTGTGCTCCAGCTCCAGGCGAATATTCAGCGCGCTGCGATGATGGCGCATAGCCTGATCAAACGTCAGGCGCGTCCCGGAGCCCTGTTCCCGCAGGATCCAGGCTTCATGGGTCAACTGCTCCATGGTCGCCTGCCCGCGCAGGGCCAGGGGGTGCTGGGGCGCGCAGAACACCACCAGTTCATCCTCGACCCAGGTTTGCACCTCGATGTCCGGGTGGCTGCAGTCACCCTCGATTAGACCCAGATCAATTTCGTAATGCGCGACCTGATGCACGATATGTGCAGTGTTCTGTACATGCAGCTTCACTTGGCTCTCGGGATGCTGCTGCATGAAGCTGCCGATCAGTAGCGTCGCCAGGTAATTGCCGATGGTCAGGGTGGCGCCGACCGCCAGGGAGCCGAAGCCGGACTTGCCGTTGAGCAGGTCTTCGATTTCCTTGGCCTGGTCCAGCAGCGCCACCGCCTGGGGCAGCAATTGATGACCCAGGGCATTGAGGCTCAGGCGTTTACCGGCGCGGTCGAACAATTGGCAGCTGGATTGGCGCTCCAGCTCGGTGATCGAGGTGCTGGCGGCGGATTGAGATAAGGCCAGAAGGCCAGCAGCGCGAGACACGCTTTCCTGCTGGGCGACGGCGACGAAGACTTGCAGTTGACGGAGAGTAAATCGCATATCTATATAACCGATAACCCTTATCTTAATAATCCAGTTAACAGATATTGTCGCCGCCATTAGAATACTGTGCAATTGCGCACCTATCATTTTTGGCGCTGACCCATTTCCAGGAGTTCCCCGTACATGAGCAACATGAACCACGAGCGTGTCCTCAGTGTTCATCACTGGAACGACACTCTGTTCAGCTTCAAGTGCACCCGCGACCCGGGCCTGCGCTTTGAGAACGGTCAGTTCGTGATGATCGGCCTGCAACAGCCCAATGGCCGCCCGCTCATGCGCGCTTACTCCATCGCCAGCCCGAACTGGGAAGAGCATCTGGAGTTCTTCAGCATCAAGGTTCCGGATGGCCCGCTGACTTCCCAATTGCAGCACTTGAAGGAAGGCGACGAGATCATCATCAGCAAAAAACCGACGGGCACCCTGGTGCTGGACGATTTGAAGCCGGGCAAACACCTGTACCTGCTCAGCACCGGTACGGGCCTCGCGCCCTTTATGAGCGTGATCCAGGACCCGGAAACCTACGAGCGCTTCGAAAAAGTGATCCTGTGCCACGGCGTGCGTTACGTCAACGAAGTCGCCTACCGCGAGTTCATCACCGAGCACCTGCCGCAGAACGAGTTCTTCGGCGAGGCGCTGCGTGAAAAGTTGATCTACTACCCGACCGTGACCCGTGAGCCGTTCGAAAACGAAGGCCGCCTCACCGACCTGATGCGCAGCGGTAAGCTGTTCAGTGATATCGGCCTGCCGCCGATCAATCCTGAAGACGACCGCGCCATGCTGTGCGGTAGCCCGAGCATGCTCGACGAGACCAGCGAAGTGCTGAACAGCTTCGGTCTGAAGGTTTCGCCACGCATGCGTGAGCCGGGTGACTACTTGATCGAGCGTGCGTTCGTCGAGAAGTAAGCGCGACTATAAAAATGTGGGAGCTGCCCGGTGGGGGAGCTGGCTTGCCTGCGATGGCATCACCGTGGTGTAGCTGATACACCGAGGTGCCTATATCGCAGGCAAGCCAGCTCTCACACCGGCCAGCTCCCATATTTGTTTTTGGCGTTTATTCGGCCGCAACCACTTCAAGCACGCAAATCACCCCTGCCTCGGGATAGTGCCAGCGCACGTCCACATCCCAGAACCGCACACCATATTCGCGCTCCGGCCCTGGCGTCTGATACGCCGGCCGGGGGTCCTGTGCCAGGCACTGCTCAATCAGCTCCACCAACGGCTCGCCAAGGCGCTGGGCGTGGCCTTGTGCCTGGTGCAGCGCGGTCTTCAGCCACTGCACGGGAATCAGCTGTGGCGCGCTGCTTGCGATGCGGTTGGTGGCCGTGTCGATGATGTCGGCATAGGGTACATACGGCTTGATATCCAAGACCGGCGTGCCATCGAGCAAGTCGATCCCGGAAATCCACAGCCGGCCCGGCTCCACCTTGTCCAGCTTCACCACCGACTGGCCGATGCCATTGGGGCGATGGGTCGCGCGGGTGGCAAATACGCCCATGGACGTGTTGCCACCCAGCCGCGGTGGGCGCACTTTCAAGCGCGGCTTGTCTTCCAGGGCCTGATGAAACAGGAACAGCAGCCACACATGGCTGACCTGCTCCAGGCCCTGTACGGCCTCACCCTGGTCGAACGGCGCCACCAGTTCCAGCACGCCCCTGGCGGCGGGCGCCAGTTGGGGTTGGCGCGGGATGGCGAACTTCTCCTTGAAGCAGGAGCGCACGAAACCTACGGGCGAGACGTTGTAATTCATGGCTTACGCGCGAACTCGCAGGGTCAGGCCCTTGAGGAAGTTACGCAGCAACTGGTCGCCGCACGGGCGATAGTTGGTGTGGCCGAACTTGCGGAACAGTGCGCTCAATTCCGGCTTGGACACCGGGAACTCGGCCGCCTTGAGGATGGCGTGCATGTCGTCTTCCTTGAGCTCGAAGGCCACGCGCAGCTTCTTGAGGATGATGTTGTTGGTCACCGGGGTTTCGATCGGCTGCGGGGGACGGCTTTCGTCCTTGCCGCGCTTGAAGATCACCAGGCCATCGAGGAAGTGCGCCATGACTTCGTCGGGGCAGAACACAAAGCCTTCTTCCTCGTCTTTCTTGAGGTAGGTCAGCAGGTCGTCCTTGGACACTTCCATGCCGCCGATCTTGATGATCTCGACCATCTTGTTGTCGCTGATGTCGAGCATGTAGCGCACGCTGCGCAGTACGTCGTTGTGAATCATGGTGGGCAATCCTGGTATTCGACTGTAGACATCGCCCGGGCGGGCGATCTCGAGAAATAGGGTGGCTTAGAACTTTTCCTTGCCGGACATGTAGCGCCATTGGCCGACCGGCACCTTGCCGATGGACACGCCGCCAATGCGGATGCGGCGAATGGCCACAACCTTCAGGCCAATGGCTTCGCAGAACAGGGCGATGATGCCGGGCTGCGGGTTTTTCAGGGCAAAGCGCAGGCGGTTCTCGTTCTGCCAGCTGGCTTTGACCGCAGGCAATTCCTTGCCTTTGTACATCAGGCCATGGGCGAGGCGGTTCAGACCGTGCTCTGCCACGTCGCCGGAGACCTCAACCACATACTCCTGCTCGATCTTGGCGGCATCGGCCGTCAGCTTGCGCAGGATTTTCCAGTCCTGGGTAAACACCAACAGGCCGCTGGCCTTGGCCTGCAGGTCGGCGCTGGCGGTCAGGCGCAGGAAGTGGCCCTTGAGCGGGCGCTTGCTGAAGCGGTGCTCTTCAGACAGGGTTTCGGCGCTCAGGGACTGCATCGCGCTGTCGACATCCACACCAACCGGTGCATGAAACAGGATAGTCACAGGCTCTGGAGCCGTGGCCTTGGCCTCGGGATCAAGTTCGACTTTTTGTGTCGTGACCTTGAACTGTGGCTCATCAATCACTTCGCCATCTACCGAGACCCAGCCGCCTTCGATGTACAGCTCGGCCTCCCGACGGGAGCAACCGACCAGTTCGATAAGGCGTTTGGAGAGGCGTATGGGGTCAGTCATGACAAGGGCCGTAACAAAAGGGGGCAGCTATTGTACCTGCCTGGAGCCGGTTAATCCCGGCCCCATTTCGCCGCAGTTGCTTTTTGTGGGCGCAGGCAAGCCAGCGCCAACATTTGATTTGGGCTGTGTCAGCCGCTGCGTGTTTGCTGCACCTGGCGCAAACGCATATGCAGCAACGGATAGGGCTGGCCCATGCCGTCATGCTCGGTGCGCCCGATCACTTCAAAACCCTGCTTGAGGTAGAAGCCCAGGGCCTGGGGGTTTTGTTCGTTGACGTCCAGTTCATCGGCATTCATCGACGTAACCGCATACTGCAGCAACTGCTGCCCCAGGCCCTGGCCCCGGTAGTGCGGGTCGATAAACAGCATTTCCACCTTGCCCGCCGCAACGCCGGCAAATCCGGTGATCCGTTGGCGCGCGTCCTTGGTGCAGATCAACATCACGGCATCCAGGTAGCGCGTCAGCACCAGGTGTCTCAGGCGCTCGATGTAGCTATCCGGCAGGAAGTCATGGGTGGCTCGCACCGAGGCCTCCCAGATCCGGGTCAATTCCGGATAGTCGCTGGTTTTCGGGGTGTGGATAACCGAGTGCTGGTCCATGCCCGCTGCTCCTTGCTGCTTGTTGGCGGTGATGGGGCAAACGATAGACCTAAAAAAGCCCCGCATCTTGTCCAGAAGCAGGGCTTTTTCAATTT
>LNAP01006363.1_pt1 | contig 10209 bp, 13 predicted proteins | sample 602601 | NCBI WGS metagenome assembly LNAP01 (sample SAMN02440304, study PRJNA202911) | soil metagenome | biome: Subtropical and temperate rainforests or woodlands; isolation source: soil samples (1 kg each in a 20% v/v slurry with milli Q water) were... ...
ACCATGGAGGAGATTCTCGGCCTCAAGCTCGATGCCGACTGGGTGATCCTCTCGGCCTGCAACACCGGCGCGGGAGCGGGCGCCGGGGCCGAGGCGGCGTCCGGGCTTGGCCGCGCGTTCTTCTATGCCGGAACGCGTGCGCTGCTGGTGACGAACTGGTCGGTGCATTCGCAGTCGGCGCGGCAATTGGTGACGGACCTGTTCAAGCGGCAGGCGGACGATCCCAAGCTGTCGCGCAGCGAAGCGCTGCGCCAGGCGGCGATGGCGCTCGTCGATGGTCCTGGCTATCTCAACAGCGAAGGCAAGACCGAGTTTGCGTATGCGCATCCGTTGTTCTGGGCGCCTTACACGATCATCGGCGATGGCGGCTTGCGGTGACCAACAGGTGACGGAAGGGGTGAAAAGACGATGACACGGAATGTCTTGTTGGGCGTTGTGGCGGCAGGTTTATTGCTTTCGGCTCCTGCGCGCGCCACGCAATTGATCACCGAGGAAGAAGCCAAGCTGCCGCCTCCGAAGGGAGCAATCGCAGCCGACCGGCGCGGCATCCTGCGCGGCCCGAAGGTCGAGTTCATTTCGCCCGGCGTTTCCATGAGTTCGCCGATGCCGCTGGTGCTGAAGTTCGAATCGTTCGGCGGAGCAAAGATCGACCCGGAATCGGTCAAGATGATCTTCCTCCGCACGCCGAACGTGGACCTCACCCCGAGGGTAAAGCCCTTCGTGAAGCCCGAGGGCATCAACATGCAGGATGCCGAACTGCCGCCGGGCGAATACACGGTGCGGGTCGATATCAAGGACAGCGACGGCCGGGCCGGTACCACCATCTTCACCTTGAAGGTCGGGCCGAAATGAGCTGTCCTTACTGCTGCGCCGGCACTGCGGAGGGCGCAATGGTCTGCCCCTCCTGCGGGCGCGACATCGCCGTTCCCGCCACCCTGCTCGCTGAGCGGGACGATCTCCTGCGCAAGCGCGAGGAATTGCGCGATGAGTTGAGACGGGCCAGAGACGAGGTCGAAGCCATCACAAGGCGAAGGAAGTCGCACTAGCGATGGAGTGTCCGTTCTGCGCCGAGACGATCAAGGACGAAGCGATCGCGTGCAAGCATTGCTCGCGGGACCTGCGCATCGTGCGCCCGATGCTGATCGAAATCGACGCCATCGTCGCCGACCTGGACAAGCTCAGGCGTGACCTCGACCGCGTCCATGTCCGGCTTGAACGCTACAAGAACCCGCTGCGCTATTACCTGACGCATGCGGTGCTCTATGTTGCGATTCCGTCCGTGCTGCTGGTGATCGCGCATGTGCTGGTGACCATCACCCTCAACGTGTCTCCGATCCCGCTCCGGATCGCGTCGATCGTGATACCGCTTCTGTTCGGCTTCGTGGCCTATCCGCTGCACCGTGTCTCCGCGCTGACGGCCCTTATGCTGGCTTTTCTGACGGCGACGGTCAGCGTGCTTTCGATGCTGACGGTCACCGGCGTTCACGATCATGTCCCGATCCTCCCGGAAGCCTGGATCGAGTGGCGCGAGGTGTTCGAATACGGCGCCAGCATTTTGCTCGCCTTCGTCTCCGGAAACATCTTGAGCGTGGTGATCTTCCAGGTGCTGCCCCGCGTGTTGACGCAGGGCGGCAAACCGAACGCATTCGCCTTCCGCGTCGCACGCCTCTTGGGGCAGCACGTCGGCGAAGAGCAATTGCGCCGCCGTGCCCGGCTGATCCAGGACCTCATGCAGACGATCGGCCCGCTGGCGGGCGTCGCGGCCACGGGCGTCGGCTCAATCTATGCGGGATTGAAAGGCCTGCTCGGATAGGGAGGACGCAACGCCTCTCGCCGCCGAGGCGTGAGTTCATGCGCAGCCTTCAAGGCTGCGGAGGATAGTGCTCGAACGTCGGCAGCCCGTGCGCGTGCTCCATCCAGCGCAAACGCTCGGCGACCTGGATATGCACCGTCGGCGGCACGGCATCGGGATCGTCATAGGTCGCGCTCTGGATGTCGATGATCCCGGGCAGCATGCTGGCGTTGACATGGAACAAGCCTGTGCCGCATTCGCTGCAGAAATGCCGCCGGCCGTGTTCCGACGAGCTGTAGATCTTGGGCTCGCCGCTGATCACCTTGACGGCGTCCGCCGCATACATCGTCCGGCCGACGACGCGCGCGCCGGCGTCTCGAAGTTGCGTCTTACTGTCGCCTGACAGCTGCTGCCATCGAGGCCAGTCTACCGCGCGTCGACCACTTCGCCGTCTTCCTTGACGAACCGGCCGACCGGACGATCCAGGAGACCGATGACGGCTTCGGAAGGCCGGCACAAGCGCGCGCCCATCGCCGTCACCACGATCGGGCGGTTGATCAGGATGGGATGCGCGAGCATCTGGTCGATCAGCTCGTCATCGGTCCATTTGGGATCATCGAGGCCGAGCTCGCGAAAGGGCGTGCCCTTCTCGCGCAACAGCGCGCGGACGGAGATGCCCATCGCCTTGACGAGCTCGATCAGCTTGTCGCGCGAGGGCGGCGTCTTCAGGTATTCGACGACGACGGGCTCGACGCCGCTCTGGCGGATCATCGCCAGCGTGTTGCGCGAGGTGCCGCAGTCGGGGTTGTGATAGATCGTGACACTCATGCTCGGGTTTTCCGCTTCACTGGCGCGCTTCCAGGGCTGTGGTGGCTTTGCCGGCGCCCGCTTCGTACCAGCCCCGGGTCGCCTTGACGATGCGGACGACGGACAGCATCACCGGGACCTCGACGAGCACACCGACCACGGTCGCCAGCGCGGCGCCGGAGTCCAGGCCGAACAGGCTGATCGCGGCGGCGACCGCCAGCTCGAAGAAGTTGCTCGCGCCGATGAGGGCGGCTGGAGCCGCGACGCACCAGGCTACGCCAAATCGTCGGCTCAGCCAGTACGCCAGCCCCGCGTTGAGATAGACTTGCACGAGGATTGGAACGGCAAGGATCGCAATGACGAGCGGTTGCCTGACGATCTGCTCTCCCTGGAAGCCGAACAGCAGCACCAATGTCGCGAGGAGCGCGACCAACGACAGTGGCTGCAGCGCCCGCATGACGCGGTCGAAGCCGGCCGCGCCGCTTCGGAGCAGCACCTTGCGCCATAACTGCGCGACGATCACGGGAACCACGATGTACAGCAGGACCGAGAGCAGCAGCGTGCCCCAGGGAACACTGATCGAGGCCACGCCGAGCAGCAGTCCCACCAGCGGCGCAAACAGGAACACCATGATCACGTCGTTCAGGGCGACCTGGCTCAGCGTGTAGTTAGGCTCTCCCTCGCACAAATTGGACCACACGAACACCATCGCGGTGCAGGGCGCGGCCGCCAGCAGAATCAAGCCGGCGATGTAGGACGAAATCTGGCCAGCCGGCAGCAGCGGCGCGAAGAGGTGGCCGATGAAGAAGGAGCCCAGCAGGGCCATCGAGAACGGCTTCACGGCCCAATTGATGAAAAGGGTGACGCCGACGCCGCGCCAGTGCTCCCGGACCTGACCGAGCGAGCCGAAGTCGATCTTCAGCAACATTGGCACGATCATGAGCCAGATCAGCACTGCGACCGGCAGGTTGACCTTGGCGACCTCAGCGGCTGCGATGGCTCCGAAGAAGCCCGGCAGGACGTGTCCCAGTGCGACGCCGACGACGATGCAAAGCGCAACCCACAGAGTGAGGTATCGTTCGAAGATGCCCATCGTCACGCCACGTCGTCTCGGTGGGATGTCGCGCCATCGGAGCGGCCGATCTCGCGCAGCCTGGTTCCGAGCGACAGCCTGTCAATGCTCCTCAGCGGCAGGTTCAGGAAGGTATCGATCCGATTCTTGAGATAGCGGAACGCAGTGACGAACGCCGCCTGCTTCTGCAACTCGGAACCTTCGGCCGCAGCGGGATCTTCAATGCCCCAATGCGCCGTCATCGGCTGGCCCGGCCAGATCGGGCAGGATTCGCCCGCTGCGTTGTCACAAACAGTGAAGACGAAATCCATCACGGGCGCATCGGCGCTCGCGAATTCCAGCCAGCTTTTCGAGCGCATCCCGTCGGTCGGGTAGTCCATGGCCTCGAGCGTGCGCAGTGCGAGCGGATGCACCTCGCCCTTTGGCGTGCTCCCGGCGGAGAAGGCTCGAAAGCGGTTGGCGCCGTCCCTCCGAAGGATCGACTCGGCCAGGATCGATCGCGCCGAGTTGCCGGTGCAGAGAAACAGCACATTGTAGATCTGGTCAGACACGGCTTCGTTCCTTCCGTTTCGGCGAGCAGCAGGATTGCAATGTTTCGACGACGGGATCGCAGACCTCCGGTCGCCCGCCGCAGCAATCGCGAAGCAGGAAGAGCGTGACGTCGCGGAATTCGCCGAGATTGGCGCGGTAGACGATCGAGCGGCTGTGCCGCTCGGAGGAGACGAGGCGCGCCCGGCTCAGGATCGCCAGATGTGCGGAGAGCGTGTTCTGGGGAACCTCCAGCAGGCGGGCGAGGTCGCCGGCGGCGAGGCCCTCGGGCTCGTGCCTGACCAGCGTCCGGAACGCCTCCAGACGGGTCGACTGAGCCAAAGCGGCAAGGGACAGGACGGCTTCTTCGTTTTCCATATATCCAGATTTATGGAATAGATGAGGAGGCGTCAATCGGAATCTCGCATCCCCAGCCGGCTATAATTCGAATATTCTAGAAATATGGTTTGACAGCCAGCATGGACAAGCGCAACGTGAGGGTGATGAAGATCGCCGACGCAGCAGCACGTTTGGAGGCCCTGGGTAATCAAACCCGGCTTCAAATCTATCGGGCGTTGGTCCGTGCCGGGCATGCGGGCATGCCGGTCGGTCGCCTCCAGGACAAGCTGAAGATCCCGGCGTCGACACTGTCGCATCACATCAAGACCTTGGTCTCGGTCGGCCTCGTCAGCCAGATCAGGGAATCGACCACCCTGATCTGCCACGCCAATTTCGATGCCATGCGGGGCCTCGTCGATTTCCTGGCGGCGGAGTGCTGCGCGGACGAAGTCGGATGCAAGGATACGCAGACGGCCGCCTGACGTTTACGGTTCATTATTCGATGATTCTAGAAAGATGGGAGAAGCTCAATGAACGCCAGGACGGTCGCCATCATCGGAGCCGGGCCGGTTGGCCTTGCTGCGGCTGCGCATGTGCTCGAACGCGGCATGTCTCCCATCGTGATCGAGGCCGGCCCTGAAGCCGCGCACGCGATCCGTCAGTGGCAGCACGTCCAGCTGTTCTCGCCGTGGGAATACAATGTCGACAAGGCGGCAGCGCGCCTGCTCGCGCCGATCGGATGGAATTCGCCGGACCCTCACGCCTATCCGACCGGCGGCGAGTTGATCGATCGATATCTCACCCCGCTCGCAACACGCACGCCGCTTCGGGAGACAATTCGGACTTCGAGCCGGGTCACGGCGATCAGCCGCGTCGGCTTCGACAAGGCGAAAACGAAGGGCAGGGAGCAGGCGCCGTTCGAAATCCGCTATCAGAACGGCGGGGGTCCCGAGATGCTTCGCGCCGATGCCGTGATCGACGCGTCAGGCACGTGGTTCTCTCCCAATCCCGCCGGCAGCAACGGTCTGCCCGCGATCGGCGAACGCGAGCGCGCCCGCCGCATCGCCTATGGTATGCCGGATGTGCGGGGCGCCGATCGTGCCAGATATGCCGGCAAGACCGTTGTCGTGCTCGGTGCAGGCCATTCCGCCGTGGGTACGCTGATTGATCTCGCGCAGCTCGCGGGTGAGGTGCCGGGCACGCAAGCGATCTGGCTGTTGCGCGGCACTGATCCTTCAAAGGCGTTCGGTGGCGGCAGCAATGACAAGCTTGCTGCGCGCGGCGCGCTGGGCTCGACCTTCGCCGCGCTGGTGGCCGCAGGAAAGATCAGGGTCGAAACAGGCTTCGGCGTCACGCATCTCTCGGAGACCGACGGCCGTCTCAGGATTTCAGCGGGCAGCTGCTGCGGCGCGCAAAGTGTCGTGGCGGACGAACTGGTCGTCTCGACTGGCTTCCGTCCCGATCTCTCGTTCCTGTCCGAGCTGCGGCTGCGGCTCGACCCGGCGATAGAGGCGCCGGTTGCGCTCGCGCCGCTGATCGATCCTAACGAACACAGCTGCGGCACGGTCCGTCCCCACGGCGCCCGCGAGCTCGCGCATGACGAGCCGGGCTTCTATCTCGCCGGCATGAAGTCCTATGGTCGTGCGCCGACCTTCCTGATGATGACCGGATACGAACAGGTCCGTTCCATCGCGGCCGACATCGCGGGCGACAAGGAGGCCGCGGCCCGGGTCGAGCTCGTGCTGCCGGAGACCGGCGTCTGCACGCGCGGCGGTGTCGAGGCGGCGGGTGCGGGATGCTGCGGCGGTCCCGCGAAGGCGGAGCCATCAGCCTGCTGTGCTGCCGATGAAACCGCCAAGACGGAAGGTCGCGCGGGGTGCGGCTGCTCATGACGCAGGTCCCCGCGGACCGGGAGACAGGTCCGCTCGCAATTGTCTTCGCACTCGGAACCGCGCAGACCATCGCGTGGGCATCGAGCTATTATCTTCCTGCCATCCTGGCGGCGCCGATTGCGCGCGATCTCGGTCTTGCGCCGACCTACGTGTTCGGCGCGCTCTCGGGGGCGCTCGTCATCTCCGGCCTGCTCGGGCCACGCGTGGGGCATGCCATCGATACGTTCGGAGGGCGTGGCCTGCTAGCGGTCTCGAACCTCGTCTTCGTAGCAGGCTTGCTCCTCTTGTCCGTAGCTCACGGCGTGGTGGTGCTGGTTGCAGCCTGGGTGTTGCTCGGGATCGGCATGGGCATGGGCCTCTATGAAGCGGCCTTCGCGACGCTTGCGCGCATCTATGGCAGCAACGCGCGACGAACCATAACCGGCATCACCCTGATCGCAGGTTTCGCCAGCACCCTCGGCTGGCCCCTCACGACGTGGCTGGCTGCCGAGTACGACTGGCGCGTGGCCTGCCAGGTGTGGGCGGCGATTCACATCTGTCTGGCGCTGCCGCTCAATCTGTCTCTGCCGCGCGCCGTTCCTTTGGACCAGCAGCCTCGGCCGGATCCGGGCGCGAGCCAACGATCCGGACGGCAAAGCGAGACGTTCGCGATGGTGCTGCTGGCTTACATGTTCGCGGCAGCAAGCTTCGTCAGCTCGGGTGTCTCGGCCATTCTACCGACCATGCTGGTGGCGTTCGGCGCGACGCCGGCACAAGCCCTGCTCGCAGGCGCCCTGGTCGGGCCTGCACAGGTCGGTGCCCGCCTTCTGGAAGCAGGGTGGCTCGGTCGGTTTCATCCGCTGTTGTCGGCCCGGCTCGCCATGCTGATGAATCCGATCGGCGTGGTTGCTTTGGTTGCGGGCGGCCCCTTGCTCGCATCGACTTTCACGGTGCTGTATGGCGCAGGCAACGGCATCATCACCATTGCCCGCGGCACGCTTCCTTTGGCACTGTTCGGGCCGGCGGGCTTCGGCCGGCGTGTCGGCATGATCTCGCTGCCGTCGCGAGCGACCGGCGCGCTCGCCCCGCTCGCACTCGGCGTGATGGTGGAACGGTTTGGCAGCAGCGCGCTCTGGATCAGCGCGCTGGCCTCGATCTCCGCGTTTTTCGCGCTTCTGTTGCTGCGTGCAGACCAGACAAAATAGGGACCGAGGGGAGGCGAGCATTCGGAGTTTGAGCGGGGGGCCGCTGATCGCGGTGATGTGTATCGGCCAGCTCGGCAATCTGCTGCCGCACGTGACGTTGTCCGCGAATCTGGCGCAGCATCTGATGCCGGCGTGGGGGCTGTCCGCCGCCGAGGGCGGCCTGATGGCGAGCGGCTATGCGTTCGGCTACATGCTGGCCGTCCCGGTGCTGACGACGCTGACCGATCGCCTCGACGCGCGGATCGTGCTGTTGTGCGGCTCCGTCGTCAGCGGCCTGGCGACCATGGCCTTCGGCATCTTTGCCCAGGGATTCTGGTCGGGCACCATCATCTGGTCACTCGCGGGACTGGGCTTTGCCGGCGCCTACATGCCCGGCCTGAAGGCGTTGACCGACCGTTTGCCCGCAGGCGACACCTCGCGGGCGGTGACGCTGTACACGTCGAGCTTCTCGGTCGGCGTCGGCCTGTCGTTCCTCGTTGCACAAGTCCTCGCCGATCGCTGGGGATGGCGGACCGCGTTCTACGTCACCGGCGTCGGCCCCATCGCGATGGTGATCGCGTGCCTTCTGATCGGGGGCCATCGGCCTGTCCCGAGGACGGGACGGCTGCTGAATTTCGCACCCGTGTTCGCCAATCGTGAGGCGCTCGGCTACATCCTCGGTTACGGTGCTCACTGCTTCGAGCTGTATGGCATTCGCACCTGGCTGGTCGGGTTCTGGACCTTCGTCGTTGCGCATCAAGGCGGGCCGTCCTGGATGACGCCCGTGCTGATGAGCTTCTGCTTTGCGGTGATCTCGATGCCGGCCAGTATCCTCGGCAACGAGGCCGCTCTGAAATTTGGGCGGCATCGGGCCATCACGGTCGTGATGGTCGCTTCGGCCTGTGTCGCGCTGGTGATCGGTCTCAATGCAACGGCCCCCGCCTGGGTGCTCGCGCTGCTCCTGATGATGTACGGCCTGACGGTGCCGGCTGATTCAGGCGCATTGACCGCAGGCATGTCGGCTGCGGCCGTCTCCGAGCATCGCGGTGCAACGCTGGCCCTGCATTCCACGGTCGGCTTCGGCTTGTCGGCGCTCGGCGCGTGGGGCACCGGCGTCGCACTCGACATGGCCGGCGGTCCGCAGAGTGCGGGCGGATGGCTGCTGGTGTTCATCGTGCTGGCGGCCGGAATCGCACTGGGGCCGTTGGCGTTGTTGTGGGCGCGACGAGCCGATGCCGAGGGCGTCGCGCGGCGGACGTGATGACGTCGCCGCGTGACGTTCGACGTGTTCAGAAGCTGATCCCCAGCCGCGCGTTGAACGAGCGGCCCTGTCCCTTGACGTTGTAGCCGTAGGCGGCCGAAGAGCCCATCATCGAGACCACCTTGTAGTCGACCAGATCGGCGCCGCCGAGCGGCAGGTAGTAGTTCTGGTTGAACAGATTGTCGATGCCGAGATCCAGCCGCACGTGCTGCCACTGGTAGCCGGTGCGCAGATTGACCAGCGCGTAGGACGGCGTCGTCAGCTCGTTGTGGACCCGGCTGACCTGGTCCTTCGATCCGACCAGCTGCAGCTCGACGCTGTTGGTCCAGCCGCCGAGGCGGTGGTCGAGCGCGAGCTTCGCGTTGACAGGCATCATGTGGTAGAGGTCCACACGGTCGGTGCGCTGGCCGCGGACATAGCCGATCAGGCCGCGAAGCTGTCCCTGGCCGTAAGCCGCATCGTCCCATACGGTCAGCCGCCCCTCGACATTGACGCCGTAGAGCGTCGCGTCGTGGTTGGCGAAGCGGAGGTAGACGAAGCCGGTGTTCGTGGTCAGGTTGGCGGGGTTGCTCGCGAGGCAGCTTGCGGTCGCGCAGCGGTCGACGTCGATATAATCCTGCACATAGCTGGCATAGGGCGTCACCTAAACGTCCCAGACCCGTTGCGCGGGATCGTGCCATCCGGCCGTGAAGCTGATCGTGTGGGCCTTCTCCGGTTCGAGGTCGAGATTGCCGACATAGCCGTTGCCGTCGCCGAACCAGCCGATCATCTGCATCGCCATCGCATTGGTGGACCAGGCGTAGCGCTCGTAGAGATTGGGCGATCGCGTCTTGCGGGCAAAGCCGAATTCGTACTGGCTGACATCGTTCGGCTCGTAGCGGAGGAGGGCGGAGCCATCGACATGAACGTCGGTGCGGGCGTGATTGACGGCGTTGAACGCGGCCGCGTCCGCGCCGTAGTCCATGGCGTTGTAGCCCTGCACATTGCCGGTGTTCATCCAGACAACGTCGTTGCGCAAACCGACGATCGAGGTCCACTGCCGGTCCCAGTGGCGCACCCACTCGACGAAGGTCCCGACGCGGTCGCGCGTGCCGCCGTTGATGTTGATGAAGGTGTTCGGGCTCATCATCATCGATCCCGCCACAGGGCTCCACCAATCGTCCAGCCGGTTGATCGCCAGCTCATTGCCGATTCGCAGCAGGTCGTGACCGGAGAGAGCCACCGTCGCCTTCACCGCGTAGCCGCCGTCGAGACCCTTGGTGTCCATCGGCATGTCGCTGACCTTGTCGGGCGCGATGAACCCCATGGTGTGCCGGATCTGGTGCACGAAGGCGCTGGCTTCGAGCTTGCCCCAG
>LNAP01006364.1_pt1 | contig 10208 bp, 8 predicted proteins | sample 602601 | NCBI WGS metagenome assembly LNAP01 (sample SAMN02440304, study PRJNA202911) | soil metagenome | biome: Subtropical and temperate rainforests or woodlands; isolation source: soil samples (1 kg each in a 20% v/v slurry with milli Q water) were... ...
AGGCCCGCACGGCGTCGTCGAACGCGGCGGCGGCTTGCGCGTCGCCGAAGAATTCCAGCGTGGCCGGAATCGCGATCCGGGGCGCCGTCGGCCAGGGTAGCGACGCGCCGGCCGGCATGGCGCGCGAATACGGATCGCGTTCGTCGAAGCCGCCGGCCACTTCCGCCACCAGCGCGGCGTCGGCCACCGTCAGCGCAAAGATCGACACGCAGTCCAGCGTGCGGCAGGCGGGCACCACGCCCGCCGTGCTGAGCCAGCCCTTGGTCGGTTTCAACCCGACGATATTGTTGAACCCCGCCGGCACGCGGCCGGATCCCGCCGTGTCCGTGCCCAGCGAAAACGCCGCCAGGCCGCGCGCCACGACCGATGCCGATCCTGAGCTGGAACCGCCGCTGACGTATTCGGGGTTGAACGTGTTGGCCACGGCGCCATGTGGCGACCGCGTGCCGACCAGTCCGGTCGCGAACTGATCCAGGTTGGTCTTGCCCACCAGGATGGCGCCAGCGGCGCGCAACCGCTGCACCACCGTCGCGTCCTCGCCCGCCGTATAGGCAAACTCGGGGCATGCCGCGGTGGTCGGCCAACCGGCCGCGTCAATGTTGTCCTTGATTGCGAAGGGCACGCCGTACAGGGGCAGGCGCGACATGTCGCCGCCAGCCGCCTCGCGCATCAACCGCAGTCCGTCCAGTTGCTCGTCGAGCGTGGCGCGGTCCACTCGCCGTATCCAGGCGTTGTCCGCCGGGTCGTCGGGCGTGGCGGCGTAATCCGCCAACAACGTTTCGGGCTGCGCCCCGCCTTCGCGGTAGGCGGTTTGCCATTGCGCAATCGTCCAACCGGCGGTGTGCTTCTGCGTTGCTGCGGCATTCATGCTGGAATCCTTTCTTGTATACAAGTACGGATTCCCAAGCAATCGCCGTGCCATGTTGGCCGAGTTTTCCGTTTCTCCTCTGGCAGCCCCGGCCAGATCGTTCCAGCCGCGCTTTTGCGGCCCGCTCCGCGCCCGCCCATCCGCACCGTATCCGGGCAGACGACGCACCTGTTTTGTGCACGCGGCACTGTTTTGATCCGCGCCCGCTTGCCATGCCTGGTCTCTGCGCCTTCGCGTAAACACCCCCTTTTCATACAGCGGCACGCCACGCGCCGCGCAGTTGGCATGCCTTTTGCTTTGAAGTCCAGGTTGTCGGGTGTTGTTCAGATCGTTCCTGCCGGCCAAGCCGGCACATTCCATCCAGGAGTCACCATGAAACGCAGACTAGCCTTGAAGCAACTGACCGCCGTGAGCCTATTGGCCATGACCGGGTGGATGCCGCAGGTACTCGCCGCCGAAGACACCATCAAGATCGGCATCCTGCATTCCCTGTCGGGCACCATGGCCATCTCGGAAACGTCGCTGAAGGACGTTGCGCTGATGACCATCGACGAAATCAACGCCAATGGCGGCGTGATGGGCAAGAAGCTGGAAGCCGTGGTGGTGGACCCCGCGTCGAACTGGCCGCTGTTTGCCGAAAAATCGCGCCAGCTGCTGTCGCAGGACAAGGTGGCGGTGGTGTTTGGCTGCTGGACGTCGGTGTCGCGCAAGTCGGTGCTGCCGGTCTTCAAGGAACTGAACGGCCTGCTCTTCTACCCCGTGCAGTACGAAGGCGAAGAGCTTGAGAAGAACGTGTTCTACACGGGCGCGGCGCCCAACCAGCAAGCCATCCCCGCCGTGGAATACCTGATGAGCGAAGACGGCGGCGGCGCCAAGCGCTTCGTGCTGCTGGGCACCGACTACGTCTATCCGCGCACCACCAACAAGATCCTGCGCGCGTTCCTGCACTCCAAGGGCGTGAAGGACAGCGACATCGACGAGGTCTACACGCCGTTCGGCCATTCCGATTACCAGACCATCGTGGCCAACATCAAGAAGTTCGCCACGGGCGGGAAGACGGCTGTCATCTCCACCATCAATGGCGATTCGAACGTGCCCTTCTACAAGGAACTGGGCAACGCCGGCCTGAAGGCCACCGACGTGCCGGTCGTGGCGTTCTCGGTGGGCGAAGAAGAATTGCGCGGCGTGGACACCAAGCCGCTGGTCGGCCATTTGGCCGCCTGGAACTACTTCCAGTCGGTGAAGAACCCGGTCAACGAGGAATTCATCAAGAAGTGGAAGGCCTATGCCAAGGCCAAGAATCTGCCCAATTCCAGCACGGTCGTGACCAACGATCCGATGGAAGCGACCTATGTCGGCATCCACATGTGGAAGCAGGCGGTGGAACAGGCCAAGACCACCGACGTGGACAAGGTGATCGCGGCGATGGGCGGCCAGAAGTTCAACGCGCCTGACGGCTACACCATCGAAATGGACAAGACCAACCACCACCTGCACAAGCCCGTCTACATCGGTGAAATCAAGGCGGACGGCCAGTTCAACGTGGTGTGGAAAAGCAAGGGCCCGATCCGCGCCCAACCCTGGAGCCCGTACATCCCGGGCAACGAAAGCAAGCAAGGCCTCTAAGCGGAACAGCAGCCATGCATATCGCGGCAATCGCACACTTCTTGCGTCGTTTCCTTCTTGCATGGCTGCTTGCCGTGCCGTTGCTGACCGCGCCCGCGGCGGCGGCCGGCGTGGACCCGGCCTTGCTTGCGCCGCTGGCCGGCGACGACACCGACGCCAAGCTGCAAGCGATTGCCGCGTTGGGCCAACTGCCTGAACCCGCGGCCGCCGCGGTCTTGCAAGCGCTGGGCAACGACCAGCTCTATGCAACGACCGATGGCCGCGTGCTGATTGGCACGGGTGGTGCGCGGGCCACCGATCCCGTGACTGGCGCATCCGTCGACCTGCCTGCGGGCAGCGGCACCGTCACCATCAATAACCGCCTGCGCCGCGCCATCGAAGCGGCGCTGGCGGGCTCCCGCCTGTTTTCGGACAAGCCGGACGAACGCCTGGCCGCCGCCCGCCGGCTACAGCAGACCGGCGATCCCGCGCGCCTGCCGATGCTGGAAAAAGCGCTGACGTCTGAAAAGAACGAGGCCGTGCGCGACGCGCTGCTGATCGCGCAGGCCAACCTGGAACTGAAAAGCACCGACCCCGCCAAGCGGCGCCACGCCGTGGAACTGCTGGGCGACACCCGCAACGCCGCCTTCCGCCCGACGCTCGCCGCGCTGACGCAGGAACAGGGCGGCGTGTACGCCGAACCGGATGCCGGTGTGCGCGAAGCCGCCGTCAACGCGCTAAAGCAGATCGACCGCCACCTGGCCACGATCGAATGGGCAGGCAACCTCTTCTACGGCATCAGCCTGGGCAGCGTGCTGCTGCTTGCCGCGCTGGGCCTGGCCATCACCTTCGGCCTGATGGGCGTCATCAACATGGCGCACGGCGAACTGCTGATGATCGGCGCCTACGTGACCTACCTGGTGCAGACGCTGTTTCGCGCGTGGCTGCCGGGCTGGCTGGACTGGTATGTGGTGGCCGCGCTGCCTCTGGCTTTCGCCATCACGGCGCTGGTCGGCATGGCGCTGGAACGCACCGTCATCCGCTGGCTCTACGGCCGCCCGCTGGAAACGCTGCTGGCCACCTGGGGCATCAGCCTGATGCTGATGCAAGGCGTGCGCACGCTGTTCGGCGCCCAGAACGTGGAAGTGGGCAACCCCAGCTGGATGTCCGGCGGCATCACCGTGTTGGGCGGGCTGGTGCTGACCTACAACCGGCTGGTGATCATCGGCTTCGCCTTCTTCGTGGTGTTCCTGGTGTGGGTGTTGCTGAACCACACGCGGCTGGGCCTGTTCGTACGAGCCATCACGCAGAACCGGCGCATGGCCGACTGCGTGGGCGTGCCCACCGGACGCGTGGACATGCTGGCCTTCGGCCTGGGCTCGGGCATCGCCGGGCTGGCCGGCGTGGCACTGTCGCAGCTGGGCAACGTAGGGCCTGACCTGGGCCGCGGCTACATCGTCGATTCCTTCATGGTGGTGGTGCTGGGCGGCGTGGGCCAGCTAGCCGGCACCGTCATCGCCGCGATGGGCCTGGGCGGCGTCAACAAATTCCTGGAGCCCTACGCGGGCGCCGTCATGGCCAAGATCACCATCCTGGTGCTTATCGTGCTGTTTGTCCAAAAACGGCCGCAAGGCCTATTCGCCCCCCGCGGCCGGAGCGTTGAATGAAACAGACCGCGCTGACCGATCTGAACCTGCTGGCCCGACGCCCCCTGTTTTCAGGCCGCGTCTGGACGGCGCTGGCGGTGGCCGTCGCCCTGCTTGCACTGCTGCCCCTGTTGAACCTGGTGTTTCCGCCGGGCCATGCGCTGCACGTGTCGGCCTATGCCGTGGCATTGCTGGGCAAGTTCATGTGCTACGCGATGGCCGCGCTGGCGCTGGACCTGGTGTGGGGCTACGCCGGCATCCTGTCGCTGGGCCACGGCCTGTTCTTCGCCCTGGGCGGCTACGCCCACGGCATGTACCTGATGCGCGCCATTGGCCGCGACGGCGTCTACCAGAGCGACCTGCCCGACTTCATGGTGTTCCTGGACTGGAAAAGCTACCCCTGGTACTGGTCCTTCACCGAACACTTCTGGTACGCCATGCTGCTGGTCGTGCTGGTGCCGGGCGTGCTGGCCTTCGTCTTCGGCTACTTCGCCTTCCGGTCACGCATCAAAGGCGTGTACTTCTCGATCATCACGCAGGCGCTGACCTTTGCCGCGATGCTGCTGTTCTTCCGCAACGATACCGGCTTCGGCGGCAACAACGGCTTTACCGATTTCAAGCGCATCCTGGGCTTCGACATCACGGCGCCGGGCACGCGTGCCGCGCTGTACTGGATCACGCTGGCGGCGCTTGCCGGCGCCCTGGTCCTGGCGCGCCTGGTCACGCAATCGAAGCTGGGCCGCGTGCTGACGGCGGTGCGCGACGCCGAAAGCCGGCTGCGCTTCATCGGCTACGACCCGCTGGGTTTCAAGCTGTTCGTGTGGACCTTGTCGGCCGTGCTGTGCGGCATCGCGGGCGCCTTGTACGTGCCGCAGGTCGGCATCATCAATCCCAGCGAGATGTCCACCGAGACCTCCATCGAAATGGTCATCTGGGTGGCCACTGGCGGACGCGGCACGTTGATCGGCCCCATCATCGGCGCCGGCGCGGTCAACGGCTTGAAGACCTGGTTCACCAGCGTGCTGCCGGAATACTGGCTGTATGCGCTGGGCCTGATCTTCGTGCTGGTCACGCTGTTCCTGCCCACCGGCATCGTCGGCCTGGCCCGCCGCGTGGCGGCCCGCTTCCAGGAGAACAAGGCATGACCAGCACGCACATCGAATCCGCCGCGCTGGAAGGCGGCCCCAGCGGTGAAGCCGGCTACGGCCGCGTCAGCCCCAAGGGCCTGGACACCAGCCACGGCGCCATCCTCTACCTGGAAGGCATCACGGTCAGCTTCGACGGCTTCAAGGCGCTGAACGACCTGACGCTGGATATCGGCGTGGGCGAGCTGCGTTGCATCATCGGCCCCAACGGCGCGGGCAAGACCACGATGATGGACGTGATCACCGGCAAGACCCGTCCCACGGCGGGCACCGCTTTCTTCGGCCAGAGCATCGACCTGACGACCCTGAACGAGGCGCAGATCGCGCATGCCGGCATCGGCCGCAAATTCCAGCGCCCGACGGTGTTCGAACAGCACACCGTTTTCGAAAACCTGGAACTGGCGATGAAGACCGACAAACGCGTGCGACCCACGCTGTTTTCGCGGTTGACGGGCGAACAGGCCGACAAGATCGGCGAAACGCTGGACCTGATCCGCCTGCGCCCCGAGGTATGGCGGCCAGCGGGCCTGCTGTCGCATGGCCAGAAGCAATGGCTAGAGATCGGCATGCTGCTGATGCAGGAACCACAACTGCTGCTGCTGGACGAACCGGTCGCGGGCATGACCGACGCGGAGACCGAACGCACCGGTGAACTGCTGAACGAATTGCGCGGACGGCACTCGCTGATGGTGGTGGAACACGACATGGATTTCGTCAATCAAATCGCGGGCGACGGCAAGGTGACGGTGCTGCATGAAGGCTCGGTGCTGGCCGAAGGGCCGATGAGCAAGGTGCAGGCCGACCCGCGCGTGATCGAAGTCTATCTGGGGCGCTGACATGCTGGACGTAAGCACGATCAACCAATACTACGGCGGCAGCCATACGCTGCGCGGCGTATCGCTGTCGGTGGCGCAAGGCGAATGCCTGGCGCTGCTGGGCCGCAATGGCGTCGGCAAGACCACGCTGCTGAAATGCGTGATGGGCGTGCTGCCCGTCGCCGGCGGCAACATCGTGTTCGACGGCGCCGACATCACCCGCCTGGCGCCGCATCAACGCGCCGCGCGCGGTATCGCCTATGTGCCGCAAGGCCGCGACATCTTCGCCCGCCTGACCGTGGAAGAGAACATCCTGATGGGCATGGCGACTCAGCCCGCGTCGTGCGCGCGCCGCATCCGGGAAGACGTCTTCGAATTGTTCCCGGTGCTAAAGAGCATGCTGTCGCGGCGCGGCGGCGACTTGTCCGGCGGGCAGCAGCAACAGCTGGCGATCGCGCGGGCGCTGGTGGCCGAGCCCAAGCTCATCATCCTGGACGAGCCGACCGAAGGCATCCAGCCGTCCATCATCAAGGACATCGCACGGGTGATCCACATGCTGCGCCAACGGGGCGACATCGCCATCCTGCTGTGCGAACAGTACTTCGATTTCGCCCGGGACCTGGCGGACCAGTTCGTCGTGCTCTCGCGAGGCGAGGTGGTGGCCAGCGGCGACCGAAGCGCCATCGACGGCGAGGACGTGCGTCGGCACCTGTCCGTGTGAAACTGCGGCGAAATGCCGCAGGCAGGCCGGGATATCGCGTGCGGATGGCCGATCTGCTCCGATATAATCCGGCACCATGTGCTTCGCTTCCTTCCTGACCCGCCCCACCCTGTGGATCGCGCTTGCCGCGATTCTGTGGGCGTCGTTGGCGCCGTCGCTTGCACATGCCCTGAGCCTGTCCCCGGGCGGCCACCACACGCTTCGCATCAGCGTCGATTACTGCGTCAGCGACGGCGACACGCAGTCCGGCCTGACGCTGGAAGTGCCGCGCGATGGCGGCGACGGCAGCCAGGCCGACGCCCATGGCGATGGCCACCACTGTCCGCTTTGCCGCAACCCACAGGCCGGCGTAGGCATCTTGCCCGCGCCCGTGCCGGTGTTGCCCGCCCCCATCGGCCGCGCCATCACCTACCCGCCGCTGTTCTTCCTGGCGGCCAATCCCCTTCATGCCTGGAGCGCGGCCCAGCCGCGCGCACCGCCCGCGAACTAAGTCGGCGCAGCACTGCCGCCTGACGGCGGAATCTGTCCGCGCCTGCCCGCCTTCGCCGTCGGCACGTTACGTCCGCGCGCGTTACGCGCCAGGTCGCGTGCCGTCATCCCGATCCCTGCGAACGGCCTTGCGATCCCGCCTGCCCTGCCTGCTACCCGGCGGGGTACCGGGCGCATGGGCTGCCCTCCGGTTCCAGCCATGAAGAAAACCACCCGCTACACCCTGCTGCTGGGCGCGCTTGCCAGCGCTTCCGCCCAGGCCCTGACCACCGAACCCGCCGTGGAAACGCTGGCGCCCACCACCGTCTACGGCGCCGGGCAGCCCGAACCCGCCCCCAACGGCCCGATCAACCTGGACGCCCGCGACGGCACGGGCAGCCGCCTGGGGCTGACCCTGCGTGAAACACCCGCCAGCATCACGGTGATCTCGCGCGAACAGATCGACGCCCGCGGATCGCTGAACACGCAAGACATCGCGCGTGGCATCCCCGGCGTGGACAACGCATCGCCCCCCGGCAACGCCGGGGCGGTCAGCTACCGGGGCTTTTCCGGCGGTCAGGTGACGCAATTGTTCAACGGCATCTCGGTGCAGTACGACGCCGTGGCCGCGCGCCCGGTGGATAGCTGGATCTACGACCGCGTCGAGGCCATCGGCGGCCCCTCGACTTTCCTGTTCGGCGCGGGCGCGGTGGGCGGCGCAATCAACTACGTGACCAAGCTGCCGCAGCGCGACACCTTCTACGACGGTCAATTCCGGCTGGGTTCGTTCGACAGCCGTCAAGGGTCGGCGGGCGTGAACCAGCAACTGGCCGGCGCGCCCGGGGGCCGTGGGCACTACCTGCGCATCGACGCCAACACCGGCGCCAGCCATGGCTGGGTCGACGGCAACGCGTCCCGAGCGAGCCAGATCGCGGTCTCGCTGCTGTCCGATCTGGGCGACGACGTGACCCAGACCTTCGCCTTCGAGTACCAGCGCGAGCAGGTGGACCGCCCCTACTGGGGCACGCCGCTGAAAACCGGCACAGGCGGCGTGGTGCAAGGCGCCGGCCGCATCCTGGATGGCACGCGGTTCAAGAACTACAACGTCAACGACGGCCTGTACGAGCAATCGGTGCTGTGGGCCCGGTCCCTGACCGAATGGCGCGCCGGGCCGGCGCTGACGTTCAAGAACACGCTGTACTACTACCGCGCCGAACGCGATTTCCGCAATCTGGAGAACTACCGCTTCAACGCCGGCAACAGCCTGGTGCTGCGGTCCGGCGCGCTGTTGCAGCGCCACGAGCAAAGCATGCTGGGCAACCGCGTGGAAGGCGTGCTGCGGTCGACGCTTGGCGGCCTGCCCAGCGATTGGTCGTTCGGCGCGGACATCAGTCAGAACAAGGTCACGCGCTATCCCACCAGCCGGCCCGCCCAGGTGGACGCCGTGGACCCGTACGACTTTTCGCCCGGCGACTTCTACGACATTCCCGGCATGACGCGCGGCCACGCCGCCGACCGCGACAACCGCATTCGCACGATTGCGCTGACGTTGGAGAACCGCACCGAGGTGCTGCCCGGCGTGGCGATCGTATCGGCCTTGCGCAAGGACTTCATCGACCTGGACCTGACCAACCGCCGCGCCGTCACGGCGGCGTCGCCCGCCAGCGCATCCCGGCGCTATTCGCCCGTGACGGGACGCCTGGGAGTGAACTGGGAGATCACCCCGGAGGCCTCGCTGTATGCGCAATACGCCACGGCGGCGGATCCGCCATCCGGCCTGCTGGCCACCGCCTCGTTCGCGGACGTGTTGAACAACGACAAGCTCACCACCGGCACGCAAACCGAAGTGGGCGGCAAGTTCGACTTCTGGGACGGTCGCGGTTCGGCCACGGTGTCGGTCTACGAGATCAAGCGCAAGAACATGGCCACGTCCGACCCGGACAACCCCGGGGTCAGCGTTCCCGTCGGCGCGCAGTCGGCGCGCGGCATCGAATTAGCCGCCGGACTGCAGCTGACGTCCAAGCTGTCCGTGCAGGGCAACGTGGCGTTCGTGGACCCGAAGTACGACGACTTTTCCCAATCCGTTGGCGGCGTCGCGGTATCGCGCAATGGCAACGTGCCCACCAACACGCCCCGCCGCATCGCCAACGTGTGGCTGGACTACGCCTTCGTGCCGGACTGGAACGCCAGCCTGGCCGCGCGCCATGTGGGCCGCGCCTACGCGGACGCGGCCAACACGGTCTGGGCGCCGTCCTACACGGTGTTCGACGCCGCACTGTCGCATCGGATCAGCCCCCGGCTGAATGTGACGGCACGCGTGCGCAACCTGACCGACAAGGTCTATGCCGCCAACGCGACGCCGACGATGTTCTACCTGGGCGCGCCGCGCTCGGTGGAGCTGACGCTGCAGGCGCGATTCTGACCCGCGAAAATGGACATGCCATGAACGCCACGCCATCCCGTTCGCCCCTTTCGCCCCCTTCGCCCCGTTCCCCCCATTCGCCGCGCCATCCTGCCGCCCCGCCGCTGACCGCCCGCGCCAAGCGCTGGCTCTACCTGATCCACCGCTGGGCGGGCGTCGTGCTATGCCTGTTCTTCGCCATGTGGTTCGTAAGCGGCGTGGTGATGATGTACGTGGGCTACCCCAAGGTGACGCCACAGGAACGCCTGTCGCACCTGGCGCCCCTGGACGCCGCCATGATCGCCACGATCGCCATCACCCCCGAACAGGCGTTGGCGGCGGTTGGCGCCAGCGCCACGTCGCCGGACACGCTGAACGTGGCCTTGAAGCTTTCCCGACCCGGTTTGATCCGATCCTTGTAGAGGAACGCCCGCACCTGGGCGCGATCGCCCGGTTCGAAATACACTTTCGCCAGCGCCGGCTCGAAGCGCATCTCGATACGCCGCCCCTGGGCATTGCCCCAGGTCCAGCCACGGTTG
>LNAP01006365.1_pt1 | contig 10207 bp, 12 predicted proteins | sample 602601 | NCBI WGS metagenome assembly LNAP01 (sample SAMN02440304, study PRJNA202911) | soil metagenome | biome: Subtropical and temperate rainforests or woodlands; isolation source: soil samples (1 kg each in a 20% v/v slurry with milli Q water) were... ...
CACGTCGAAGAACACCTCGCCCTGTTGCAGTTCGATCTGGCGCTGGTCGTCATAGAACCTGACGACGGCCAGGGTGCCCGTGTTCAGGTCCAGCACGGAACCATCCGGCAAGCTTGTCTGGCGGCGCTCGCCTTTACGGGTCGCCAGGACGATGGTTTCGTGTTGCGACCCAAGCCACCCCGCCTGATTGGCTATGCCCGCAACAATGGCCAAGGAACATGCGCCCGCCAGACCCAGCCCGAACTGGCGCCGCGACAGCAAGGGCTGCCGCCGGGGTTGCGCGGACTTGGCCAGAATGCCGCGCAGCCGTTGCTCCGGAACCGTGGAGGTGGCGTCCCAAATAAAGTGCAGATTACGATACTGGCGGTCATGCTCGGGATCGGCGCCACGCCACGCTTCGAACGCCCGCCGCTCCGCCTCGGTCGCTTCGCCGGATTGCATGCGCGCAAACCAGTGCGCGGCATCATGCGGATGTTCGAGGTCGTCAGGATCGTTCGGAGTAGTCATCGCGCAAGGATAAAGTGCTACAGGACGTCGTTATTTCAATAATTTGTGCCATACATTCTCATAGCCTTCTCATAAATATAGACGCATGAGCGGGCCAAACACCGGAATCAATAAGGGACATACATTTGTAACCGTTCGTTGATATGACGCAGGGCCCGGGCCATGTATTTTTCCACCATGCTGCGCGACAGACCCATCTCTTGGCCGATTTCGGTGTGCGTCCAGCCTTCCAATCGGTGTTTGATGTATACCTGCCGGCATTTGGGCGGCAACTCTTCCAGCGCAGCGACCAGCGCGTCAGCCAACTGCTGAAACTGGACGTTGGAATCGGCGCCTTCCGATACAGGATGACTGGTATCCGGCAATTCGTCCAAAGATATGACGTCCAGCGCACTGACGTGGCGGTGCCGGCTTATCAAGCGATTGGAAATGCTGCGCGACATGTAGGCGCGCGGATTATCGATGGCGCCGACGCCTTTTTCCAGCATGCCCAGCACGGCGTCCTGCATGGCGTCCTCGCCATCTTCCCGCCTGTATGTATTGCGCCGCCACGCCCCGATCAGCTCGCTATAGTGAGCGAGCCAGGCTTTGGGCGACGTGGGCGGGCGGGACATGGCAGACAGGATCGCAGGTGAACCAAAGCCGCTATAGTAACAATGATTCTTATTACCGTTTAGGGAGAGGCATGTTTACAACGCCTGGCCGGATCCATCGAGATTATGGTGGGAGCGAATCTTGCTTGTTGCCGGGAGCCTGATCCCGGCTCCGTGCGCCAGTGGTCGGGCAACACGCCCACTTTCACAAGGACAGGCCCATGCAGCCGATGCTTCTGACACTTGGCTGGCAGGAATTGACGCTCCGGCTGGCGCTCACCGTCGTTGCAGGCGCGCTGATCGGAATAAATCGCGACGAGCATGGGCGCCCCGCGGGTCTGCGCACTACGATGCTGGTGTGTCTGGCGGCAGCGGTGGCCATGATCCAGGCGAACATTCTGCTGCCGACAACCGGAAAAGAGTCGGACTCCTTTGTCGTGCTCGACTTGATGCGTCTGCCGCTGGGAATTTTGTCCGGAGTAGGCTTCCTGGGGGCGGGAGCCATCTTGCGGCGCTCCAACCTGGTCGTGGGGATCACGACGGCGGCAACGCTTTGGATCGTCACGGTGATCGGGCTCTGCTTCGGCGGCGGGCAGCTCGCCCTTGGCGCCGCGGCAACCGCCATTGCCCTTGTCCTGCTGTGGGGACTCAAGTATGTCGAATCCTATATCCGCCGCGATCGGCAGGCCGCGCTCATACTGGTCCTGGATACCAGCGTCCTGGCATCCCTTGATCTCGTCGACCGACTGAAGGCCGAAGGCATCAAGATCGCAGCTCAGTCGGTCAAGTATTCAAATCAGGCCGAATGCGCGGAGATTCATTATGACGTGCAGTGGCGAGGGCTTCGAACTGAAACACGCCCGCCATCATGCCTGCAGGATATTGCCAGGCGGCCCGGCGTGCAAACCCTGCAATGGCGGCCCCACAATATACAAGGTTGATACAGGCTGGCGCTTGCCTGGGTCCGGGCGTCTGCCCATGGCCGAGAATAAGCAAGCGTATCCCCGTTATACAAGGAATTCAGAAAGGAACGGCTGTCAGCTTGACGCGGGGTCGTACACTTGAATGGGAACATGGTTGATTAACTGCTGCTTTTTACCGCGCAGCGTATTCAGTATCATCAGAGCGGCGCGTTCGCCCAGCAAGGCGCTGTCTATTCCCACCACAGCCAACTTTGGCTCCATGCGCGACATATAGCTGATATCGCCAAAACCAAGGACCTTGGGCTGTGAGCGGCCGTCAGGTTGATCGCCTTTCATTTCGGAATGTATGCCCAGCGCCAGGACATCGTTGGCGCAGAAAATGCCATCTGTGCTTTCCAGGCTGCCTTTAAGCTGCTGGTAGATTTTTTTGCCGTCGTACAGGCTTTGTATATCGGTCAGCAGCAAGGCGTCTTTTACCTGCATGCCCCTTTCGGTGGCGGCATCGGCCAGGCCTTTCTGGCGCAGCGTGCCCCGGCCGCTTTGGCGGCCAATAAAGATCACTCGCTTGCATCCTTGGGCATGGAGATACTGCGCCGCCAGGCGCCCGCAATCGTAGTTGGAAAAGCCTACCAGCATGTCGATGGGATCTTTGGGATAAGCCCAGGATTCCAGCACCGGCACGCCCAGTTCTTTAAGGGCGCGCCGGTTGCTCTCCAGCTCAATGACGCCGGTAAACAGGACGGCGGCAGGCTTAATGGCGCGCAGCATGGAAATACCCGAGATTTCCTTCGGATAGGAATAAGAGGTCAAGGCCATAAGCAGCTGGTAGCCGCTTGCTTCCAGAATGTCCGAACATTTTTGCATCGCGATCGAATACTGCGGGCTAATCATGGACGATACAAACGCCACAACCATGGTGGAATGGCCGGTGCGCAGGGCCCTGGCGTGAGGGTGCGACACATAGCCGGTTTGCTCGACGATATCCAGGATCTTCTTGCGCGTCTTTTCGGAAACGACATCGGGATTGCGCAGGGCGCGCGAAACGGTCACGGTCGATACATTGACCATCTTGGCGATTTCCACAATGCCGAAATAGCGCCCCGCGCCTTCCTGCGAATGCGCGGCATCGCCGGCGGCATGGTCGACCACCCTTATTACGTTGTCATACGAGGGCAGGCTCGTTTCCGTTCGGATTGAAGACACCTGGTTAACCTATTCTATGGAGAAATTTCGTTTCAGACCCGGATACCGACCTGGATCAGGCAATCGCCTGCTTCGCAATCGACATTCAGGCGCCGAGAGATTACAACACCTGTCGCGGTAAATTTCAGTTCTTGTTCTTTGATGGTTATATCGGCGAAATCATGGAACCAGCCTGCGGTATCGCCCGCCGTGACGCTGTCGCCCACTTCGGCGGCTGGTTCAAACCAGCCGCGGCGGGTCGAAAAAATGGCCTGGTCGTGCGATGTCAAGCGCAGCAATTGTATGGGCCCCATGGCGCTTGTGGGCTTGGCATTGAACAATTTCTCTTGCGTCAGACCCAATTTGATCAACAGGTTGTCGATGGCGCACTGGATGGTCGCCATGGTTTCTTTGCTGACTGACCCGCCGCCTCCAAATTCGCCGCTGAGACCTATGATTTTTGACCGGGCCGCGGCAGCCATGGATGTGGGGGCATCGATGCCGTTGCGTGCAATAAAGCCGTACTTCAAGCCCAGCGACCCCAGAAGGTCTTGAATGATCTGGCTTTGTTGCGGATCCGGGTGTTCTTCGGCCAGCACCGTGGGCAGGTGGCTCATGGTGGTGCCACCCGAATGGATGTCGAAGACTACATCGTGCTGGGGAAAGAGCTGATGTTCCAGGTAGTCGGCCAGACGCTTGCTGGGCGTACCGCTGGGGTCTCCTGGAAAGCATCGGTTCAAGTTTTCGTTGTCGAGCGGCGAGCAGCGTTTGGCCGCCATGACGGCTGGCATATTCAAGAAAGGAATAATCGTAATTTCCCCTTGAATATTGTGCTGCGACACCCGGCGGCTTAGCTTGCTGAGGCTAAGCTCGCCTTCGTATTCGTCGCCATGGTTGCCCGCCAGGAGCAGCAGGCGTTTGCCGGTGCCGTTCTTGATCCTGCATACAGGAATTTTGATTTGATAGTACGGCGACCTGTCTATCGAAAACGGTATGCTGATAAAGCCGTTGTACTTCCCATCTTTATCGAATGGAATATCTACAAAAACACCTGTGTGCATGGTTTAACGATCCAAGATGGCGATTAAGCGGTTTACAGCTGGGCTACGGCGGCGATTTCGACCTTGATGCGCGAGTCGGCCAGGCGCGCTTCCGAACATACGCGCGCGGGCGGGCATGCCGGGTCTATCCATTTGTCGTACACGACATTGAATGCATCGAAATCGATCACGGCGGCCAAGTACACGTCGACCTTAAGCAGTTTGCTTTTGCTTGAACCGACTTCGGCCAGCAACCTGTCGATATTGCTGAGTATCGACGCGGCTTGTTCTTGCAGCGTGCCGTTGCGGTCGTCCGCCACCTGGCCGGATATAAAAGCCAGGCCATTGGCGGCAACCAGCTGGCTCATGCGGCTGCCCGCATCTATGCGTTGTATAGTCATCGTCTTTCCTGATTGAGTGATGTTTACATTAAGGGAAGGTCTTGGGCGCTGCCAAACCACGTGGTTTGCAATTGCGACAGCTCGCCGCTCATGCGCTTGGTGAACAGAAAGGTGTTTATCCAGTTCAGCAGATTCTGGTCGCCCTGGCCGACCATGATATGCGCCGGCGATTGGCGGATCAGGAACTTGAGGCCGACATTGGCGCTGGGGTTGTCATCGTTGACCTTCTTGGAAATGGCGCTGTTTTCGGCAAACGCCGCTGCCTGGCCGCTCAAGAAGGCCTTGATCGCCGCGGGAGTATCTTCAAAGCGCATCACCTTTACGCCCTTGGCATTATCGGTAAGCCATACGTCCAGCGTGCTGCCTTTGGCGACGGCAACGGTTTGGCCGTCAAGGGCGGCTACGTCTTTGGAGGCCTTCATGCCTGAGCCGCCATAGACGCCCAGGTCGACCGCTGCGTAGGGTTGCGAGAACATCACTTGCAGCGCACGCGCAGGCGTGGCGCCCGCAGCGGCGATGAGGATGTCCACCTTGTTCGACAGCAGGCTGGGGATACGGCTGGCGCCGGTGACCTGCACGATTTCCAGTTTTACACCGAGGTCTTTGGCCATGAGATTGGCAAGGTCGATATCCAGGCCTTGCAACTTGCCGTCGGAACCCTGAAAGCCCCAGGGGGCGGCGTCCGACAGAACGCCTATCTTTATTTTGTTGGCCGACAGAATATCCTGCAGCTTGTCGGCCGCACAGGCGGCGCTGACTGCCGCGAAACTGAGGCACGACGCCATTACTACTTTCAAAATCTTGTTCATATTGATCTCCTAGTTCAGGCCTAAAAAGCTTCTCAGTTCGGGGGTTTTCGGTCTTTCGAATATTTCTTCCGGAGGTCCTTCTTCCCAGATGCTGCCGTTGTGCATAAACACAATTTTGGTTGCCACGTTGCGGGCAAATTTCATTTCGTGGGTAACCAGCACCATGGTCATCCCCTGCCTGGCCATGTCTTCCATAACCTTGAGCACTTCACCCACCAATTCAGGGTCCAGGGCCGAGGTAACCTCATCAAACAACATGATTTCGGGGCTCATGGCAAGACAGCGGGCAATCGCCACGCGTTGTTGCTGGCCGCCCGACAGGTTGATGGGATAAGCCTTGATCTTGTCTTGCAGGCCCACGCGCTGCAGCGTGCTTGCCGCCAACGCATTGGCCTGCTTTTTTTGAATGCGCTTGGTCAGGATGGGAGCCAGCGTAATGTTGCGTTCGACATTCAGGTGCGGAAACAGGTTGTATTGCTGGAATACGATGCCCATTCTTTGCCTGAACTCGCGCAAATTGGGCATATTCTGGTGCACGGTCGTGCCTTCCACCACGATGCTGCCCTGATCTATGCTTTCCAGGGCATTGATACACCGCAGCAGGGTCGACTTGCCCGACCCGGACTTGCCCAATATCGCAACGATTTCCCCTTTCTCGACCTGCAGGGAAACCCCTTTTAATACCTTGGTGTCGTGAAAGCTTTTATGGACGTCTTTGATTTCAATTTGCACCATGAAAATTCCTTTCGAGGTTCCGCGACCATACCGTCAGGGGAAAGCAGATCGCGAAGTAAAGAATGGCCACGATCAAGTAAATCAGCGTCGACTGGAAGGTTGCCGCGCTGACCTGCTGCGCGGCCCGTGTCAGTTCAATGAAACCCACCACCGATGCCAGCGACGTGCCTTTGATAAGCTGCACCAGAAAGCTGACCGACGAGGGCAAAGAAATCTTGAAAGCCTGGGGCGCAATAATGTAGAAAAACTGGTGCCATTTGCTCAGCCCCAGGCAGGCGCCGGCTTCCCATTGCTCATGCTTGACGGCGCTGATGCTGCCCGCCCATATCTGCCCAAAATACACCGCCGTATAGACCACATAGGCGATGCTGACAGCCAGCAGCGGCGGGATATCTATACCCAGGAAGACCGGCAGGCCGAAGTAGAAGAACATCAGCAAGGCCAGCAGGGGTATACCTTGTATCAATTGCAGTACGACTTCTGAAACTGCCTTCAGTATCCAGCTCTTGGATGACTTCATCAGCGCCAGCAGCAAGCCCAGGGGCGCGCCCAGCGCCAAGGCGATCAGGGTCAGGCCTATGGTCCAGCGCAGGGCGGAGATCAGCGCCAGTATGTCGGTAAGTTCAACGATTCTCATGCTTTACCTTCCCGTTGGCCATCTGAACATGGCTCTTCCCAGAAGAGACATGATGAGCTTGAAGACCAGCACCAGGCAGAAGTACACCATGCACACCACGGCATAGACTTCAAAGCTGAGGTAGCTGCGGCTTTCCACAAAGGTGGCGACGTGGAAGAGTTCGTTGGCCGATATCTGCGATGCCAACGATGTGCCCAACAGCAAAATGATGACCTGTGCCGACATGGACTGGTAGACGTTCCTGAGCGCCGGCAGGATGACGATATTCTTGTAAATCTGGAACTTGGTCAGCCCCAGGCATTCGCCTGCTTCTATTTGCGCGCCCGGGATCGAGTCCAGGCCTGAACGGAAGATTTCCGTGGTATACGCCCCGAAATACAGGCTTAACGCAATGGTCGCCGCCACAAAGGGCGAAAACGACAGCCCCAGGTCGGGCAACAGGAAGAACACCACGAACAGCTGTATTAGCGAGGGAGTGTTGCGAAAAAATTCTACGTACCAATAAATGGTTTTTCTGGTGACGGAATTGCCGTTCTTGTAGAGGAACGAACATATCAAGCCGATCAGCACGCCGGCCGCTACGCAAAGCAGCGTCAGTTCTATCGTGCCGATCAGCCCTTCTATGAACTGGTCCTGATACCGCGCCAGTTGCCCGAATCGCAGCTGCATTGCCGTTCCTTGTTAACCGAAGTAGGTTTTGTAGGCATTCACCACCTGCCGGTCTTTAATGCCGTAGATAAGATTCCACTTATCGAAGCAGGTGCACGGGTGCGAAATGCCGAATTCCAGGATGTCCCCCACCGCCAGGCTGGCGGCGCCGCTGTTGGACTTTACGAAGGCATGCTGGTCATTGAGCTGTATGACCTCAAGCCCATGTTGCGCGCCAGCCAGGGCCTGTCCATCGCGATACACGGCTAAAGGCACAGGCAAGTCGACATCATGCGATACGTCGCGCTTGCCCATGGAACAGATATATAAATCCGTTTCGGGGTTGGCCAACACTTCGGCCCACACGCGCAAGGCTGGCTGAAACGTGCCGGCATTTGCCGATGCGCCGCAGGCGGAAAAACCGTTGCGGCCCTGTATGGCTGACAGTGATTTTTGGTATACGCCATTGTCAAAGAAGAAGATGGCGCCGCTGCGCAAAATAGGCAGCATGCCCAGGTCTTTTTCCTTGTTGACGGCTGCGCACACCAGGTCGAAATACGATGAGCCGCCGGCGGTAAACACCACTTCGTCCAGTGCAAATTTTTCTTTGACGAAACGAACGCTTTGCATGGCCAGCGCCAGCAGCGCCTGGATCTTCTCGATTTTCTTTTGGTCAGTGTCGGCTTCGGCGGAGCCTTCGTAAACGCCTATACCTTTGACGGCCAGGTGCTCCTTGTGTTGTGCGGCGTAATCGGCCAGCTTGCACAGGGTATCGAAGTCGCGGATGCCCGCGCGGCCTGCGCCCAGTTCAAGCAAGACTGAGATAGGCCTTTTAGCTGCCCGACCGCCGGCAACCAGGGAGTCGAGGCAGGCTTGCGAATCGGCAAACACCAGGCATTCTGCGTTCGAGTATTTGGCCAGGAGCGCGCCCAGGCGTTCGCCGGATTTGACGCCGCCGACTTCATTGGCAAATATCAAGTGGGTAACGCCGTGGCTGAGCATGACTGCGGCCTGCTGAATATTGGCGACTGACACCCCCCAGGCGCCGGCGGCCACCAATTTCTTTGCCAAGGCCGGTGCCATGGGCGTTTTGCCGTGCGGTGCGATTTTTACGCCCTGTTGGCGGCAATAGTCCATCATCAACGCGACATTGGCATCGAACAAGTCTTCGTCCAGGGTCAATGCGGGCAAAGGCATATTGCCTGAACTCGGAGCCAACTTATAGTCTTTTATGTTTTCCGCCGACACATGCATGTTGACAGGAATACCGCGGTACAACTCAGTAAGGATTTCAGACATTCATGTCCCATTTCAGGCGCGGTTACGCCGCAAAAGCAAAATGTTGACGTCAACATTGGCCTGAATGTTAACGTCGTCATTATGAGATTTATACTGGTGTATACCCTAGGTCCGGACCGGCTGATTTTTATTCTAGTCTTGACACACGTATATTCTACTGAACACATAGGAGAAATGCCAGGCATCTGCCTTGCCTATGTTTTGACTCGCCATTATAATCATATGTCTAGCATATGTCTTCGGGAGCATTCTTAATGCGGACAGTATCCATTTTCAAAAACGGCAAAAATCAAGCGGTGCGCCTGCCCGCCGATATGGCCTATGAAGGAATAGGCGAGCTGGAAATCAGCCGAGAGGGGGACGTTATTACCCTGCGCCCAGCGCGCCCGTCGTGGGCTTCCCTGGCCGAGCTGCCAAAGGCTGATACCGACTTTATGACAGAGCGGCCAACAGTAGTAAGTGATGAAGGCAGGGTAAATCTGTGACCATATACATGCTTGACACGTGTATCTGCTCATTCATCATGCGCGAACGGCCCGAGTCCGTTTTGAAACGGCTAGCGGCCGAGGCCGGCAAAAATAACAGAATTGTAATTTCTGCAATCACCTACGCTGAAATGCGGTATGGCGAAATTGGCAAAAAGGCGGCGGCCAAGCACAAGACTTTGGTTAATGCGTTTGTATCGCGGTTGGATGCTATTTTGCCCTTGGATCAACATGCGGTGGATGCAACCGTTGCAATTATGCGCGAGCTGAGCAGTGCAGGTAGTCCCATTGGCCCGAACGATACAGCGATAGCGGGTCATGCGGTCGCCGCAGATTGCATTCTAGTGACTAACAATGTCCGCGAATTTAGCCGAGTTTCACGCCTCACTTATGAAGACTGGGTTTAGCTGATACCTAAAAGGCCTTGTTATGGATTACCGCTATGAAATCACCCCACGCCCGGCTGGCCTTGGCGGCGGCTGGCGTCTCTGGCTGCTTGCTGGTTCAGCGGATACAGCGGCCCGAGTCCATATTGCCTACGGCCTAATAGCTCTATGCCGGCTATTGCTCGGTCTATTCAGGCTGGCGCGTCCCGACCCATGTACTACGACATGCTTTCTTGTTGAATGATATCGGCGGCGTTCCTTTTCGTCGCAAAAGCCAGAGCCACGACGGCCAGCACAAGCGGGATGAAAGACACCCACAGCACCGTATTCCAGCCATAGGCTGACAAGAGGCCGCCGGACGAGAACGAGCCGACCGCCATCAGGCCGAAGACAATGAAATCGTTGAACGACTGTACGCGCGTCTTTTCCTCGGGCCGGTGGCATTCCAGCACCAGCGCGGACGCGCCAAGGAACCCGAAATTCCAGCCCAGACCCAACAGGATCAGCGCCCACCAGAAATGGCCCACATCCGTGCAACAAAGGCCCACAGCCGCGGATAGGC